>WNGJ01006296.1_pt1 | contig 21184 bp, 19 predicted proteins | sample 5400611 | NCBI WGS metagenome assembly WNGJ01 (sample SAMN13153375, study PRJNA577476) | soil metagenome | isolation source: 40 cm soil or saprolite under Garry oak tree replicate 1 | place: USA:California | collected 2016-06-15
GCCAGTCGATGGTGGTCATCTCGGACTCGTTGTCCTCGGCCAGGTTCATCGCCGACAGCGCCGCGGCGAGGCGCGAGAAGTAGAGCTCGCGGATCTCGATCTCACCCCGAATGCGCAAGAGCTCGTGCTCGAGGTGATCACGGGTCGTGGGAACCTCTGCCGCCACCAGTTCCAACATGCCTAAAGTCTACGAACTTTCGTTCGAATAATCAAGAGAAGAGCAGTAAATTTATATTCACCAGGCGCATCTGTCGGGGCGCCCAATCCCACCCTCGTCACCTCCTTCACCGTCTTTCGTCCTTAACGCCAGTGGCGCTCGAGCTCGGATGCGTACGACCTGCCGATCCCGTCGGCGTTGCTCAGCAACCAGTTGTCGAGCCGCCGCGTGCCCCGCGGTTTCTCCCGCGACACGAGCAGCTCCTGCATCTCCCGCGACACGAGCAGCTCCTGCATCAAGCCCTGTAGCTCGGGTTCGCTCAGCGTCACGTCCCTAACCAAGCGCCCGATGATCCCGGCAGCCCGCACGGCGTTGCGCGGCGAGATGTACACGAACCGCGGGTGGCGGCCGACGGCGATGGCGATCGACTCCACCATCTCGCTGTAATAGATGATGTCCGGCCCCGCCGCATCGACCGTGACGTTCCCGCCCTGCGCCGCCGCCCACGTCGCGATCTCCGCCACATCCTCGCCCGCGACCGGCTGCAGGCGATAGTCACCCCGGCCAGGAATCCCAAACACAGGCAGTCGTCGCAAGAGCCACGCGATGTTGTTGATCAAGATGTCCCCCGCGCCGAAGATCAAGGTGGGGCGCACGATCGCCCACTGGAGCCCTGACTCCCGGACCGCGTTCTCGGCGCGCGCCTTGCCGGCGTAATAATCGAGAGGCGAGTCCACCGAAGGGTTGCTCACGGAGATGTGCACGACCTTGCGCACCCCGGCATCGCGGGCCGCGCCAACCAGGATTCGCGTGTTGGCGACGGCGTCGCCGAAACGGACGCGGCCATGGCGAAAGCGGACCCAGTACGTGTTGTAGAGGACGTCCGCGCCGCGGAGGCTCTCGACCAGCGCCGCACGGTCGGCGAACTGGAGCGGCGCGACCTCAGCGGTGATGTCCTCGGCGCCGGCGCGTTGGGGATGATTCGTCAGAGTCTTGACCCTTCGCTCCTCAGCGAGCAGCCGCCGGGCAATGAACCGGCCTGTGAAGCTGAACGCCCCCGTGACGACGTCGAAGCCCCGCTGCTCCATCAGCCCGTCAAAAGGGAAAGCGAGTCAGGTCATAGGCCGCCGAACCCGGCCGGACGTGCCCGGTGATGACGACGCGCGGGCGGTGGCGCACGGCTTCAGCGGGATGGATCTCGGGACGCAGACCGTTGAAGATCGGAAATCGCAACGTCCCGTCCGGCGACCACTCCGAATAACGGATGCTCACCACCAGGTCCGGCCTGACCCAGTTGACCGGCCGCATCATGATCGGGGGCGGGTCGAGGGGCGAATCGTCCGTCGCGAGCTCGACCAACCTGTCTCGAAGCACGGCGGTCGTTTCGTCGTCGTAGCCGCCGCCGACGGTGCCGCATGGCAGGAGACGGCCGTCCTCGTGGTAACCCACCACGAGCGCGTCGAACGGCTTGTCGCCCGTCTTGTCACCCAGCCAGCCGATGACGATGAAGTCGTCGGACTTGACGGCTTTGACCTTCAGCCAGAAGGGGCTCCGCTGCCCCGGCACGTAAGGGCTCTGCCTGTGCTTGGCGACCACGCCTTCGAGGCCCCGCTCGAGGCACGCCTCGAAGAGTTCGACCCCGTCCTCTTCTATGTGATCGGGGACAAAGAGATGCCCGCCCGCTTCGACTGACTTCGCCAGTCTCGCGCGGCGCCTCAAAACCGGTTGTCGCAACAGGGGCCGGCCTTCCAGATAGAGCGCGTCAAAGGCCAGGTACGCGGTCGGAATCTCGTCGCGCAGCCGTGCGCCTCCTGCGAGGCGCTGTCGCAGACGGGGATAGTCCGGCCGGCCGTCGGTGTCAGTGGCGACGACCTCGCCGTCGATGACGCTCCCTGGCGGGACGCGCTTTGCCGCCGCGGCGACCTCGGGCAGCTCGACAGTGAGGTCGTTCAGGCCACGGTCTTTTAGCCTGACGTCACCGTTCGAGTCGCGAAAGAGGATGCAGCGCAAGCCGTCCCACTTGACCTCGAAGAGGTATTCCGCCGAGCTGAACGGCGCTTCGGCCGACGCGGCCTGCATCGGCCGCAGCTCATCGGGAAAGCTCTCCAGCTCGATCTGGAGCTGATCGCTATCCGGCTGCATCTGCCTCACATTAGGGGCAGTAGAGCTACGAAGCTTTACGACGTCTCCTGGTCTCGGCGGCCGGCTTCTCACGCCCCGCGCGCTGCTTCTTGGCCTGCTCCACCGACTGGCGCAAGGCTTCCATAAGATCCATGACCTTGGCCGGCTGCGGCGCCTCGGGCGCCTCGATCACCTCGCCCTCCGCCTTGGCATGGACAACCTTCATGACCGCCTCGCGGTAGTTGTCCTTGTAGCGGCTGGGATCGAAGCTGTCGGCCAGGCTCTCGATCAGCGCCTTCGCCATCTCGAGCTCCTTGGGGTTGATCTTCACCTCATCCTCGAGGCCTTTGAGGCCCTCGGTCGTGCGGATCTCGTCGGGCCAGTGGAGAGTGTTCATGATCAGACCCTTGCCATTGGGGTGCATCGCGGCGAGATGTTCTTTGTCGCGTAGCGCGATCTTTGCGATGGCCATTCGTCCCGTTGCCTCGAGGGCGCGACGGAGCAGGTGATAAGGCTTTCTGCCCAGCTCTTCGGGCTCGACGTAGTACGCGCTGTCGAAGTACAGCCCAGGCTCGACCTCCTCGACCGGCACGAACTCCTCGATGTCGATGGCGTGCGCAGTCGGTAGGGGCAGGTTGTCCAGGTCCTTGTCTTCGATGATCACGTAACGGTCCTTGCCTATCTCATAGCCGCGCTGGATCTCGCTGTAGGCCACCTCGTGGTCGCCCTCCGCGCACCAGCGCTTGTATGAGATGGGGGAGTGGTGGTCCGGACACAACTGCCGGAACGACACCTTGGCGCTCGACTCGGTTGCGTTGTACAGGCGGATCGGGATCGAGACCATCCCGAAAGAGACCACGCCTTTCCACATCGATCTCGGCATGGCGACGCAGTTTACCTCCTAAGTGCGTGGTTGGCTACTTATCGTAGGTTGAGCCCGGGCTCGGCGCTCACCGGAGCAACGCTCAAGCGCCGACGTCCCGCCTCTGCATAGCAAGTATCGAGCTTGCGAGCCCGACAAGCGAGAGGAGGAGAAGCAAGGCGAGGTTGCGCCCGTCGACGCCGGTCAGGAGCGGCGTGCCGAATAGCTTGAATGCCGAGAGATCCTGCACCCACAGGGGGAGCTTGTAGATCGACCCCAGCTCGGTATCGAGGTAGCTCGCGAAGGCAAACGCGCCCAGCAAGCCCACCGCCGCCCTTGGATTCCACGCCGCGAGCAACGATCCCGCGGAGGCGAAGACAAGCGCGAAGGGAATGAGCATCAGCGACGCGGCCACGACACGCCCCGCGTTCAAGTCGATCCCCTGAACATGTGACGCGTAGTAAAGCGTCGCCCCGCTAGCCGCGACGATCACCAGCGCGCAAGCGACGAGCGTCGCCACGCGCTCCACCACGACCGCGGCGCGTGATATGGGCTGGCTCAGCGCCAGCTCGAGGCGCCCATCGGAGTCCTCGGCCGACCAGCGCGCGACGTACGTGATGGCCATCGCGGCGAAAAGCAGCTGCGCGACGTTGAACCACGTGAAGCCGAGCACGCCGGGATACACCTGCTGCCGTACGAAGATCGAGAGGTACGGGAGAAGAGAAGGAATTGACAACAGGACCTGGACGATGGTCCTGGTCAGCGAGACGAAGACGATCGCAAGCGCCGCCATGCCGACCGCCCAGAGCGCGGTCGCGATCCGGCGCTCGAAGACTCCGCGCCAAACAGGCCATCGCCACCACGCCGCGCCGGACACGGTAGTGCTCACCCGACTCGCCCGCCTAGGAGGTCGAACCAGAGCCGACCCGAGGTCGCGAAACTCGAACGCCGCTGCGGCGGCCGCCGCTGCCACGACGGAGACGCCGACCAGCACCACGACAGCGCGGGCCTCGAAGTGGCCACCCGGCGGGAGCGGTTGGCTCAGGTCGTAGTAGCGAAACGGTGAAAGCCACCGCCACGTAGAAAGCGAGTCGAAGACCCGGCTGAGACTGTTGAGGAGAAACAGGGCGAGCAGCAACACGCCGGCTGCCGCGGTCGCGACCCGCACCGCGGCGAGCTGTGCGACCAGGAGCGAGAGCGCGTAGCAAGAAAGTCCCACCGCGACCAGCAATCCAGAGGCCTCGATGACGCCGAGCGGTGAGACGGATTCGTGGCCCGACGCCACTCCGACGAGAAAGCCCGCGGCCGCGGCGGCTGCGGCGATGACGACGCCGATGGCGAAGGCTATGGTCCGTGCGGCGATCAGCCCGAGGCGAGAGATTCCCGTCCCTAGCGCGGCCTCGACGATACCGCGCTCTTCGTCGCCGCGGGCCGCGCCCGTGGCGCTTGCGAGCGCCCACACCGCGAACAGGATCGCCAGAGGATGGAAGCCGCGGAACTCGACGTACCCGCCGACTGTGTCGGGTCGGATGGGGGGAGGGAACAGGGCGCTGAACTGCGACGCGAGGGCGAGGATGGAGTTGCCGAACGCGATGCGCTCGCCAGGCGTGTGGCCCGCGATCTGATAGAAGCCGACGGTCTGGATGAGCATCGACACGAACGCCGCCAGCGAAAAGCCCACGACACCCCAGCGGCCCAGGCGCAGCCCGAACACGATCGCGATCATGGCGGGAGCGCTTTGGGCTTTCTTTCGCTGAAATAGCTGAGGAAGATCTCTTCGAGGCTTGGCTCGGTGCTGATGAAGTCGACGACCTGCGCATCTCTGATCGCGCGCATCAACGCCTCGAAACCTCCTCGCACAGTGCACGTCACCCGCTGGCCGCTGATGGTCACCTCCTCGACCCCTTCCGCGTCTCGGATCGGAGTCTCCGGCACGGCCGTGTCTGGCGCGAACTCGATCTCCACGCGATGGACGCGAATTCGCCGCAGCTCGTCTAGCTGCGCGACGCGGACAAGTCGACCGTCGCGTATGATCCCGACCCTGTCGCAGACGTGCTCGACCTCGGACAGAACGTGCGAGGAGAGAAAGACGGTGGCGCCTCCGTCCCTCGTTTCTCGCAGCAGCGCGTAGAACTCCTGCTGGTTCAGCGGATCTAGGCTGCTGGTCGGCTCGTCAAGAATCAACAGATCCGGCTCGTGCATGAAAGCGAGGACGATCGCCAGCTTTTGCTTGTTGCCGCTCGAGTATTCGCGAAAGCGCCGGCCCAGGTCCAGGTCGAAGCGCTCGGCCAGGGCGCGCACCCTTCGGCGATCGACGCCGCCGCGCATCCCACCGAGGTAGGCGACGACCTCGCTCCCGCGAAGGCTTCCAAATTGCGGGACGTCGCCCGGCAGGTAGCCGACCTTCCTCTTGACCTCAACCGCCTCTCGAAAACAGTCCAGGCCGAAGACATGCGCGGTGCCATGACTGGGACTGATCATCCCCATCAGGAGGCGGATGGTGGTCGTCTTGCCGGATCCGTTCGGCCCCAGGTAGCCGAAAACCTCCTGCGCCGACACCTGCAGGTCGAGGTCGAAGAGGCCGCGTCCAACGCCGTAGTCCTTGGTCAGCCTGGAGGTCCTGATCGCCGGGGCCGCCATTTCGGGGAGCATATAGGCACCGTGCAGCTGGGCGACCTCGAGCTTCACCTGTTGGTGACCGACCACTGGAAAGCAGACGGGGGCTTGATGTTCGGCGTCGTGCCGAAGGTCCTGTGGGAGAAGCACAAGCCGCCCGACGCGAACAACATGATCGACTGCGCGTGCGTCTGCCTCATCGCGCGCATCAACGGTCGGGTGATCGTCTGCGAGACCGGGATTGGCAACAAGCTCAGCGAAAAACGGGCACGCCAGGTGGCACTGCGCGAGCCAGAGGACATCCTTCATCACCTGCAGCGCCTGGGCATTCGCGCCGATGAGGTCGACGCCGTGGTCACCACCCACCTGCACTGGGATCACGCCGGCGGCCTGACGCGGCGCAACGAGATGGGCAAGCTCGAGCTCACTTTCCCGAACGCCCGCCATTTCGTCCAGCGCACGGAGTGGGACTTCGCGCTGCACCCCGACGTGCGGAGCGCGACCGGTTATGTGATCGACGACTTCACTCCGCTCGCCGATGGGCACCAGGCGGTGGAGTTTCTGGACGGCGACGCCGAGGTTCTACCTGGCGTGCACATCAGGCACGTCGGCGGCCACACGCCCGGAAGCCAGATCCTGATCCTCCAGTCCGGCGAGTTCGGCTGCGCTGTCACCGGTGACCTCGTCTGCCAGACGCCGCACCTGCGCGTGCCGTGGAATATGGCCGCGGACATCGAGCCGTTGCGCGTGTTCGAGCATAAGGCCCGGCTGTTCGAGGAGGCAGAGAAGCACCGCTGGCTCCTCGTCCTCAGCCACGAGACCGACCAGCCCGCGGGCTATCTCGAGGAGGGAGGACGCTGGCGCCCGGAGCCGCGGTTGATGTGAGCGTCACCACAAGCGAAGGCCGCAAGCTCACTTCTTAACGACCAAGGCTGACTCCTATTCGAGGCCGAACTAGGTTGGGCGCATGTTCGGCTGCGTGGACTCGTGCGTGCTCGCAGGCCTGGACGTCCGTCGCGTGCGCGTCGAGGCAGATATCAGCCGCGGAAGCCAAGTCGAGTTCTCGCTGGTGGGGCTCGCCTCGACGACTGTCAAAGAAGCAAGGGCGCGCGTCCGGTCCGCGGTGCGCAACAGCGGCCTGGAGTTCCCGACGACGCGGCTGACAGTCAATCTCGCGCCCGCCGAGCTGCGCAAGGAAGGCACCGCCTTAGACCTCCCGATCGCGATCGCGATCGTGCTGGCGCGCGCAAAACGGCCGGCGCCCGCCCGCAGCGCGTTCCTTGGCGAGCTGGCCCTCGACGGATCGGTGCGCCACGTTGACGGTGTGTTGGTGGCCGCTCGAGGTTTGCGGGAGCTCGGCTACGAGACGATCTTCGTCCCCGCCGACGATGCAATCGAGGCCACGCTGGCCGGCGATCTCGAGGTGATCCCGTGCGAGTCGCTGATCGCGGTCGTCAAACACCTACTGGAGAGCGAGCCGATCCCCGTCGCGGCGCCGCACTGCGGGGGCGGGGCGTCTGAGTGTCCGATCGACCACGACCTGGTCGAGGTGCATGGCCAAGAGGAGGCCAAGAGGGCGCTCGAGGTGGCGGCCGCGGGCGGACATCATCTCCTGCTCAGCGGCCCGCCCGGCGCCGGCAAGACGATGCTCGCGCGCTGCCTCCCGGGGATCCTGCCGCCGCTCGAGCTTGGTGAGGCTCTCGACGTGGCCCAGGTCCGCAGCCTCCTCGGCGAGCTGCCGCGCGACCGGCCGCTGGACTGGGCGCGCCCGTTTCGTGCCCCGCATCACGGCGTGTCCACCGCCGGCCTCATCGGCGGTGGGAGTCGGCTGGCGGTACCGGGCGAGATCAGCCGGGCCAACCATGGAGTCCTTTTCCTGGACGAGCTGGCAGAGTTCCAGACTCCGGTCCTCCAGGCACTCCGCCAACCCATCGAGTCCGGCTGGATCACGATCACCCGCTCCGGCGGCTCGGTCACTTACCCCGCGCGCTTCACCCTCGTCGCGGCGACCAATCCATGTCCGTGCGGTTGGTCGGGTGACAGCGTGCGGGCGTGCCGGTGCACACCCGGCGCGGTCGACACCTATCACCGCAGACTGTCGGGGCCGCTTCTCGACCGGATCGACATCCAGGTTTCCGTGCGCCGGGTGCCGCTCGACACCCTCGCTTCGGAACCTCGAGGCGAGTCGTCGGCGGCGGTGCGAGACCGGGTCGTCGCCGCCCGCGACCGCCAGCTCGCGCGGCAGGGCTGCCTGAACGCTCAGCTGAAACCCGCGCGCCTGCGCCACCTGGCGGCGCTTGGACCGGCTTCCCGACGGACGCTCGAACGGTGGTCGGCGCAGCGGGGCATGTCGGCGCGCGCCTTCCACCGGGCCTGGCGTGTGGCGCGCACCGCGGCCGACCTCGACGGCGCGGAGGGTATCGACGAGCACCACGTCCTGGAAGCGCTCGGCTTCCGCCTGCAAGATGTCGCAGCCTAACCTGCCTGAGCTGCGTGTGCGGGGCCGGTGGCCACCGCCCGAAGGACCACGGGCAGCGATCGTCGGCTCGCGGCGCCCGTCGCCTTACGGCGAGGCGGTGGCCGAGCAGCTCGCCCTCGACCTGGCCAGGGCGGGCGTGGTGGTCGTCAGCGGGCTCGCGCTCGGCGTCGACGCCGCCGCGCACCGCGGCGCTCTCAACGCCGGCGGGGTGACGGTCGCCGTCATGGGCACCGGGGTCGATGTCATCTACCCCTCGGCCCACAGCGTCTTGGCCGAGGCGATCGTCTCCGGCGGAGGTGCGCTCGTCAGCCAGTTCGCCGATGGAACCGCTCCCCGCCGGCACAACTTCCCGGCGCGCAACTACACGATGGCGGCTCTGGCGGACGTCGTGGTCGTGGTCGAGGCGGGCGAAGGCTCGGGAGCGCTGATCACGGCCGAAGCCGCGCTCGACCTACATAAAGAGGTAATGGCGGTGCCGGGAAGCGTCTTCTCGCCGCTCTCGGTGGGCACCCACGGCCTGATTCGGGACGGGGCCGGGCTGGTCCAGAACGCCCGCGACGTGCTGGCCGCGCTGCACGTCGGGGGGGAGGTCCTGGACGACCCGCTGGCCACCCCCGCCAGCATCGGGATCACGCTCCGTGCCGAGCGCGACGGCATCCTTCCCCACCTCTCGGATGTTCTCGCTTTGAACGCCGCCGAGATCGCCCGAAAGCTTCAGCTTCCGATCGCGGAGGTGCTCGGCCGGCTGACCGCCCTGGAGCTCGACGGAGCCGTCAAACGCCAGCAAGGTGGGTTTGTAAGGGCGTTGCGCCGGGGCAAAGATCGGGCGTAGGATGCCCGCCACTCGGCTGTAGTGCGCCCGCGCCGGAAGCTGCTGCGGGAACAAAGACCCGGGATTGGGAATAAAGAGGAAGCTGTGCCAGAAGGTCTGATCATCGTCGAGTCGCCTGCCAAGGCCAAGACGCTCAAGCGGTTCCTGGGGGACCGTTTCGACGTCCGGGCTTCGATGGGCCACGTCCGCGACCTACCTGAAAAGGAGATGGGCGTGGAGGTCGACGACGGCTTCAAACCGCACTACGAGGTCGTGGAGAGCCGGCGCAAGACGATCAATGAGCTGAAAGCGGCGGCCAAGGGCGAGCGCGAGGTCATCCTCGCCTCCGACCCCGACCGCGAAGGGGAGGCTATCGCGTGGCACCTGGCCGAGGTCCTGAAGCTGCGCGACCCAAAGAGGATCGAGTTCCACGAGATCACCTCTGACGCGGTGCGCCGCGCGCTCGAGTCGCCTCGCGTGATCGACATGAGGCTGGTCAACGCGCAGCAGGCCCGCCGCGTCGTCGACCGGCTCGTCGGCTTCCGGCTGAGCCCGTTCCTGTGGGCCAAGGTGCAGAAGGGGATTGGCGCCGGGCGCGTCTCGTCCGTCGCGCTTCGCCTTGTGGTCGACCGCGAGGACGAGATTCGGAAGTTCGTCCCCGTCGAGTCGTGGACGATCGATGTCGAACTGGCCAAAACAGGCGCCGAGAACCATTTCCTGGCTCGCCTCAATCGCCCGCTCGAGTCAGCCCCCGGCGAGACCGAGACGAAGTTCGAGATCCATAACGAGGCCGAGGCGCAAGACATCGTACGCAGGCTGGAAGGCGCGACTTATCGCGTCATCGGGGTCGAGCAGAAGCGCCGCACCAAGAGCTCGAACCCGCCGTACATCACCTCCACGTTGCAGCAGGACGCCTCAAGCCGCCTGCGCATGCGGCCGTTTGCCGCCATGCGCGTGGCCCAGCAGCTCTACGAAGGCGTGGAGCTTGGCGCCGAGGGCCCGACCGGTCTCATCACTTATATGCGCACCGACTCGACCCGGATCGCAGGCGACGCCGACTCGAAGGTGAAGGGCTGGATCAAGCAGCAGCACGGCGAGAAATACCTTGGCGTGTCGCGCGCCGCCAAGGCGACGCCAGGGGCGCAGGATGCCCACGAGGCGATCCGGCCGACTGACGTCAACCGGACTCCGGACTCGATCCGCGAGCACCTGAGCGCCGACCAATACAAGCTCTACGACCTCATCTGGCGCAGGTTCGTGGCGAGCCGGATGGCGCCCGCTGTTTACGACCAGACCCAGGTCGAGATCCAGGGGGGTAGCCCGGCAGGCGGCGGCCACGTCTTTCGCGCCAACGGTTCGGTCCTCGCGTTCGACGGCTTCTACAAGGTCTGGGGACGTGACGAAAATGGCGAGAACGAGCTGCCCTTCCTCGCGCAAGGCGAGGACCTCGACTACCACGGCCTCAAGCCCGAGCAGCACTTCACTCAGCCGCCTCCGCGCTACACGGAGGCGACGCTGATCAAGGAGCTCGAGCAGCGTGGCATCGGCCGACCGTCGACGTACGCCCCGATCGTGCAGACGATCACGAAGGCGCACGGGTACGTCGAGATCAAGGACCGCCGGCTCTATCCGACGCGCGTCGGCGAGGCCGTCAACACGTTGATGGTCGACCACTTCAAGAGCATCTCCGACGACCAGTACACCTCGCAGCTCGAGCAGCGACTCGATCAGGTCGAGAGTGGAAGCCAGGAATGGGTGCCCGTCGTCAAGGACTTCTACGGCCCGCTGCAGCGAATGCTCAGCGCCGCCGAGGAGGCGACACCCACCGACACGGATGAGGTTTGCCCCCTGTGCAACGAAGGACATCTCGTCCGCAAGGCGAGCCGCTTCGGCCCGTTCATGGGTTGCTCGCGATACCCGAAGTGCAAGTTTCGTCGCGCCCTGACGCCGGACGGCGAGCCGCCGCAGCCCAAGCTGCTGGACGAGCCTTGCCCGACCTGCGGCCGGCCGCTGCAGCTCCGAACCGGCCGTTACGGAGAGTTCGTCGGCTGCTCGGGGTATCCGGAGTGCAAGTACATCAAGCGCGACGCCTCGCAGGCGGAGTCGAAGCTGACCGGCGAGAAGTGTCCGCAATGCGGAGAGGGGCAGCTAGTCGAGCGTACCGGCCGCTACGGCCCGTTCGTCGCTTGCTCGAGATATCCGGACTGCAACTACCGGGCCAACATCGGCAAGGACGGAAAGCCGCGACAGGGCCCGAAGGTGCTGGACGAGCCGTGCCCCATCTGCGGCAAGCCGCTGGTCGAGCGCCGCGGACGCTTTGGGGCCTTCAAGTCTTGCTCCGACTACCCGAAATGCCCAGGCCCGAAGGGCGTCACCGGGCGCGCGCAGGGCGCACGCACAGGCAAGAAGGCCAAGCCAGCCGAGGAAGCCGTCGAAGCTTAGGAACTTCGGGGCTGGGTATACTCGCTTAGCCAGTCCTCAACCGACTGAGTTAGCACGCCCGGGCCAATGCCCCTGTCCTTCCTTGAGAAGGCCGGATCCCGAGCGGAAGTAGAACAGGGAGGCAAATCAACGTGGCTCAAGTGACCTTGAAGCAGCTGCTGGAAGCCGGCGTCCACTTTGGGCACCAGACCAGCCGCTGGAACCCCAAGATGAAGACCTACATCTTCACCGCCCGCAACGGCATCCACATCATCGACCTGCAGAAGACCGTTCGGCTCCTCGACGATGCGTGGGACTTCACCCGCAACGTCGCCGCCAGTGGGCGGCCCGTGCTGTTCGTGGGGACCAAGAAGCAGGCTCAGGAGACCATCCAGACGGAGGCCGCTCGCTGCGGCATGTATTTCGTCAACCGCCGTTGGATGGGCGGCATGCTGACGAACTTCAGCACCGTCAAGAAGAGGATCGAGCGGCTGCAGGAGCTGCGCAAGATGCAGCAGGAAGGCCAGTTCGAGCAGATGCCGAAGAAGGAGGCCAAGCGCCTCACGGACGAGCTCGACCGCCTGATGTTCCACTTCGACGGAATCGCCGACATGAAGCGCTTGCCGGGCGCCCTGTATGTCGTCGACCCGCGCAAAGAGCACATTGCGGTCACGGAAGCGAATCGATTGAAGATCCCGGTGGTTGCGATCACCGACTCCAACTGCGACCCCGACCTCATCACGTACGTGATCCCAGGCAACGACGACGCGATTCGCGCGGTGAAGCTGCTCACCGGCAAGATCGCCGACGCCTGCCAGGAAGGACGCCAGGAGGCCGCCGCTCGCGGCGAGATCCTGCCCGAGGTCGAGGAGCGCGAGTTCCTCGAGACGCCTCGCTACGAGGAGATCGAGGAGTACCTCGAGGACGAGGAGGACTACCTGCCGACCGTTTCGGAGGAGGAGTTCAGCCGCACGGTCAACGACGAGGAGGCTCGCTAATGGTGAGCGTTCCGATGGAGCTGATCAAGCAACTTCGCGAGCTGTCCGGCGCCGGCATGATGGACTGCAAGAACGCCCTGGAAGAGGCCGCCGGCGACATCAACAAGGCGTTCACGATCCTCAGGGAGAAGGGCATCGCAAAGGCAAGCAAGCGCGCGGGACGGGCGACCGGCCAGGGCGTCGTGGAGTCGTACCTGCACAGCCCCACGCCGGACTTTCCGCCGCAGGTCGGCGGAGCTCGCGCTCCAGGTCGCCGGCTATGAGCCGCGCTGGGTGTCGCGCGACGATGTGCCCGACGACGTGCTGGTCACGGAGCGCGAGGTGTATGAGGCGAAGGCGCGCCAGGACGGCAAGCCGGAGCAGGTGATCCCGCGAATCGTGGAGGGTCAGATCGAGGCGTTCCTCAAGCAGAGCTGCCTGCTGGAGCAGGAGTACTTCCGCGAGCCCGGGCACACCGTGCATGAGTTCATCGCCGAGAACATCTCCAAGCTGCAAGAGAACATCACAGTTCGCAGGTTCGCGCGATTTAACATCAGGGAGACCTGATCGACCGCCGCTCGCCCGAGGGGCGAACAATGGAAGTGCAAGTGGGAGATCGATCGCCGAAGTACAACCGCGTCCTGCTGAAGCTGAGCGGCGAAGCGCTCGGCGGCAGCCGCGATTACGGTCTCGATCTCGAGGTCGTCGAAACGATCGCCGCGCAGGTGAAACGCGTCCACCAGATGGGTGTGCAGGTGGCCCTGGTGGTCGGCGGAGGCAACATCTTCCGCGGGCTGGCGGCCACGGAGCGTGGATTCGATCGCGCGACGGGTGACTACATGGGCATGCTCGCGACGGTCATCAACGCGCTCGCGCTGCAGGACGCGCTCGAGCGCGCGGGCATCCCGGCGCGGACGATGACCGCGATCCAGATGCCGCAGGTCGCCGAGCCCTACATCCGTCGTCGCGCGGTGCGGCATCTCGAGAAGGGGAGGGTGGTCATCCTGGCCGCCGGCACCGGTAACCCGTACTTCACGACCGACACGACCGCCGCGCTGCGCGCGGTGGAGATCGAGGCTGATGTGATCCTCAAGGCGACCAAGGTGGATGGCGTGTACACCGCGGACCCCAAACGCGATCCGACTGCGACCAAGTTCGAACGCCTCGGTTACCTCGAAGTCTTGAATCGCGGGATCGAGGTCATGGACAACACCGCGCTCACGCTGTGCATGGACAACGACGTACCGATCGTCGTCTTCAACCTCCTGACCCCAGGCAACATCGAACGGGTCGTGCTGGGTGAAGAGGTGGGAACGCTTGTGGGGTCGGCGTCGTGATCGACCCATGATCGATCCCATCCTGCGCGATGCGGAGACGAAGATGTCGAAGTCGGTCGACCACTTCGCGGCCGAGCTCGCGACCATCCGGACCGGACGCGCCAACCCCGCGTTGATCGACAAGATCATGGTGCCGTACTACGGGACGCCGACCCCGCTGAACCAGCTCGCGCAGATCAGCGCACCGGAACCCCGCCTGCTCGTGGTGCAGGTATACGACAAGAGCCAGATGGGGGCGGTCGAAAAGGCGCTGCGCTCCAGCGAGCAGGGTCTCAACCCGGCGAGCGACGGCCAGGTGATCCGGGTGCCCATCCCGCCACTCACCGAAGAGCGCCGCCGCGAGTACGTCAAGCTCGTGCGCCAGAAGGCGGAGGAGGCGCGCGTCGCGATTCGCAATGTCCGCCGCGACGAGATGCATCGCATGGAGCACATGCAGAAGCAGGGCGAGGTGGCGGAGGACGAATCGAAGCGCGCGTCCGGCCGGCTGCAGAAGATCACTGAAGCGTCCGTCGATAAGGTGGACGCTCTGGCCAACCGGAAAGAGCACGAGGTAATGGAAATATAAAAATATGAGAGGAAACCCAGATGGTTTCCTCTCATCGCGCGTGCGGCTTCGCCGCAGGCGCTGCTCTTTTTGACTAGCCTTCCAAATCACAAGGCCTGGTGGCCGCAGGAGGCGCGTGTCGCGGCCGAGATGAACTCGGCCGCCCTCGGCCGCCCTTGGCCACTCTTCCAGCCAACCTGTCGTCCGGTCGGTACTCTTTCCTCACCCGTGGACTCGCAGGTCCCCCGCCACATCGGGATCATCATGGATGGCAACGGACGCTGGGCCCGCCGCCGCGGACGCCCCGCGAGCTTTGGCCACCGCGCTGGTGTGCGGGCGATCAAGCGGGCGCTCCAGGCCTGCGAAGACCTCGGCGTCCACACGCTCTCGATCTACGCGTTCTCGACCGAGAACTGGGCGCGCCCCCGAGCGGAGGTCAGGGCCCTGATGCGCCTCTTCCACGAGACCATGCAGCGCGAGATCGACGAGATGCACCGCCGCGGCGTCCGGATCGTCGTCAGCGGCCGCCGTGAGGAGCTCTCGGCCCGGATGCGTGCGCGCATCGACGAGGCGATGGCGAGGACAGCGAATAACAAGAACGGGGTGCTCAACGTTTGTCTCAACTACGGAGGCAGAGCAGAGATCGTCGACGCGGTGCGCAGCCTGGTCCGAGACGGGATCTCCGAGAGCAAGGTCGACGAGGCCGCGATCTCGGCGCGCATGTACCAACCCAGCCTGGCGGACCCCGACCTGATCATCCGCACCGCGGGCGAGCACCGGGTCAGCAACTTTCTCCTGTGGCAGGGCGCCTACGCCGAGATGCTGGTCACTGACACGCTGTGGCCCGATTTTGGCGAGGACGACCTGAAGGCCGCGCTGGCCGACTACGCCTCGCGCGTGAGGCGTTTCGGAGCACGTCCTGCGGACGAGGTGGTGGCGAGCTGACCACCAGCAACGCGTCGATGACCGGCGGTTGGAAGCTCAGCCCGCTGATGATCCGCATCCTCAGCGCGTTCGTCATCCTCGGCGTCGTCATCGGTCTCGTGCTCGCGGGCGTCTACGGCGTGTACGCGCTCGTTCTCATCATCGGCGGCCTGGCGCTTTACGAGTTCAACGGCCTGTCTGACCACATGGGCTCCCGCGCACCTGCGTGGCTGCTCTACCCGCTCGGACTGTTCTTCGCGTTCAGCGGCACGGTGCTCAAAGAAGTCCCGGTCACGCTTGTCCTGTCGCTCGCGCTCGTGGTCGGCCTCGGCGCTTTCCTCTTTCTTCCCGGCCGCCGCCAGGGGCTGAGCCGGTGGGCGATGGGATTGGCCGGCGCCCTCTACATCGGCATGCCGTTCAACTACTACCTGCTCCTCTACACGTCCCAACCGAACGGCACGGTTTGGACGCTCTTCACGATCTTCGCGGTCGTCGTCAGCGACGCGGCCGCGCTGCTGGTGGGCAGCCGGATCGGCAGGCATCCTTTCTTCGCGGCGATCAGCCCGCGCAAGACGGTGGAGGGGGCGGTAGCGGGTGTCGTCGGATCCGTGCTCGTGATGCTCGTCGGGGTCTCGGCCGTGCTCGGTATCAATCCGCTGCATGCCATCGCCATCGGTCTCCTCGTAGGTACGAGTGCGCTTGTGGGCGACCTGGTGGAGTCCCAGATGAAGCGCCTCGCCGAGGTCAAGGACTCATCGCACCTCATCCCCGGCCACGGCGGCGTCCTCGACCGCATCGACTCGATCCTTTTCCCGCCGATCCTCGTCTACTTCTATGTGACGGTGTTCCATCTTCTCTAGATGACGCGCCCCTTGAACATCGCGCTCCTCGGCGCGACTGGATCCATCGGCCGGCAGACCCTTGACGTGATCGATCGCAACCCAGGTCGCTTCAAGCTGTTCGGTCTCACAGAAGGGAAGCGCTCGAGCAACCGCGAAGCCGAGCACCTCGTACGCGGCCAGGCGGGCGAAGAGGGATTTGACGCACAGGTCGAGGCGATGGTCACGGACCCTCGGTGCGACCTCGTCGTGGTCGCGATCCCCGGAGCTCGCGCCCTGCCGCCGACCCTCTCCGCGCTTCGCGCGGGCAAGGAGGTCGCGCTGGCGACGAAAGAGGTGCTTGTGATGGCGGGCGCGCTTGTCATGAAAGCGGCAGGCGCCGGGCGCGCGCAGGGCGGACTTCCAGAAAGACAAGGCATCCGGCCGATCGATTCCGAGCACAGCGCGATCTGGCAGTGCCTGTGGGGTGAGGAGCGGGAGAACGTACGGCGGCTGATCATCACCGCGAGCGGCGGTCCGTTCTGGGCGCATCCCGATCTGGACCTTGACCAGGTCACCGTGGAGCAGGCGCTGAACCACCCGCGTTGGTCGATGGGTCCGAAGGTGACGATCGACTCGGCGACGCTGATGAACAAGGGCCTGGAGCTGATCGAGGCGCACCACCTGTTCGGCATCTCAATCGATGCGATCTCGGTCTGCATCCACCCACAGAGCGTCGTGCACTCCCTCGTCGAGTTCACGGACGGGTCGCTCAAGGCACAGCTCGGACGGCCCGACATGCGCCTACCGATCGCGGTCGCGCTTGCTTATCCTGACCGCCTGCCCGAGGCTGTGCCCCCGACCACCATCGGCGAGATCAGCGGGCTGGAGTTTCACGAGCTCGACGAGACCCGTTTTCCAAGCGTCCGGCTCGCCCGCGAGGCCGCGGTCGGCGGCCGGGGCCGTCCCGCCGTCCTGAACGCGGCCAACGAGGAAGCCGTCAACTCGTTCCTGGCCGGGGAGCTGCCTTTCAGCGGCATCCTGCCCGCCATCCAGCGCGCCCTGGACGCCTTCCCCGGCTGTGGCGAGAGCCTCGAAGACATCCTGGAAGCGGACCGCTGGACGCGGGATTACCTGAGGAACAAGTCCGGTACTGTGGGGCGCGCATGAACGGGCTCCTGGTCGTCCTCGGAATCGCGGGGATGTTCCTGCTCTTGATCGCGCCTCACGAGGCCGGCCACTTCGCGTTCGCCAAGCTCTTCAAGGTCCGCGTGATCGAGTTCTCGATCGGGGCCGGCACCAAGCTCTGGTCGGCCACGCGCGGAGGCACGCTCTACGCCATCCGGGCGGTCCCGATCCTGGGCTACGTCCGCATGGGCGGCATGGAGGCGGGCGACTTCGAAGAGCCGAACGGCTTTCACCGCAAGCCGTCCTGGCAGAGGCTGGTGATCCTTGCGGCCGGCCCGGCCGCCAACTTCCTGGTGGCGATGGTGATCATCGCGGCGGTCGAGCTGACACAGGTGAACACCGACCCCGGCAAGGTGATGAGCGTCACCAAGGGCTCACCGGCGGCGGTCGCCGGCCTGCAGAGCGGCGACAGCATCCAGACCGTCAACGGACGCGCGTTCACCAATCCCGGGCTCATCCGCGACGAAGAAGACGCCAACCCGGGAGCGCCGGTGAACCTGACGGGCGTTCACGCGGACGGCAAGTCGTTCACGTACACGATCACTCCCGGCTGCGACGCAAACAACCACTGCCAGATCGGGATCGGGCTGCCGCGACGCCTCATCACCTGGCAGGACCCCTTCGTCGACGGAGTCAGCTTCCCATTCATCGCGATCGGCGACATCGTCAAGGGCCTCGGCCAGTTGATCACCGGAGACATTCCAGGCGGCCTCCTTGGACCCAATGGGGTGACGGGTCCGATCGGCATCGCCTACGTCGCCGACCAGTCGGTCGGCCTCGGCTTCGACACCTACCTCGGTTTTGTCGCCCTGCTCTCTGTCGCGCTGGGCTTCACCAACCTGCTGCCGTTCCTCGCCCTTGACGGCGGGAGGATGGTCGTGGTGCTGATCGAGGTCGTGCGCCGGAAGCCTTTCGACCGCACCGCCGAGCTCAACATCCAGCGCTTCGGTCTCGTGGCACTCCTTGGCCTGGCTGCTGTGATCAGCTTCCTGGACATTCAGCGCATCGCCACCGGGCAGTTCCCGGGGCTCACACACTGATGGCCCTCGCCCAGCGGCGAAAGGCGATTCCGGTCAACGTCGGCGGGGTGGTCATCGGGGGAGCCGCGCCGATCGCGGTGCAGACGATGACCAAGACGGACACGCGCGACGTCACGGCGACGCTGCGCCAGATCCACGAGCTGAAAGAGGCCGGATGCGAGATCGTGCGGCCGGCGGTGCCGGACCGCGAAGCCGCGGAAGCGCTGAAGGAGATCGTCAAGGGATCGCCGCTCCCAGTGATCGCGGACATCCACTACGACCACACGCTCGCGCTGCTGGCGATCGAGGCGGGCGTTCACTGCCTGCGTCTGAATCCCGGCAACATCCCGGACCGGGACAAGGTCGTAAAGGTCGTGACCGCGGCCAAGGAGCGTCAGATCCCATTTCGCATCGGCGTCAATGCGGGCTCGCTGCCGGAAGAGGTGCACAAGAGCCTGCGCGAGCAGCACCACATCGACCGCGACGACCGCGAACGGACGGCGGAGCGGATGGTCGAGGTTGCGCTCGGACACTGCAAGATCCTGGAGGAGCTGGACTACGGTCCGGGATTCATCAAAGTGTCGCTGAAGGCGACGGACGTGTGGACGAACATCCTCGCCAATCGCAAGTTCGCGGCCGCCCGTCAGTATCCGATCCACCTTGGGGTCACGGAGTCAGGCCCGGTCGAAGCGGGCAGCATCCGCAGCGCGGTCGGACTGGGCATCCTGCTGAGCGAAGGGATCGGCGACACGATCCGCGTCTCGCTTGCGACATCCGATCCGCGCGAGGAAGTCCGCGTCGCGCACGAGATCTTGAAGACGCTGGCGTTCCGCAACGAGAGCCCGACGCTGGTGGCGTGCCCGACCTGCGGCCGCCTCGAGTACGACATGGTGCCCACGGTGAAGGCGGTGGAGGCCTACATCGCCAAGCTGCGGATGCCGATCACTGTCGCCGTCATGGGCTGCGTCGTCAATGGGCCCGCCGAGGCACGGCACGCTGACATCGGCGTCACCGGCGGTCGCGGCAAGGGCGTGATTTTCAAGAAAGGTAAGCTTTATCGCACCGTGCCCCAGGAGGAATTGCTTCCAGTGCTGCTGGCCGAGATCGACGCGATCGCAGCCGAGCACGCCCCTGCGCCGGCTTCGCTCCCGAGTTAGCCCGGTCCTTCGCCGGCCCGGGCGCACCTTGACTCGACTCGTAACTTCAACCTGGGAGCAGATCGCATGAAGCAGGAAACAGAGGAGCAACAGGACTTCGTGAAAGAGGTCACGAAGATGTCGGACGACTTCGACCGCTGGTACACCGACGTGGTCCGCAAGGCGGAGCTGGCGGACTGGTCGGGGGTGCGGGGAATGATGGTCGTCCGTCCCTACGGATGGGCGATGTGGGAAGCGATCATGCGCGCGTTCGACGACATGATCAAAGAGAGCGGGCACGAGAACTGGGCCTTCCCGCTCCTCATCCCACGCGAGTTCCTCGTCAAGGAGGCGGAGCACGTCGAGGGCTTCGCGCCCGAGGTGGCGTGGGTCACCAAGGCGGGCGGCTCGATGGAGGAGCTCGAGGAGCCCCTCGCGGTGCGGCCGACCTCGGAGACGATCATCGGGCCCCTCATCAAGCGCTACATCCAGAGCCACCGCGACCTGCCCAAGCTGACCAACCAGTGGAACAGCGTGGTCCGTTGGGAGATGCGCTCGCGCTTGTTCCTCCGCAGCCGCGAGTTCTGGTGGCAGGAAGGCCACACGTTTCACGCCTCCGCGGAGGAAGCGATGGAAGAGGCCGACCTGATCCTCGGCTACTACCGATCCATCGCCGAGGACTGGCTCGCGGTTCCCGTCCTGACCGGTATGAAGTCACCGGCCGAGACGTTTCCTGGCGCGGTGCACACGCTCACCGTGGAAGGCCTGATGAAAGACGGACTCGCGCTGCAGATGGGCACGTCGCATTACTTCGGGCAGAACTTCGCCCGTGCCTACGACATCTCTTTCTCCAACAAGGAGAACGAGCGCGAGCTGTGCTACTCGACGTCGTGGGGCATCAGCACGCGCCTGGTGGGAGCCCTCGTGATGGCGCACGGCGACGACTCGGGCCTGATCGTCCCGCCCAAGGTCGCACCGATCCAGGTGGTCCTGGTGCCCATCTTTCGCGACGCCGACTCGCGCGCCAAGGTCGAACGCTTCATCAACAGTTGGGCGCCAGAGCTGAAGGCCGGCGGCATCCGGCACCGCGTCGACTGGCGCGACGAGCGCCCTGGAGACAAGTACGCGCACTGGGAGCTCAAGGGAGTGCCCATCCGCCTCAACGTCGGCGGGCGCGACGCCGACGCGGGCCAGGTCGAGATGGTCGACCGCTTGTCCCGCGAGCGGATCATCGTCCCTGTGTCAGGTATCGCCAAGCGCCTCAGGAACGAGCTGGACGCGTTTCAGACAAAGCTCTTCGACCGCGCGGCGAAGTTTCAGCGCGACAACACATCCGAGCTGGACACTCTCGACGAGGTGGTAGCGCACTTTCGCGAGAAGGGCGGCTTTGTGTGGACGCAATGGTGTGGGGAAGAGGACGAGGAGGCGCGCATCAAAGCCGACGCCGGTGGCGTGACAATTCGTACCATCGATCAGAACGCGAAGGCGTCAGGCAGGTGCCTCGTGTGCGGTAGGCCGGCAAAATTCCGAGTCGCGCTGGCCAAGGCCTATTGACACCACCGCCAACCCCAGGTGGAACCTGTTAAGAGGTCACCGACCAGCGGATAGTCCGGACAAACCGAGCTGACCTCCGAAGCAAACCTCGGACAGTCCGGACTGAGTGTCAGGCTTGGCTGGTCCGACGGGTTGGCTCACAGTCCGGATGCCGACCGACTTCGGAGTGGCTTGGGTTAGAACTGCCGCCCGCCGGACACAAACTGGACCGGCCGGCGTG
>WNGJ01001831.1_pt1 | contig 21178 bp, 24 predicted proteins | sample 5400611 | NCBI WGS metagenome assembly WNGJ01 (sample SAMN13153375, study PRJNA577476) | soil metagenome | isolation source: 40 cm soil or saprolite under Garry oak tree replicate 1 | place: USA:California | collected 2016-06-15
ATGTTGCTCTCGAACCGCATCGTGGTCTCGCCGATGTGCCAGTACTCGGCCCAGGACGGGACGCCCGGCGATTGGCATCTCGTGAATCTGGGCTCGCGCGCGGTCGGGGGCGCGGCGCTCGTCGTCGCGGAGATGACCGATATGAGCCGCGAGGGGCGGATCACCTCGGGCTGCACCGGCATGTACAAGCCCGAGCACGTCGCCGCCTGGAAGCGGATCGTCGACTTCGTGCACGCGGGCAGCCCGGCGCGTATCGCGCTCCAGCTGGCCCACGCCGGCCGCAAGGGCTCGACTCGACTTCTGTGGCAAGGAATGGACGAGCCGCTCGCCGACGGCAACTGGCCGCTCATCTCCGCCTCGGCGCTCCCGTACCATCCCTACAGCCAGGTCCCGAAGGCGATGGACCGCGCCGACATGGACCGGGTGCGCGGCCAGTTCGTCGGCGCCGCGCGCATGGCGGAGCAGGCGGGCTTCGACATGCTCGAGCTCCACATGGCCCACGGCTACCTGCTGGCGAGCTTCATCTCGCCGTTGACGAACGCGAGGACCGACGAGTACGGCGGCTCCCCGGAGAATCGCGCGCGTTACCCGCTCGAGGTCTTCGACGCGGTTCGCGCCGTCTGGCCGTCGGACCGACCGATGTCGGCGAAGATCTCCGCGACCGACTGGGCCGAAGGCGGGCTCGACTTCGACGAGGCCGTCGCCTTCGCGCGCAGGCTCCGCGAGCACGGCTGCGACATCGTGACGGTCTCGACCGGCCAGACCGTGCCCGATCAGAAGCCCGTGTACGGCCGGCTCTACCAGACGCCGTTCAGCGATCGCATCCGCTGCGAGGCCGAGATCCCGACGATGACGGTGGGCGGCATCGCCTCGTACGACGACGTCAACAGCATCCTGGCCGCGGGCCGCGCCGATCTCTGCGTGCTTGCGCGCGGCCACCTCTACGATCCCTACTGGACGCGGCACGCCGCGTACGAGCAGGGGTGGGACCTGCCGTGGCCGGACCAGTACGCCTCGGTCAAGGGCTTCAACCCGCGGCTCGACTGATCGCGGCGCGACTAATGGCAGTCCGCCGCCGCAGGCCGTCGCGGGGCTGGGGCCCCGCCGGCCGAGGCGCGACTATGAAAGGACAGACATGAAGATCGCCGGGATCGAGACGTTGGTGGTGTCCAACGGCTTCACGCCGCCGCGCCCGTGGCACTTCTGCGCGATCCGCACCGACGCCGGGCTTACCGGCTACAGCGAGTTCGGATCAGACGGGATCACGCGTGGTCTGGTGGGTCTGGTGCAAGACCTCGGTCATCGTCTGATCGGGAAGGATCCGACGGCCGTCGAGAAGCACTACGTCGATCTCTACCGCGCCGTCCGCCAGGCCCCGTACGGCGCGACCCAGCAGGCGATCGCTGGGATCGAGCTGGCGCTGTGGGACCTCGCCGGGAAGGCGCTGGGCGTGCCGGTCTACAAGCTCATGGGCGGACCGCACCGCGAGCGCCAGTGGGTGTACTGGTCGCACCTGGCGACGTACCGGGCGAACAACTGGAAGCTGTTCGGCGTGAAGCCGCTCAAGACCCTGCAAGATCTCGCCGACGCGGCGCGCGAGGCGCCCGCTCGCGGCTACACCGCGTTCAAGACCAACATCATCTGGCCGGGTGAGCCGGCGCGTGCGATCTCGCAGGGCCGGCTCGGTCCTCACGACCAGGTGGCCTCACGCGACATCGTGAAGCAGGCCGTCGCGCAGATCGGGGCGATGCGCGATGCCGTCGGCCCCGACGTTGGCCTCTGCCTGGACATCAACGTCAACTTCAAGCCGAGCGAGGCGATCCGCGTGGGCCGAGCGCTGGAACCCTACGACCTCTTCTGGCTCGAGATCGACAACCAGGACCCGCACGCGCTGGCCCAGCTGAAATCGTCGGTGCGCGCGCCGATCTGCTCGGGCGAGCAGCTGCAGACGATCAGACAGTACCGGCCGTACTTCGAGCTGCACGCGATGGACGTGGTGAAGGTGGACGTGCAGTGGCAGGGCTTCTCGGCGGCGAAGAAGGTGGCCGACCTCGCCGAAACGTTCGAGCTCAACATCGCGCCCCACAACTACAACGGCCACCTCAGCACGTTCCAGAGCCTCAACCTCTGCGCCTCGGTGTCGAACGTGCGGATCATGGAGAGCGACCCGGAGCAGACGCCCTATCGCGACGAGCTGTTCACGGCGCTGCCCGAGATCGCGGACGGCCACATGAAGATCCCGACGGCACCGGGCTGGGGCACCGAGCTGAACGAGAAAGCGGCGAAGAAATACGAGTGGACGGGCTAGCGCGATCGACTCAGTGCAGTCGGACCAGGCCAAACCAGATGAGCGCGACGCAGGCGAAGACGGCCGCCTCGACCGAGGTGGCCGCGAACAGCGTGATCCGAACGGTACGAATCGGCGCGAACAGGCCGGAGAGAAAGAAGATCAGCGCGAACAGCGGAGCCGCGAAAACCCTGAGCACGGAGACGGCGGACCAAGCCTGGAGGCCCGAGCCCGGATCGGCGGTCCGTCCGGCCAGGTACGCGACGAGGGCCGCGAGCCCGGTCGCCGCGACCGCAAGGGCCGCGACCGAGATGACGCGCCAGAACGAGCGATAGGGCCTGAGGAAGAAGAGCGCCGCTCCCGTCGGCAGGACCGCGGCCGCTCCGAACGCCGCGAGGAAGAGGAGGCTGTCGCCGAAGTCGTACATGGCACCGTACAGGTGTCGGTCCGGCCCGCTCGTGGAGGCCACGTAAATCGCGACGACGGCGGCCGCTATCAGGAACGCGCCGGCGTATCCGGCCAGAACCAGACCGATCTTGATGGCCGCGCGGCTCAAATCTAGGGGAAGATGCCGAGCTCGAGATAGGTCGCCGCGACCTTCTTCAACGCGTTGAGGAACGCCGCGGTCCGCAGATCGCCGGCCCGCGTGAACTTCCACAGCTCGTGGATCTGGTGATACGCGCTGATCATCGTTTCCTCGAGCCCGGAGTTGACCAGGTCGATCTCGTCGGCGCCGCGCGCGATCTTCAGCCGCTCCTCCGGCGGGAAGAACCGGCCCGTTGCCTTCTCGACGGCCGAGAGCATGCGGTCGAAGGCCGCTTCCTCGAACCGTTTGCCGACCCGGCCGAAGCGGACGTGCGATAGGTTCTTGATCCACTCGAAGTACGAGACCGTGACGCCGCCGGCGTTCAGATAGATGTCGGGGACGATCAGGACGCCGCGGTCGAGCAGGATCTTCTCGGCCTCGGCCGTCGTCGGGCCGTTCGCCGCCTCTGCCACGATCTTCGCCCGGATGTTCGGCGCGTTCTTCTGGGTGAGCTGACCCTCGAGCGCCGCCGGGATCAGGATGTCGCAGTCGGCCTCCAGGGTCAGGTTGGTCGGCGTGATGTTCCGGGCGCCCGGGAAGTTGACGATCGAGTGTGTCTCCTTTTGGAACTGGACGACCGCGTCGACGTCGAGCCCTTCGGAGCGATAGAGGCCTCCCTCTCGCTCCGAGAGGCCGACGATGAGGCACCCGGCCTCGTGGCAGAACTTCGCGGTGTGGTAGCCGACGTTGCCGAGCCCCTGGACGATGACCCGCTTGCCCTCGAGCCCCCGCGAGAGCCCGAGCGCCTTCATGTCGTCGGCCTGATCGCACACCTCGCGCAGCCCGAAGAACACGCCGCGTCCCGTCGCCTCGACCCGGCCGCGGACCCCGCCCTGGGTCACGGGCTTCCCGGTGACGCAGGCCATCGCGTCGATCGAGCCCGGATAGAACGCCGAGTAGGTATCGTAGATCCACGCCATCTCGCGCGGGCCCGTGCCGTAGTCGGGCGCCGGGACGTCGATGCCGGCGCCGATGAAGTTCTTCTTGATGAGCTCGGACGTGTAGCGGCGCGTGATCTGCTCGAGCTCCTGCACCGTGTACTTCTTGGTGTCGATCCGAACGCCGCCCTTGGCCCCGCCGAACGGCACATCGACGATGGCGCACTTGTACGTCATGAGCGCGGCCAGCGCCTTGATCTCGTCCTCGTCGACCGTGGGCGCGTAGCGAATGCCGCCCTTGACGGGTAAGCGGTGATGGCTGTGTTGGGCTCGCCAGGCGCTGACGACCTCGTAGCCGCCGTTTCGACGGATCGGGAACTGAATGGCGTAGACGGCGTTGCACGCCTTGATCTGCTCGAGGAGCCCCTGCGGGTAATCGGTGAGCGCAGCCGCCTTGTCGAAATACATGTTGACCGTCTCGAAGAAGCCGGGGCCCGACTGCGCTCCTGCCATGTCAGCACCTCCCAGAAGAATCTTCGCACGTCGAACCCGTCGGCGCGTAAGAGGACGTGCGACCGATCCCCCTCCGGGCGTCGGGGGCTGGCGGTAACCGAGCCGAGGCGGTATCGTCGCCGGCGGTGGATAGACACGGCGGCCCTGACGTGACGGGCCGGCCCGTGGGATGAGGAGACGAGTATGGAGCGCGAGAAGCTCGCGGATCTGGTGATCCAGTTCACGGAGGCGTTCAACCGCGACGACCTGGAGGGCGTGATGTCGTTCATGGCCGAGGACGCGATTTACGACGAGTTCAACGGGACGATCAACCGCGGCGCGGCGGCGATCCGTGCGGCGTTCGTGCCCCAGTTCCGAGGCGACTACGGCAAGCTTCGCTTCAAGACCGAGGACCTCTTCGTGGACGCCACCGAAGGCAAGGCGCTGATCCGGTGGCTCTGCACGCTGGAGACCAAGCGCGGCCCGGCGGCGTGGCGGGGGCTCGACATCCTGCACGTCAAGAACGGCCGCATCACGGAGAAACTGACCTACGCCAAGGCGAAGGCGCCGCTCCTGGGAGAGATCTCGTGACCGCCGCGCCCGCGCTTCAACGCGTCGCCGTCGCGCTCTTCGAAGGCTTCACCGTTCTGGACGTCTACGGCCCCGTCCAGGCGTTCGCCTCGTGCCGGACCGTGCAGCCCGACGGCACCCGACGCCCGCTGTTCGAGATCTTCTCGATGGCGAGCGAGGCCGGGAAGGTGAAAGCCGGGGAAGGCCCCGCGACCTGGGCCGAGTGGAGCTTCGAGAAGGCGCCCGACTACGACATTCTGCTGATCCCCGGCGGCTTCGGCTCGCGGAAAGCCGTCGGCGACCAGGCCTTCCTCGAGCGCCTCGCGGCCGCGAGCCAGCGCGCCCGCATCACGACCACGGTGTGCACCGGCTCGGCGCTGCTCGCGCGCACCGGCTTGCTCGACGGCCGGCCCGCGACGTCGAACAAGATCGCCTGGGACTGGGTGATCCAGCAGGGGCCGCGCGTCCTCTGGAAGCGCAAGGCGCGCTGGGTCGACGACGGCAACGTGCTGACCTCGTCCGGCGTCTCGGCGGGCATCGATATGGCACTGAGCCTCATCGCGCGCCTTCACGGCCGTGACATGGCGCTCACGTCCGCGCGCAACATGGAGTACGTGTGGCGGGAGGCGGCGGAGGACGATCCGTTCGCGTGAGGCGCGGCGGCTGAGAGCGCGAGCGTCAGGAAGGTAGGAGCGCCGGAGCCCAGTTCCTCCCGGTCGCGCCGGCTAGCATCAGGCGCATGGGCAGCAGCTCGCGAGTGAGCGGGTTCACCATGAGCCCGAGCGTTTCGAGGGTCACGGCGCCGAGCAGCGGCGCGTCCTCGGCGCCGCCCAGCACCACCGGCGAGGTCGCGATTTGCCCCTCGACCTGGATTCGGCATTCGGACACCTCCCGACGGATCGTCGTGCCATCGGCCAGCGTGAACTCGGCGATCCGACCGCCCTTGAGCCTAAGCGCGCGCCAGACGTTCTCGGGAAGCACGGTGTACACGGCGCCGGTGTCCACGAGAAACCGGACCGTCACGGGGCGTTGTCGTCGTCCCGCTCGGCTCACCTTGCCACTCACGTGTGTCAGAGCCATCGTCAGCGCCGATCGTAGCACGGCGTGTGGAGTCGCTCAGCGCCCACGATTCGAGACGCACAGATTTGAAGACGTGGTCTGGGGACGTGTGTTCCGCTCCTCGTATACGTTCCCGGAGTACCAGCTCTATTGGTCGCGAGAGGGGACGGGTGACCCTGCGATCCAGCGCGCCGAGCGCGTGTAGTACGGGCCGCAGTCGCCCGACTCGCGCCGGCGCGCCATCTCCGCCAGGCGGCGCTCCTTCTCGGGCGTGCGCTCCGCGATCTCCTCCTGCGCGTCGCGCAGGTGCGCATCATAGTCGCGCCCCACCGGGCAGACATCGACACACCGCGTGCAGCCCGAATAAACGCCTACGCCACGCAGGATCGACTGCCAGCTCATGAACGACTCCTTCGATTTGAGGAGGGCGAGCTGCTCGTCGCGCGGCGCTTTCACGAGACGCTCGACGTGGCCCATGAGATAGGTGAATCCGTAGGGCGACGCGAGCGGTGCGCAGCGCTCCTTGTCGAGCGTCCACTGGCCGATCGCGTCGGCGGGGCAGGCGAGGAGGCAGCGGCCGCACGATTCCCCGAGGCACAGCGCTTCGGCGAGCGGACGATCGGGCTCGAGGTCGGCGCTCGTGAGCACCGCGCCCAGCATGATCCGCGGGCCGTACTCCGGCGTGAGCAGCATGAGGTTCAGACCGAGTGTGCCGAGCCCGGCTTCGACGGCCGCGTGGGCGAGCGAGAGCGGGCCGCGCGTGTCCCCCTTGGGATCGTAGTGACGCGGGTCGAAATGAACCGGCGGCACCGTGATCGAGGGAAAGCCGGCGTCCTCCAGGAAGTAGACGAGCTTCAGCTCGATCTCCTCCAGGTCGGTCAGCACGAGCTCGGTCGAGTACTGCTTGTGCCGGTCGTCGTGGCCGCGCAGCCGGTTGATCCCGGTGAGGAGCCGGCGCGCCAGGACGATGACGGACTTCGAGTCGTCCGGTGTGATGCGGCTCGGTGTCTGCGGCCGCGCGGGGTCGGGCGGATGGTGATCCAGGACCTCGCCGCGGGCGATCCCGACCAGATCCGCGCCGAGGGCCTTCGCCTTTGTCTTGACCGCTGCCGCGGTGAGGCTCACGCGTGACTTCCGGCGCGCCGCGCCGGTGGGCGATAACCGTCCTCGCCGATCCAGCGCACGCGACCGTCGGCCATGCCGCGGATCGGCTCACCGCGCTTCCTGATGCCGAGCAACCGACGCGCCCGCGCGACCTTCTCGTCGGTCTTCTCGGGAATCTCGCGCTGCGCGTCCTTGAGAAACCGGTTGTAGTCGTCGCCGACCGGACAGACGGCGAGACAGCGGGGGCAGTCGCCGAACGCGCCGACCACGCGCAGCAAGCCCTGCCAGATGCCGAACCACTCGTGGCCCGCGAGCGTCGCGAGCTTCGCCTGGGCGCCCTCCTGGCCGACGAAGCCGCTGAACACACGGAGGATCGTCGAGAAGCCGAACTCCTGCGCGAACGTGGCGCACCGACGCTTGTCGAGGCCCCAGTGCTGGACGGCGTCGGGCGGGCAGGAATAGAGGCAGCGTGAGCACGGCTCGCCGATGCAGAGCTGCTCGGTGAGCTTGCCGTCGGGCTCGAGCACCGCATCGGTGAGAACGACCGTCGTGTAGCAGCGCGGCCCCGCTTCCTTCGTGAGCAGATTGAGCTCGAAGCCGATCGTGCCCAGGCCGGCCTCGATCGCGACGTGGCGCGTCGAGAGATAGCCGTAGCTCGCGCTCTTCATCTCCCAGACGGTCTCCTGCGCCGCCGTCTGGAACGCCCAGTGATCGTGTGCCTCGAGGAAGCGCGCGATCCGGTAACCGACGCGGTCCATCTCGCGCAGCACGAGCTGATCGACGTGGTGGATGCACGCGTCGTCGCGCGCGCGGAAGGCGCCGGCCGGAATGCGCTTGAAGAAGGCGACGCAGCTCTTGATCTCGGGCGAGACGCGCGCCGGGATCTGCGGGTACGCCCCGTCCGGAGGATGGGCGTTGAGCACGGCGGCGTCGGCGATCCCGACGCCGTCGGCGCCGAGCTCGCGCGCCTTCGCTTTGACGATCTCGGCGGTCAGCGCCATGCGCCTATCATGGCACAGCTTGCGCTACCCTCCCCACCTGGGTGAGACTGCCGAGGAGCGCCAGGAGGGACCAATGGACGAGCTGAAGGTCGTTCGCCTCGACGAGACCGAGGTCGTGAAGTTCGGACCGGACGCGATTTACCAGCTGATCCTCGGCGACGACGAAGGGACCACGCCGATTCGCACGGGCATCCAGACTTCTCAGCCCGGGTACCTGGCGCCCGTGCACTCGCATCCCTACATGGAGGTCCTGCACATCCTGGACGGCGTGGCCGAGGCCTGGGTGGACGGCCGCGAGGATGCGAAGGTGACGCTCCGCAAGGGCGACACGATCGCGATTCCGCCCCAGGTTCCGCACAGCTTCCGCGTGGTGGGCGACGAGGTGCTCCGTCTCCTCGGCACTCACGCCTCGCCCACGCGGATCGTCAACTACAAGGACGGCGCGAAGAGCGACGCGCGCGGCTACCGGGTCTTCGAGACCTGACGCCGCGGCCGGCGATCGGCCGGCCTCAGACTCGCTCGACGTCCGGGCGACCGAAGAGCCCCCACGGACGGACGAACAACGTCGCGATCAGCACCAGGTACGACGCGACGTGGCTGAACCCGCCCCCGACGATCGGATCCAGATAGCCCGCCACCAGTGACTCGAGGATTCCGACGACGAACGCGCCGATGATCGTACCCGGAAGACTGTCGAGGCCGCCCAGGATCACGATCGGAAACACCTTGAAGCCGAGGAGCTCGATCCCGAAGCCGCCGCCCGACGCGAAGCTCCAGAGCGTGCCGGCGAGCACCGAGAGGACGCCGACCAGGCCCCAGGTGATCGCGAAGTGGCGATGGAGGTCGATCCCGACGGCCAGCGCGACCTGCTGATCGCTGGCCACCGCGCGCAGCGCGAGCCCGGTGCGGCTGCCGTGGAAGAACCAGCTGAGTGCGGCGATGCACGCCGCCGCGATCGCGGCGACGGCGATCTTGTCGATCGAGACCGGCAGGCCGCCCACCACGAGCGGCTCGAGCGGAAAGGGCGAAGCGATCCGCGACGGGACGCCCGAGAAGACGACCGTGGCGGAGGCCCGCATGAACATCCCGACGCCGATCGTGAGCATGATCAGCGAGAGCAAGGAGCGACGGAGCAGTGGGCGCAACACGAGCCGGTTGAAGAAGAGCGCGAGGGCGACCATGGCCGCGCAGCCGATGCCGATCGCGCCCGCGAGCCCCACGCCGAACGTGTGGCTCGCCGCGGCGGTCGTGCGCGCGCCCAGCATCGTCCACTCGCCGACCGCGAAGTTGATCATGCGGGAGGCCTTGTAGACCACCACGAAGGCCAGGGCGACGAGGGCGTAGATGGATCCGGCCAGCGCCCCGTCGGTGACGAGAAACACGAAGAACGCCAGATCCGGCATCGGTATCCGGCTACGAGACCATCATGGATGTCACGAGGCCCTCGTCGAAAAAGTACGTGTGCGTGACGCTCGACTCGGTGACCTGTCCCGTCGCCCTGACCGTGACGACCTGCCGCACCCGTACCGCGACGCCGCCTGGACGCTCCTCGAACGCGACGGGCTCCACGCGCGGCTCGATCGTTTCGAGCTGCTTGAGCCAGTACGCTCGGACCGCAGGGTGGCCGCGAAGCTCCGCCTTCTCGAGCACGTTCGGCCACCGGACGGCCGGGCTCAGGGCCGACAGGACCCGGTCGAGCTCGCGCCGATTGAACGCTCGGTAGAGATCCTCGAGCAGCCGCACCCTGTCTTCGAAGGTCACGAGGCCTCGCCGGTGCCGAGGTAAGCGCGCTGGACTTCCGGCGTGGCGAGTAGATCCGCCGCCCGGCCGGAGAGCACGACCTGCCCGGTCTGCAACACGTAGGCGTGCGCGGCGCACTGGAGCGCCAGGCGAGCGTTCTGCTCGACCAGGAGCACCGCGGTGCCCTCCGCGGTGAGCCGAGGGATGATCTTGAAGATCTCGCGCACGATGAGGGGCGCCAGGCCGAGCGACGGCTCGTCCAGCATCAAGAGCCGCGGGCCCGCCATCATCGCGCGGCCGATGGCGAGCATCTGCTGTTCGCCGCCGCTGAGACTTCCCGCTGGCTGGCCACGGCGCTCGCGCAGCACCGGAAAGAGCGCGAAGATTCGCTCCAGCTCTCCGGTCGTGTCCGCGCCGTCTCGCCGCGCGAACCCGCCGATCCGGAGATTCTCGAGCACGGTCATGCGCGCCAGCATCCCGCGCCCTTCGGGCACGTGGATCACACGCCGCCGGACGATCTGGTGCACGGGCAACCCGACGAGATTCTCTCCCCGAAATCGCACCGCGCCCCGCCGCGGCCGCACGATCCCAGAAATCGCCCGCAGCAATGTCGACTTCCCCGCGCCATTGGCCCCGATCAGCGCAACAACCGAGCCCTCCGGCACCGACAAGCTCACGCCCTGAACAGCCCGAATCCGCCCGTAACTCACGTGCAGATTCTCCACCTCCAACAGCGCTGTCCCAGCCGAACCAGCGTCAGCCGGCATACGTGGCAGACCGTGCGGGATGGTTGAGTCGACGATCGAACGGGGAGTCGGGCGGGTGGCATCGGGGTGCCCCGGGGGCACCCCGATGACAGGCCCCGCCCGCCTCACGCGTAAGAGCCTCACGCGCACGAGCCCCCGAGCTATTCGCCACCAAGATAAGCCTCGATGACTCGAGGATCCCGCTGGACGAAAGCGGGTGGACCCTCGGCGATCTTTTGCCCGAAGTTGAGCACGGTCACAACCTGCGAGAGCTTCATGACGAGCGACATCTTGTGCTCGATCACGAGAATGGTCACGCCGCGGCGGTTGACCTGCACGATCAGCGCTTCCAGCTCGAGGGTCTCCTGCGTGTTCATCCCGGCGGAGGGCTCATCGAGAAGTAAAAGCTTGGGCGCGCTGGCAAGCGCGCGCGCGATCTCGAGCCGTCGCTGCTCGCCGTACGGGAGCTCGACCGCCGGCTGGTCGGCGCGCGCCCCGAGCCCCACCAGCTCCAGGATCTCGTCGGCTCGCTCCCGGGCGCTCGTCTCGGCGCTCGACCGCCGGAAGGGAACGCCGAACAGCGGGGACAAGAGGCCGCCGTGAGTCCGGCAGTGGAGCCCGAGCAGCACGTTCTCGAGCACCGTCATCGAGCCGAAGAGTCGGATGTTCTGGAAGGTCCGGCAAATTCCGAGCGCGGTTCGGCGATATGCGGGAAGGCGGCCGATCTCGGTTCCGCCGAAACGGATGTGCCCGGCGTCGGCGCTGAGCGCGCCCGTCACGAGATTGAAGAACGTCGTCTTGCCGGCGCCGTTCGGTCCGATGATCGCGTGGATCCCGCCGGTCTCGACCGTGAGATCGAGCTTCGAGAGGACGACGAGCTTCCCGAAGATCCGGGAGAGCCCGTCAACCGCGAGCAGCGGCGCGCTCACCGCGCAGGGAGAGCCGGGCCAGCAAGGTCGTGTCGAGCAACCCTTGCGGCCGCACGAGCATCATGATCAGCACGAGGAGCCCGTAGAAGATCTCGCGCCAGTCCTTCACCCAGCGCAGGAGCTCGGGCAGGACCGAGAGGATCGCCGCGCCGGCGACGGCGCCCCAGAAGCTCGCGAGGCCGCCGAAGACGGCGTAGAGCATCACGAAGAGCGAGCGCCCGACGCCGAACGCCTCCGGGTCGATGAAGAGCGTGTAGTGCGCGTAGAGCGCCCCGGCGAGCCCGGCGATCACGCCGCCGGCCGCGAAGGCCGCGAGCTTGACGTACGTCGAGTTCACGCCCATCGCCTCGGCGGCCGCCTCGTCGTCGCGCAGCGCGGCGAACGCGCGCCCCATGCGTGAGCCGCTGAGCCGCGTGAAGAAGTAGACGAGAACGATCAGCAGGCCGAGCACGTGCCAGATGGTGGTCTCGGGCGGGATCCCGGCGAAGCCGCCGGGTCCGCCGAAGGCCGGCGCGTTCAGGAACAGGACTCGGACCATCTCGCCGAACCCGAAGGTGACGAGTACCAGATAGAGCCCGCGCAGGCGCAAGGCCGGGAAGCCCACGGCGAGCCCGACGAGCCCACCGACGAGCCCGCCGGCGGCGAGCGCTACCGGAAACGGCGCGCCGTGCTGCACGGTGAGATAGGCCGCGGTGTACGCGCCGAGCGCCATGAAGCCGCCCTGGCCGGCCGAGAGCTGCCCGGCCGACGCCGGCAGATAGAACGACAGCGCCATGATGACGTCGATGCCCGCGAAGATCAGGATCGAGACGGTGTGATCCGAGAGCACGTCGCCTCAGCCGGTCTGCAGGCGAGCGCCGAAAAGGCCGGTCGGGCGCACCAGAAGGATCAGGATCATCACCGCGAACGCGAACGCGTCCCGGTACGACGACGCGAGGTAGGCCACGCTCATCACCTCGACGACGCCGACGATCAGCCCGCCGACCATGGCCCCGGTGACGTTGCCGAGCCCGCCGAGCAGCATGATCGCGAGGCCCTTGAGGCCGACCTTGACGCCGAAGAACGGGCTCAGCCCGGTGAAGTTCCAGGCGAGCAGGACTCCGGCCGCCCCGGCGAGCGCCGAGGCGATCGCGAAGGTGATGACGATCGCGAGCGATACGTTGATGCCCATGAGCCCGGCGACCGTCTGGTTCTCGGCGGTGGCGCGGATCGCCATGCCCGTCCGCGTCGAACGCAGGAAGACCTCGAGCAGCGCCATCAGCGCCACGGAGGTGCCGAGGATGAGCAGCTGGAGCGTCGTGAGCGTCACCGGCCCGAGCGAGAGGGACGCCGAGGCGAAGGGGACCGGGAAGGCCACTGGCTCGGCGCCGAAGATCTTCACCACCACGTGCTGCAGCACGAGCCCGACCGCGATCGTCGTGATGAGCGGCGTGACGTGGCTTCCCCGGTTGCGCACCGGGCGAAACGCGACGCGCTCGACGAGAACCCCGAGCACGGCGGCCGCGAGCATGGCGCCCGCCAGGGTGACCCACGGCGAGAAGCCGGCGAGCGCCAGCGCCAGGCCCACGTACGCGCCCACCATGAAGACCTCGCCGTGGGCCAGGTGGAGCAGGTTCAGCACGCCGAAGATGAGCGTGTAACCGATCGCGACCAGGGCATAGGCGCCGCCGAGCATCAGCCCGTTGACGAGCTGCTGGGCGAACATTGTGCGCGATGATATCACCTGGATTGACACGCCCCGTCCGGCGTATTACCGTCGCCCAACTGATGGACGTCCTCACGAAGATCCGCATCTTTCCCACCGGCATGCGGCTGCACGAATGGATCGCGTTCGAGGAGGGATTCTTCCGCGAGCAACGCCTCGATCCCGCGGTGATGTGGGACGTCTATCTGGGGCAGATGAAGGCGTGGACCGGGGGCTACAAGGCCCGCCCGCAAGACCAGCCATTTCTGGAAGGCGCGCAGGCGATCGGCAACGCGTGCGCCTGGGGCAGCGTCTGCAACGCGGGCGCCGGCATGGGGAAGTTCGTGCCCGACGCGTACGGCGTGGCGCGGCACGCGATCTACGTGCGCCCGGACTCGCGCATCCGGCGGCCGGAGGATCTCGCCGGCGTGCCCGTCGCCGTCGGCCTGATGGCGGGAAGCCACTACAACGTCCCGTATCGTCTCGAGAGCCACCTGCCGCTGGCCGACATCAAGATCGAGCCGGTCGGCGGCTTCGGTCGCCGGCTCGACGCGCTGCTCAAAGGCGAGGTCGAGGCCGCGAGCCTTCTCGATCCTCAGATCTACATGGCCGAGGAGCTGGGCTTGCGGAAGATCCTGGGCGGCGAGTTCAACACCCTGTGGTGGGTGGACGAGTCGAGCGATCGCGACGTGCTGCGCCGTTACTTCACGGCGCTGGCGCGCGCCGATGAGGCGCTCGACCGCGCTCTCGAGCGCTACCGGCCGCTGTGGACGAAGTGCATCCCGCCCGAGTTCGCCGATCGGCCCTGGCGGATCGATGGGTGGGGCGCCGGAGAGCGCTTCGTCTTCGCGCCGTATCCTCCGGAGAAGCTCGCGGAGGTCATGGCGGCCATCAATCGCTGGGGCATGGGACGCGAGATGCACGTCACGGAGCTCGATCAGCTCGCGCTGTCACTGACGTGAGGCGCGCTCACGGAGTGAGAGGAGTCGGCATGACCCGGATGCGGCGTGGGGCGATCGGAGTCGTTCTGGTCATGGTGCTCCTCGCGAGCGTGGTCACGCCGGCCGTCGGCGCGAAGCTCGCAGGCGAGAAAGTGCGGCTCGGCGTCATCATGCCGCAGGCCGGGATCTTCGTGGACTGGGGCCAGCACGGGATCATCGGCGCCGAGATCGCGCGCGACGAGATCAACTCCGCGGGCGGGATCGGCGGGCTCCCGCTCGAGCTCGTCACGGTCGACGATCGGGGTGACCCGAAAGAGTCCGTGACCCTGACACGGCGTCTGGCGCAGACCGATCGCGTCCTCATGATCCACGGCTCGATCTCCAGCTCGAGCGCCGGGGTCATGTACCCGCTGTCGGCGAGCTTGAAGGTGCCGATCGTCTCGCCGACCGCGGCCGCGCCCGGCCTCACCGACAAGTTCCGTCCGTGGGCCTACACGATGAACCCGGGCGCCGCCCGCGCGCTCGGCACGGGGCTCGCCGCGCTCCGCAAGCACCACCCGGAGGTCAAGAAGGCCACCGTGCTCTACAACCAGGCCGACGCGATCTCCAAGGCCGAGGCGACCGTGGTGATGCCGCCGACCTTGCAGCAGGCCAACGTCGAGCTCCTCGACTCGATCACGTTTCAGACCGGCGACCTCGATTTCAGCGCCCAGGTCACGCGCGCGCTCGCGAAGCAGCCGGACATGCTCTTCCTGGGCTCGGCCTCGCGCGAGGCCGCGCTGATCGCCAAGGAGGCGCGCAAGCAGGGCTTCAAGGGGCCGATCCAGGGCGGCGTCGCGACCGCCACACCCGATCTCGTCACGCTCGGCGGCGACGCCGTCGAGGGCTGGTACACGACCACGTACGCCTGGAACGAGCGGCCGATCCCGCGTATGCAGACGTTCGTGAAGAAGTTTCTGGAGCGTTCCGGGGGCAAGCGCCCCAACTCGTCCGGCCCCGCGATGTACGACCAGCTCTTCATCGCCAAGACGTGCATCGAGACGACGGGCGTGACGAACAAGCCCGACGATCTCGAGAGCGACCGCGACAAGCTCGCCAAGTGCTGGGCAGGGCTCAAGGGCTACGACGGCGCGATCGGGGCGATCACGATGAACGAGGTGGGGGTGAACGTCGGACAGATCTGGGCGCTGACCGTCAAAAAGGGCGTCTTCACGCTCTCCGAGTAGCGACACGTGACCGCCTCGACGCTGCCGATCCTCCCCACGACCGTCGTCGGCAGCTACGCGATCCCGGCCTGGCTCTGGGCCGCGTACGAGAAGATCGAGGCGGGCGGTTTCGGCCGGATGGACGTCGCCGAGACCGAGAACGACGCGGTTGCCACCGCCGTCCGCGATCAGGAGAGCGCCGGCGTCGACGTGATCTCCGATGGCGAGATGCGGCGCCAGGGATTCATCGTCTCGATCTTCAAGTACTTCCACGGGCTCAAACCGATCGAGCCCCGCCGGAAGGTCGGTGTGCTCTCCTACGACGGCCACGTGCTCTACGAGCCGGTCGAGCGCATCTCGGCGCCCGACGGCCTGGGGACCGTGAGGGAGCTTCAATATCTGCGACAGGTGACGGCGCGCCCGTTCAAGATCACGCTCCCGGGCCCGCTGACGCTGGCGACGCAGATCACGAAGGGCGGACCCTACCGGGACCGCGTCGAGGTGGCCACGGATCTGGCGCCGATCATCAACCGGGAGCTTCGCGCGCTCGCCGCCGGCGGCGCCGAGAACCTCCAGATCGACGACGTCTACCAGAGCTTCATGATGGAGCCGAAGCGATTGGTCGAGCTCTATGACCGCTGCTTCGAGGGCGTGGCCGTCACGCGGCGCTTCTGGCACATCTGCTTCGGGACCCTCGAGGGGTTCGGCTTCGGCGAGCGGACCTACCGGCCGCTGTTCCCGATGATCTCGAGCGCCTCGGCCGACCAACTCGTGTTCGAGTTCGCCAACCGGGCGATGGCCGAGACCGAGCTCTGGCGCGAGTTCGATTGCCCCAAGGAGCTCGGAGCCGGCGTGCTCGATCTCAAGAACTTCTACGTCGAGAGCCCCGAGCTGGTCGCGCGGCGCATCCGGAGAATGCTCGAGAGCGTGCCGGCCGAGCGGCTCTGGATCAACCCGGACTGCGGGCTCGCGCGGCTTCCCCGCCACCTCGCGTTCGCGAAGCTTCAGGCGCTCGTCATCGGCACGAGACAAGTCCGCCAGGAGTTGACCGGGCGTGCGGAGCCGGCTCGCACCACGGGTGAACGGGCGTGACAGAGCCGGGTCGCATAACGGGTGGAACGGGCGTGACGGAGCCGCTCGCACGACGGATAACCGGGCGTGCGGAGCCGGCTCGCATCTCGCGTGGAACGGGCGTGACGGAGCCGCTCGCACGACGGATGACCGGGCGTGCCGAGCCGGTCCTCACCTCGGGTGGAACGGGCGTGACGGAGCCGGGTCGCACCTCTCTCAGGCCACCCTCGGCGGTCCCGGGCTCGAGCTCCGATAAATGAAACTTTACAAGCCAGCGGTCGAGGCCCAGAAGTTCTGGAACCCGTACACGCAGACGATGCCGAGGGCCGACCTCGATCGGCTCCATCTCCGGAAGCTCCAGACCGCGATCGAGTACGCGTACGCGCGCAGCCCGATGTACAAAAAGCTGCTCGATCGTCACAAGGTCAAGCCCGAGCAGATCCGGACCATGGACGACTTCGTCAAGCGTCTGCCGTTCATCGACAAGAAGGAGATCCTCGACGCGCAATCGGTCAGCCCACCGTTCGGCGACGCCCTCGCGATCCCGGAAGAGTTCTTCCACCAGCGCTTCGCGACGTCCGGCTCGACCGGCGCGCCGCTGCACATCCCGCTCACGTACCACTCGGCCGAGCTGTGGGGCGAGTCGTGGGTGTACCTCTACTGGGCGGCCGGAATCCGAGCGCGTCACTCCTTTTATTTCCCGTTCAACTGGGGAATCTTCGCCGCCTTCTGGTCGGCCTACATGGGTGTACGCCGGCTCGGCGCCACCGTCGTCTCCGGCGGCGGCCTCGACAGCAAGGCGCGGCTGCGCCAGATCGAGCAGTACCGTCCCGACGTCATGCTGGCGACGCCGACGTACGCGCTCTATCTCGGCGAGACCGCTCGCGAGATCGGCATGGATCTCGCGAAGACGTCGATCTCGATCGTGATCGTGTCCGGCGAGCCCGGCGGCAGCATTCCGGCGACGCGCCACGCGATCGAGGATCTGTGGGGCGCCAGGTGCTACGAGCTCTACGGGATCGCCGAGATCGGTCCGACGAACCCGGGCTGTCCCTTGCAGGATGGCGTCCATCTCTGCGAGGACTGGTATCACGCGCTCGTCGTCGATGAGTCGGGCAACCCGGTGCCGTACGGCGAGGTCGGCGAGCACATCGTCTCGAGCTACATCCAGGACGGTCAGCCGCTGATCAAGTACCGCACCCACGACCTGGTTCGCTGGACGGACCGAGCATGCGGCTGCGGCACGACGTGGCTCTACTATCCGGGCGGCGTGCTGGGGCGCACGGACCACATGATCATCGTGAAAGGCGTCAACGTGTACCCGGCGGCCGTGGAAGCGCTGCTGCACCGGGTCGCGGGTCTGTCCGAGCACTACGAAGTCCACGTCGACCGCGACACGACCAACGACTTCGTGACCGTGAAGGCCGAGGCGCGGCCCGAGATCGACAGCGCGCGCTACCCCGAGCTCGGGCGCGATGCGGCAGGAGTCTTCAAGTCGGTCATCGGCGTCAGCATCGACGTGACCGTGCAGGCCCCCGGCAGCCTGCCGCGCTACGAGCTGAAGGCCAAGCGCTTCTTCGACCACCGGCCGGCGGGGCACCGCTGGCAGCTCGCGGGCAGGGGGCAGGCGTGACCCGTGAGGAGACGCTCGAGCGCATTCGCGACGTGCAAGCGCGCGTGCAGGAGCTCCGGCAGGCGAGCGACAACCCCGCCATCGAGCGCACGATGCAGCTGCTCGACCTCTACTGCCACATGGCGCGCTGGGAGCTGGGCGACATCCGCGCGATGAACCCGGAGGCGGAGAGCCGATGATGGACTGGGCGGCTCTCGGCGACGAGACGGTCGATCTGCTGCGCCGCTATCTGACGATCGACACCACGAACCCGCCCGGAAACGAGATCGGGGGCACCCGGTTCCTGGCCGAGGTGCTGGCCCGCGACGGGATCGAGAGCGAGACGATCGAGGCCGCGCCCGGCCGGGCCAGCCTTCGCGCGCGCCTCGCCGGCGACGGCTCGCTCGGCGGCATCGTCCTGCACCACCACATCGATGTCGTGTACGCCGATCGCCGCTACTGGACCGTCGACCCCTTCGGCGGCGTGATCGCCGACGGCTATCTCTACGGCCGCGGTGCGATCGACATGAAGTCGACGGGCATCCTGCATCTCGCGGCGATGCTGGCGCTCAAGCGCGGGCGCGTGCCGCTCAAGCGCGATCTCGTGTTCCTGGCCACCGCCGACGAGGAAGCGGGCAGCGAGTTCGGCGCCCAGTTCATCGCCGACCGGCGGCGCGAGTGGCTCGCGGGGGCCGAGTACGCGATCTCGGAGCTCGCGGCGATCCAGACGCACCCGAGCCTCAAGGCGCCGCTGGGGGCCATCGTGATCTCGGAGAAGACCGGGCTCGCGCTGGTGCTCACCGCTCGCGGCGAGCCTGGCCACGGCTCGATGCCGTGGCCCGACACCGCGCCGAATCGACTCGTGCGCGCGCTCAACCGGCTGCTCGAGGCGGAGCGGCCACCGCGCGTCCTCCCCGAAGTCCAGGAGTTCTTCTCGCGCGTCTCGGGGCTGATGTCCGCCGACAGCGGGGCCGGGTACGACGACCTCACGAGGAGCCTTCGCGATCCGGGGTTTCGCGAGCGGTTCATGTCGAACCGCCAGTACGCGGCGATGGTCCGGACGACCTTCGCGGTGACGATGCTGCGCGGCAGCGAGAAGAGCAACGTGATCCCTCCGGAGGCAACCGCTCAGCTGGACTGCCGCATGCTGGCCGGCGACGACCCCGAGGAAATCGCCGCCTGGGTCCGCGGCGTGATCGCCGACGAGCACGTACAGGTCACGATCGCCCGGGAGCCGAAGATTCCGAACCTCTCGCCACCGGACACCGAGCTCTACAAGGCCATGTCCGACGCGCTGCAGCGGCGGGCGCCGGGGGTCGTGGTGGCGCCGATGATCCTGGTCGCCTTCACCGACAACTGGGTGTTCCGGCGTTGCGGACTGCACGGCTACGGCTTCAGCCCCTTCATCCTCGACGACGCCGAGGTTCAGCGGATCCACGGCAACGACGAGCGCATCTCGCTCGAGAACCTGCGCGAGGGCGCGCGCATCTACACCGAGATGCTGCTGAAGGTCGCGGGCGCGTAGCCCGGCTCCGGCGCGACGCAGGATTGGAGACATCATGAGCGAATCGATCACGTGGAAGAACGGCGCGCGGTGCGCGGTGGCTCTCTCGTTCGACGTCGACGGCGAGAGCCCGTGGATCCATCGTGATGCGGCGCTCGCCGAGCGCCCGCTGCACATGGGCATGGGCGCCTACGGCCCGAAGACCGGCATGCCGCGCATCATGCGGGTGCTCGACCGCTACGACGTCAAGGTGTGCTTCTTCATCCCGAGCTGGATCGTCGAGCGCTATCCGGAGATGGCGCGTGAGGCGCTGCGCCGCGGTCACGAGCTCGGCCACCACGGCCACCTGCACGAAAAGCCGTTCTTCCTCTCGGGGCGCGAGGAAGAGGAAGCACTGCTGGTGAAGAGCCTGGACATCTTCCAGAACGTGCTCGGCGTGCGCCCGCGCGGCTCGCGGGCGCCCTCGTGCGACCCGAGCAAACACACGATGGAGCTCTTGCGCAAGCACGGCTTCGTCTACCACAGCAACCTGATGGACACCGACCTTCCGTACTGTCACAAGACCTCCTACGGCGAGCTCGTCGAGCTGCCCACCTCGTGGGTGAACAACGACTGGGTGTACTTCGGGTTCAGCGCGGTGCCGCCGGTCGGCAACGGAATCTGGAGCCAGGAGGACGTCTTCGAGATCTGGAAGGAAGAGTTCGAGGGCGCCTACGAGGAGGGCGGGTTCTTCAACCTGATGGGCCACCCGCAAGTCATCGGTCGCCCGTCGCGCATGCGGATGGTCGAGCGGCTCATCCAGCACATCCTCGCCAAGAAGGACGTCTGGATCGCCCCGCCGATCGAGGTCGCCGAACACTACCTGAGCCAGCGCTAGTGGCGCACGCGGACCACGCGTTCCGGAAGCCGAGCCCGCTCGAGCGCGTCTTCAACCGGGCCTTCGGCCTGCTCGTCGGGTTCGGACTCGCTCCGGCCGACTACTATCTCCTCGAGGTGAAGGGCCGGAAGTCGGGTCGCGTGTCCCGCAACCCCGTGAGCCTGGTGCCGCTCCACGGGGTGCGATACCTCGTCGCGCCCCGCGGGCGCACCCAGTGGGTCCGCAACGTAGAGGCCTCGAACGACGTCAGCTTCAAGCGAGGCGCCAGCAGCCGGCGGTTTCGTCTTCGCGCCCTCGCCGACGCCGACAAGCCGCCGGTGCTGCTCGCCTATCTCGAGAAATACCGGTCGGTCGTCCAGCGCTATTTCCCGGTGCCCGCGGGCTCGCCCGCCGGGGCGTTTGCCGAGATCGCCCCGCGCTATCCCGTCTTCGAATTGGTGCCGATCGACACGGAGGAGCGCCCATGAAGCTGAGCGTTGACGGCCTGACGACCGGCCTGCAATTTCACGGCGAGGTGCAGGGCAAGCGCCAGCACTACTACGTCCTCTCCAGCGCGCGGCAGTATTTCGTCATGTCGCTCTCGCGGAGCAAGCGCGACGCCGGCAACTTCAATCTGGTCAGCCGCTCGGCGGTGGACCAGCTCCATCGCCGCCTCCGCGGCCGGCGCGGACTCACTGCGCGGCAGGTCTACTCGCGCTCGAAAAACCGCCGCGCGGTACCCTCGGCGCTGACCGCGCTGAACATGCTCTACGTGCTGGTCGCGACGGAGCGCGCCATCATCGATCCCCGACGTAAGGCCGCGCGCGAGATCTTCTTCAACGTGAAGCGCTAGCGTGCCCACCCTGTCGATCCGCCGCGGGACGCCGCGCGACGTGCCGGTGATCTTCCGGCT
>WNGJ01001833.1_pt1 | contig 21165 bp, 19 predicted proteins | sample 5400611 | NCBI WGS metagenome assembly WNGJ01 (sample SAMN13153375, study PRJNA577476) | soil metagenome | isolation source: 40 cm soil or saprolite under Garry oak tree replicate 1 | place: USA:California | collected 2016-06-15
ACAAGAGCGCCTATATGGCTAAGCGCCAGATGGCGCATGGCGCCGTCGGTCTAACGTGCGCAACGTTCACCGAGGCCGAGGTCTTCGCAGACGCCGGCGTCGATGACCTTTTGATTGCGCATCCCCCAGTCGGCCGGCCAAAGCTCGAGCGCCTAGCCGCGCTCGCTGCCCGAGTAAGGCGCCTAGCCGTATCACTTGACGATGTAGGGATCGCGAAGTCCCTGCCACCGAACGTCGAGGTCCTGTGGGAGGTCGACCCGGGCCAGCACCGGATCGGGACGCTTCCAGGCGAGCCAACCGTAAATGCCGTCGAGGAACTCATTCGAGCAATCGGCGCAGAGCGTTTTCGAGGACTCATCACTCACGGCGGCCATGTCTATGCGGCAACTAACCAGCGCGAGCGCCAGATCGCAGCCGAACAGGAGAATCAAGGCGTCACCGCCACCGCAGAGATGTTGCGCCAAGCTGGCATCGAGGTGCGCGAACTGAGCGTGGGCTCCACGCCGACCGCAGGACTCGCGTTGCGCGACGGCATCACCGAGATGCGGCCGGGCACCTATATCTACGGCGATGCCAACCAGGTGACACTCGGGAGCCAGCGCCTCGAGGACTGCGCCCTGAGCCTGGTCGCCACCGTGGTGTCTACCCCGGCGGCCGATCGCACCGTGGTCGACGCCGGATCAAAGGCGCTTTCGGCCGACCTACGGGTCGCCGGACTATATGGCTACGGCATTGTCGTGGATCGCAACGATCTCACCATTACGCCTCTGAGCGAGGAGCATGCCGTGTTGACAGCTGCCGAACGAACCGGACTCGCTGTCGGCGTTCGCCTAATCATCATGCCAGCACACGCCTGTACAACGGTCAACCTGCACCCCGCCTTCCTACTGCTCGCGGGCGAGGGTCAGGCGCGATGGCTCCCGGTAGATGCCCGCGGTTGGCAGCAACGGGTCACGTCGGGCCGGGAGCAATCCGCCAGGCCGGTTGACCTGGGCTCCAGGAGCTAAACTGCGGACAGATCGATTCACCGACGCAGGGGGTTCTGCCGTTAGCAGCTATTTCTTGTTCACTCAGTCTTCCGATACCGAGTATCGCGACCAGGAAGGGTCGGCCTATCACTTCCCATTAAGCATTCCAAATGCGCGCAAAATTCAGTCGGGGGACCGGTTCGTTTACTACCGGCCCGGTAATAGCGAGCAAGGCCGCTACTTTTTCGGGCATGGCGAAATTGACCAGGTAGTCCCAGGCTCTTCTGACGACGCGACCGCCATTATTCGGAACTATGTCCCGTTTAAGTCCCCTGTTCCGCGACTCGCACTCGGCTCTGAACTAAGACGAAGCACACAACACTCTATCTCCCCAATCGAAAAGCCGGCCTATGACGAGCTGGTACGACTAGGCATGACCGAAAGATCGCACGTGGACAACTGGCTTTACGTCTTAACGGCTTCTGGTCCTGCCGCTCGCGCTCACTACGCCGAGACCATAGCCAAGCCGATCGGCCGAGATCGCCTTCGTCAATTCATTTCGGATAACGCCTTGCCATCCGACGTCAACGAATTTCGCGCATGGGGAGCGCTACCTGGACCGCGGAATACGGTTGTTTGGCAGCAGATGAAGCCCGGCGACTGGGTCGTTACCTACTGGAACCGTAAGTATCACGAAGCTATGCAGGTCCAAGCGACGTTTGACAATGAGGAGCTGGCAGCATCTCTTTGGGGAAGGGATACAAGCTCAGGCGAGACGTGGCGATACATGTACCTCTTAGGCCCCCCACGTTCGATCGACATCGATGCCGACAGAGTCAAGGACTGGCTGCCGTCCTCGTACCAAGGCTTCACCCGAATCACAGAGGCCCGCGTTCAACGTATCGTCGAGCGTTTTGGAGGAATACGGGCTTTTCTGGAGTCTCACCTAGGAACGGATTTTCTCGGGGAGGCAAAACCAAAACCATACGTGACCTTGACCTTCCCGGAACAAGTGGATCGCGTCCATCAATTTCTTGGCGGCCGAGGCTACGTCATTGCAGTAGAAGATCTCGCCAATTTCATCACGTGCCTACGAGTGAAACCCTTCGTGATTCTTGCCGGCGTGTCGGGAATCGGAAAGAGCCGGCTTGTCCGACTTTTCGGGGACGCCATTGGTGCTCGATGTGAGGTCATTCCGGTGCAACCCAACTGGACCGATAACGCGGACTTGTTCGGCTATGTTGATCCAGCCCGTCAAGTCTTTGTACCTGGCCGGTGTACCGTCGCGCTGCGGGAGGCAGAGAGCCTAGGTACACAGCCTTTCCTGCTTTGCCTGGATGAAATGAATCTCGCTCACGTTGAATACTATTTCGCCGATTTCCTGAGCGTCCTCGAGAGCAGACGCTTCGATGATCTCGATCGAGTGGTGACGGATGATCTTCTAGGGAACCTGCGAGCCCAGCTCGGTGCGGAGCAACGGGATCAGAAGGAAGCGTGGCCTCCCCTACCGTTCCCGAATAATGCTTTCGTGATCGGGACCGTAAATATGGATGAGACCACTCATCCATTCAGTAGAAAAGTCCTGGACAGGGCGAACACGATTGAGCTAACGAACATGTCCTTAGCAACCGTACTAGGGGCGAAGCAGGCGCCCGTCAATACTAATTTTGATTGGGAATATTTGCTGCCTGCCGCGGTCTCATTGAGCGATGTCTACGATAGCGACAAGGCATTCTTCGACAAACTAATCGCTGAACTTACGGATATTAATTCCGTCCTCGAACCGCTCAACCAACACTTTGCTTACCGCGTCCGCGATGAAATCTGCCTCTACTGCTACTACGCTCAAGAGCTCCCAACCTACCTCCCTCCCTCCAAAGCAATCGACTACCAGATACTCCAGAAGATCCTTCCTAGGTTGCACGGCTCTACAGAAGCCACTCGTCGCGCCCTATCGTTGTTGTTCGAACGTTTTACGCCAGGAACAAATGCAATCAGCGTCGATCGGTTCGACCTTCCGGCTGCTCTTGACGATGTACCGGCGGCTCGTTACCCAATGAGTGCCCGTAAGGTCGCCCTAATGCTTGACCGCTTTCAGAGCGACGGATTCACATCGTTCTGGTTCTAGTTGCGCGTCTTCCTGACGTGGACCACTGAGCGCTTCCGCTGTCAGGTGGCTGGGGAATCGCCGAAGATTCCTCCGTTTCTCACACTTCCGCGGGCAGCCCTGGGCATTACGTCGGGAAACCTAGTCCTCAACGGACAAGAGGAGATTCACCCAGGTCCCGCCGTAAACGGCCCGCCACTCTTTATCGAGCAGCAACTCTACACGATCGCGGTTGATTGGAAGGGTGCCAAAGGCGAAGTGCTGGTAACTGGCAAGCACTTGCTGGAGCCGGTGGAATTCGACGGACCTCAAAGATCAGTCTTTCAGCTGAACTTTGGCTCCAGCGTGGGACTTGCCTCGCTCAGGATCGGCACGGCTCATGATGTGCTGACCTTTGAAGTCCTTCCTCGAAAGATCGAGTATCGAACGGATTACTTGCTCATGAAGAGGGACATCGTTAGTGAAGCACACAGCCTAGCCTTTAATGTTCTTGGTCGCACTGAGGAGCAAGCGAAGCAGTTCCATTTGGCGTTTCCTACTGAGGCCGAGTCCTACGTCATCGCGAAGGCCTTGGTGGCCGATCTCCTCCAGCTACTGGCGCTCTTGGACCGGCAGCCGCACACGCAGTTAACGACCGCATCGCGGATGGAGCGCCTTTCGCCCGCAACTCGCATCGGCGTTAATGACTGGCGCCGCCTCATTCGCAGACGACCCTACGGTCTAGGAGAGACCACCCTCCTGCAACGTAATCACCCCACCGTCCAAGCGCCTGAAAATGAGTTCATAAAGTGGACGCTGCTGACGACCGCTCGGCGGTTATCTAGGCTGACTCAACAATTAACGCGGCCGGACGAACACGAGGAGCGAGCGGGCGCGCATAGGTTCGCGGACGAGGTCCGGGGCGTCGAGAAAGCTTTGCGAAACCGTCTTAACCGAGGGTTCCTGAGAGATGTGCGCGCTGAAGCTCCAGCCGTGACCCGGCTCTCGCTGGTCTTTCAGCTCCACCCGATTTATCGTCGTGTTTACCACGATTGCCATCTTCTGCTGTCTGGATTGGAACTGGAGGGTTACCTCCTTCAAATGGGAAGCAAAGACGTCTGGACACTTTACGAGTATTGGAGCTTCTTGGCAGTCGTGTCAGTAGTTCAGAGGTATGCACGACTCGAGAGCACAAGTCTGATCAAAGTCAGGATGCGTGGGGCGAGCCTCCAGTTAATGAAAGGACGAGAGTCACGAGTTCGATTTCGCCGCGCCGACGGTTCTTCTATCGAGGTTAGTTACAACCCGCTGATGGATCCCATCTACACTACTCCTCAACGTCCGGACGCGGTAATCGAGATCAGAGCACAAGACGTTCGCATTATTCTTGACGCCAAATACCGGCTTCAATTCGATTCCGACTATTTGCGCTCCTACGGCGGACCCGGACCAACCGAAGATGACATAAACAAAATGCATCGGTACCGCGATGCAGTCCTCTTCCAGATAGCCAAGGAAACAAGAAAGGCAGGAGAGGCTGTAGCGTTGTTCCCTCTACCCGCCTCCGTCCCCTACGCTGGCACGCATCGATTCCATAAGAGCCTCGATCTAGTTGGCATTGGCGGCATCCCGTGCTATCCAGGTGCGCTTGACACGCTGGACGAATACCTCAAGAATCGGCTCCATCTCCATAAGTGACTCGGCCCACAGCCGATCTGGCGCGCGTCTGCGCAACAGCCCATCGGCTGATCGTTTAGAGGATCTCCACAAACAGCAGGCACCTCAAGTAGCCAGATTGGACCTATGGTTTGGACTTACGACTACTTCCTCTTGCAGCCTGGTGCCATATTCGTCTGGGCAACGCCAAAACAACCGCCCCGGCGATCCCAGGCAAGTGCGTAAGGGACATAGTGACCTCAACTTCAAGCTCATCGGCACGCGCCTTAGCCGACCGGTAGAGAGCCAGCCTCGCAGACTCCCCACCGCCAAGGACCTCGATGTCAAGCGGGTCAAAGCCATCCATCCCTAAGGCCTTTGAAGTGGCCTCCTTCGCACAGAATCGTGCGCAAAGGTGCTCATACGGAGATGTCTGCCCATCGCAGTAGGCGATCTCTTGGTCAGTGAACAGCTCAGCACTTAACCCGGCCGTCTCCTGAAGTCGTTGCTCGAGGCGCGCTGGTTCAAGAAGATCGATCCCGATAAGAGGCGCCCCCATACCGCAATTCTCAGCTTTCGCCCCCATGTCTGGATTTACGACGCCATCCTTGACTTTGTAGGAAAAGCCGACTAGGATGCCTCTAGATCCGACAAAGGAGGCTCTGTGGCAGTAATCCAGGTTTCTGGCGGGGCGCTTTGGACAGAGCCAGCAATCGAAGGGCTCGTCATCGACCTTCTGGCCGGCCTCCTGAAGCAGCAACCGGCCCAGGTTCGACAAGAGCTCGTCGGGAAGGGGGCGGACATGCCCATAGATTCGCTTGACCTATTTGATGTTCTGGCGGAGTTCCGCCAGAGAACCGGCATCACTATCCCGAAACGCAAGCTCCGCCGCGAGACCATGCGATCGGTGACTAAGTTCGCAAAATTTGTCGCTGAGGAGGGATGGAAATGACGGAAACCGACCGCAGCCTGGGCAGCGATGAGGCCACCGCGCTCGCGCAACGGCTACGCGATCAGCGTGCATTCTTGAACTTGTCGCAGCAATTCGTGTCGGAACAAACGGGCATTCCGCGATCCGCCATTTCGGACATCGAGCGTGGTGCACGGCGCGTAGAAAGTATCGAGCTTAAGCGGCTCGCCGAACTATATCGCATGCCCGTCGACTACTTCCTCGGCCAGCCCCCAGATAAGGATCTCGACGCAGGTCGCGATACGACTGTTCAGGCCCTGGCTCGTGCCGCGAGTGAGATGGGCAAAGAGGAAAAAGAGCAAGTACTTAGGTTCGCGCTATTTCTGCAGAATTACAAGCGGCGGGATTCTGCCGGCAAATGACCACATGGGCTGACGCTCACAGACGCGCGGCAACCATGGCCGCCGAGGTCCATGCCGATTTGAATATTCAGTTGGACCGCCCTGTGGATGTGTTCAGCGCGATTGAGCGCTTAGGCTTGGTGCTCGCCTTTGCGCCGCTGGGCAAGGTCTCTGGTCTGTATCTGCCTAAACTACAGAACCCTGGCATTCTCTTGCATCAGGGTCATCCTCGCACCCGGCAGCGGTATACCGCGGGTCACGAGCTCGGCCATCACGTCTTTAAGCATGCCGCCGAGGTTGACGTCGACCTGGAGGTCGCTCTCCAGCGGGGCGATCTTAATGCCTGGCCCGATCACGAAAAGGAAGCTGAGGCGTTTGGAGCCTGGCTACTTATGCCGCGCCGCCTCATACGTCATGGACTCACGACACTTGGGATTGAGACCCCAACGAACCCGTACGACGTCTATGCACTTTCCCTGTGGCTAGGCACGTCGTACACGGCGACCGCGCTTCAACTGGCCACGACGCGGATAGTATCGTATCCAACAGCCGCGGCATGGGCCAGCATCCCGCCCCGAACCGTGAAGCGCGCTATTGCTGGTGATCTTGCGCCAGATGATCTACGCAATGACGTTTGGTGGCTAAACGACGGGCGCAACCAGGAACCTATCGACGCCCGGCCTGGTGACCGGCTTGTATTGATGCTTGACGAGAATCCATCAACGGGTTACTCATGGGAATTTGCTGATCTCCCATCGGAATTGCAGTTGTTAGCCGACTCTTATGAGGTCGACTGGGAGCCACCGTTGGCCCACGGATTCGCGCCGATCCCTCCCGAGCTTGACGGCACGTCCCATCCGCGATGCTTCGTTCTCGAAGTCGGCAGAGACTCTCACGCGGGCGAGCACCGAATAAAACTTGTTAAGCAGCGTTCTTGGACTCGAGGCGATGTCGTTGACAGACTTGAGCTGCTCGTACGGGTAAATCCGCCACTTCACGGAGTGCAACTTCCCGAGCGCGAATTGGCGCTCACTGCGTAGAGTGGTCGACCGGCGTGCCCAGCAAACTCCAGTAAGAAATCAAGGTGAAAGAGACACGTGCGTTGGGTTCGCGGTGAGTGGTGCTCACGAGTGGATGGCAGGGATTCGAGGCACCCGCTCAGCAGAGGACGCGATGTGGGCTGCCCACACCCAAGGCGGCCCGACCAAAATTGAGGCGACAAGTATTGCGCTCGCCCTTGCTGGCCTAGCAACACACAAGCATACGAGCGAGGCGGCCTGGCCTTATGGGAAGCCAGCTTGGCCGGCAGACCGTCCGCGAGCAGCTAACAACAGTGCGGAGCTCTGGATCCTCCCTGCCTGGCGAGAATTGACAGGCGCCGACTATTCGAGCATCTCCGCCGAATTGACAGCCGGCTTCTCGGTATTGCTATCGCTTCACGTGGTGCGGCGAGCTTGGCGCGAACCCGGCGGTCTCGTGGATGCACCTGCCGGTCAGATTACCCGTGCCGGACATGCCATCCTCGCAGTGGGCGCGATCGATGATGGCGACGGACGCCGACTCATCATCAAGAACTCCTGGGGCAGTGAGTGGGGCGTTTCAGGGTACGGGTTCGTGACAAATCGCTACCTGGAAGGATACCTAAAGCGCGCTTTCGTACTCGAGCGTCCATGAGCATTGTTGGTGATCGCTATGTGGTAGCGGGCAAGCTGTCCGAAGGATGGCTCGACGCAGTGCGCTTGGTCTTTGGAGTCTCGAGCAAGAAGATTGTGCACCTCGTTGTTCGGATTACGGAGCCAAACGTAGAAGATGTGGCGGTTCGAGATGCGGCTCAGCAACTTATCGACAGCTGGAACGCCTCGCATCGGAATACCAGCAGGGAAATGGAGCACATTGAAACAACCCGCAACACTATTTTCCCAGCATCTTTCGCGCGTCGCACCAACGGTCCAGACGATCTCGCATCCTACTACCGCCAGCGCCTAACAAAGGACGGCTTACTCGGCTTTACCCATAACGCCAGAGGAACTTACTTCGGCCGGATCGTAGCGTACCCCCGAGGGGATGGAGAGCAAACGGCAGATCAGTTATCCGACACCGTTCGGAAACTCCGAGCAGAACTGAGCCACCGGTCCAGCAAGAGCTCTAGGTACGAGATTTCAATCTACAATGAGCGCCTCGACCGATCACCGATGAGCTTCCCCTGCCTCGCCCATTTGTCAATGCACCTGCATGACCGGCGGCTGCACCTGCAAGCGGTCTATAGAAATGAGTACCTCGTCGGTCGCGCTTACGGGAACTTCCTCGGTTTAGCGCAGCTACAGTCGTATGTCGCTGGCGCCGTTGGGCTAAACGTCGGCGAGCTGATGATCACGGCGGGTCATGCGGAGTTAGATGGCAGCAAGGCCTCGACTGCGGCGATGTTACAGCGTCTTCAACGTCAGCCGTAGGACGATGACTCGAACGTCCCACTCTCGTGCCATGCCATGATCACAGGGTGCAACCCGGGATCCGCCAGCCGGTCCATGATGCATATTGGCGCTTTGCTGCCGAGCGTCAACGGGTTTTCCACAAGCGAGCGAGTGGTGAAACGCGCCCCTGGACTAACGATCCAATTATCGCCAGTTTCAAATTCTGCAACGTTTATCGCGCTTCCGATCGGGTCTCCCAATACCTTATTCGGAATGTCATTTACGGACCGGCGGCCGATGGCTTGGATCCCGAGGACGTCTTTGTCCGAATCGTTCTGTTCAGGTTGTTCTCAAAGATAACGACGTGGGTAGAAATCGAGCGAGCCGCAGGAATTCTTCGCCGGCAATCACTCAGAACGGACAGCCTTGCGGACCTGCTGGACGTGGTTCGGTCTCGTCAGCCGATATATACCTCAGCTTTTATCCTCTGCGCCAGCAACCCCTTCGGGTATCAGTCCAAGCATCGGAACCACCTAGCGCTGGTGCGAGAGATGTTTCGGCCCGGTCGGCTCGGCAGACAGCTGGTCAAGGCACGGTCGCTTCGACAGGTATACGAATCCCTAGTGGATTGGCCGATGGTAGGGCCGTTCATGGGCTACCAGCTAGCAATTGACCTCAACTACAGTGAGTACTTCTCGTTCTCGGAAGACGATTTCACCGTCCCGGGCCCGGGGGCGATCAGGGGCCTCCGTAAGGTCTTCTCCGACTTTGGTGGCTTCACGCCATCGCTTTTGATCATGCGAATGGTCGAAAGACAGGAGCATGAATTTGAGCGACTTGGCCTCGAGTGGCTAGATCTCTTCGGTCGCCGACTGCACGCTATCGACGCTCAGGGGCTCTTTTGCGAGATTGACAAATACTCGAGAATCGCCTTCCCCAACCTTAAGTCGAATCGGACACGGATCAAGCACAAATTTCATCCGACCGCCGAGCCGCTTGACCTCTTTTACCCCCCAAAGTGGCAGATCAACAAGTTCATTCACCGACAATCAATAACAAGCGGCTATTCTCGCGGGGTGAGTGCCAAATGATCCATCATCGAACTCAATCCGATGCGGAACTTCTCAATGTGCACCGCTGAACCCGTTCCAGACCTCATTTCAGGACCAACCTTAGGAGGACTTGCGCCCGTCGAGGACCGTGAGACTGCGGCTCTAGTTGACGTACTCGACTTGCTAGCTCGGCTACATAGACCGAAGGACAAACTCTACGGCGATGCCTGGCGGAGGCGCGGTGAGGTGCTCGGCATCTTCGCAAACATTGCTCGTAAAGCAGATCGACTTAGCGGAGCGATTGGCAGCGAGCAACTGAACACCGTAGAGAGGGTCGGAGATACTGCCGCAGACCTTGCAGTCTACGCAGGCAAGTATTTGACCTGGCTGGCAGAAACACAGCCAAACGCATTCGAATCGGTTCGCCCATCCTTGTCAGCTGCTGAATGTGAGGCCCGCCGCGGGCCTGAGGCTCTTGAACGAATACTTGCTGAGGTACCGATCATTAAGGGTAAGGGTGGCGTCAAGGCACCTCCCGACCTGGCGGCAGCTTTGGAGCAGACTATAGGTGCCTTTTCGGAACTCGAAGCGGTGTTGATGGGCCAAGCCGAAGGACGATCCTCCAAGACAACAAGCTGGAGTCGGAAGGTGCGGATCGCTTGGAGGCTGACTTGGGCAAGCACGTGGCTTCTTCTTCGGCTGGGGCAGGCCTATCCGCAGGAGCTGGCAACTATTCGTCGCGACGTTGAAAGCATGCAGGCTACACCGTGACTCCGTTCGAAGAGGAACTAATCGGCGAAACGCTGTCGCGCGTGATTCGTGATGGGCGTGACCGAATAGCGCTAATGGGATTCACGCCGGCCGCCCTGGTCCTCGGAAACACACTTCAGGCTAGGGGCTTCGAGCGAGAGGTCGTCGGCGTCTTTGACCCCCAGTTCCCCAATGGAAAATCAGAGCGGGTCAAGCCCTGGGCAGCGCTTCGCGGGCTAAAGCCGGATTTACTGGTTGTCTGCGACGACGCGCAGAAAGAGTATTTACTTCGTGCATACATCGATCTAACCGGCGATCCGGTTCCTCCGCCAGACGTAGTCCTTGCTGGTACTGCCCATTTGGACTTCCGCGATCCGCTCTACGTCGAGCTGGATGCTCCGGCGATGGTGCCATCCTACGCAACAGGTCATCCCCATACTCGAGTCCACCTTTTTCAATGCCTCCGCGCCGCAGCGGCGGCTGGCCTCGAAGGAGCGGTAGTAGAATTGGGTTCATTCAAGGGCGGAACGACTGCGTGGCTGGCACGGGTCGTGGCTAGTCTTGGCCTTCGCTCCAAGATACTTGCCTTTGACACATGGTCAGGATTCCCACCGAGACAGTCAGTCCTGGACATGTACGTGCACCCACGTTGTGTATTCGCGGATCTCACTTCTGTGCGGGCCTATCTTGAGCCCGTAGGCGTGGAGCTCGTGATTGGCGACATCGCCCAGACAGCCCCAGCCCGACTGAGCAAGCTGCCAGTACTGCTTGCGTTCGCTGATACAGACAATTTTAGCGGCACCCGAAAAGCTTTGGAGACAATACTCCCTAATCTGGTATCTGGTGGATCGGTCGTGCTAGACCACTACTGGACAACCGGGGAATACGTATACACCTTGGGCGAGCGCATGGCGGCAGAAGAGGTTCTTGGCGGTGCTGGCCTGATGCAACTTCACGGAACAGGTGTCTTCATCAAGCTAGGACAGAAAGTTCACCGGTAATCTCCTGTCATGGAACTCAACTCGTTTCAACGCCAAGCTAACCGTACCGATCAGCGACCCGGTGAGGACGAAGCCGCGCTTGTATTTCCACTCGTAGGGTTAGCCTCAGAGGTTGGATCGTTGCTTAACCAGTTTAAGAAGCGTGTGCGCGACGGTGAAGCTCACGCCCTCTTCTCCGAACGAGTCGCTGAAGAACTTGGCGACGTGCTGTGGTATGTGGCGAATCTGGCAACCAAATTAGATCTTGAACTGGATGATATAGCCGCGCTGAACCTCCGGCGCACAAGCGAGCGGTGGCCGACCGGTGGCGAAGACGAACCCCCGCGGCTCCTCGACGAGGGTTTCAATGCTTCCGAGCAGCTTCCACGCAAGGCGGCCGTGAGGTTCGTCCAAGTCGAGGAAGATGGACGAAAGCGAGTCCGAATGTACTGGGAAGGGCGACAGCTAGGGCATCCGTTGTCTGATATGGCTTGGGATCCTGATGACTACAGATTCCACGACGCCTTCCATCTAACGTATGCCGCCATGCTCGGCTGGTCCCCAATCAGCCGTTGGCTGTTTGATCGCCAGCGACGTTCCGACCTTCGTTTCAGAGAAATCGAAGATTCTGGGCGGTCAAAGGTCATTGAAGAGGCCGTGTCAGCCATCGCCTTTGAGTACGCTCGCGAGGAACGCTACCTGGAGGGGGTTAAACACATCGATTTCTCGCTCCTCCAAACGATTAGGAACATGACTTCCCGGCTCGAGGTGCGGATTCGGACCGTGCGCGATTGGGAACGTGCCATTCTTCGATCCTTCGAAATGTGGCGTGCGCTCAGCGCTAACGCGGGGGGAACCCTTCGTCTTGATCTTACGGCTCGCTGCATAGATTTTTCCGCTCCGGAGCTCTAATACGCTCATAGCTGGCCGTACAGCAACCGCATACAGCAAAAGGCACCATTAATCTGTCGACCGTTTGTCCGAATCTGGCGTCGCGAATAGCTTATATGCAGTTAGGGACCGTTGGAAGTACATCTTGCCGATATGCCACCAACTAAAAACTGCGACTGCCACGAAAATGATGGCCGACACGACCAAGAATTTGTCAACCTGGATCGAAGGAACTACAGGCTCCCCATGTTGACGTGCGAATAAATGGATGCCGGCTACGATCGCAGTTAATACTCCATTGAAAGCAACACCTCTCAGAATCCGCCGCCGGCTCCGGGCGTAATCAAGAAATCTAACGATGCTCTCCTGGGCCTCCGCCATCACGCGGAACCGGACCACGGGGCGCGGAAGGCTATTGTGATCTGGCAACCCGACCGCGACACGCACCTTATCCGAGATATGCTCGTCCCAGGGTTCGAACAGAACGTCTGCGAGGCGATCAACAACGATCCCAACCGTGTACAAAAAAGCGAGAGCGACCGCAGTAGAGAGTGCACCCCAAGAAACAAAGGCTCCAATCTCAGCCGCGGACGGTCGAACGAAAAGCGAACTAGCGAGAATTAGCCACGGCGAGGCCAGAAGGCCTATGAGGAGAATTTCGGCAAACAGCTCGATTGCTGGCATTTTCTAATTCGCGACCTCGACCAAACGGCACAGCGCGCTAGCGAGGCGCATTTGATTGGGTGTGTGGCAGCGTGCTTTGAGCAGCTCGGGGCTGCATACGAGGATCACCAAGCCTTGAGCTCGAGAGGCGGCGACGTTCAGCCGGTTTAGGCTGAAGAGGAAGTCCAGGCCGCGGGGCGCGTCGTCGACCGACGAGGTCGCCATCGAATAGATGACCACCGGTGCCTCTTGGCCCTGGAACTTATCGACCGTGCCGATCCTAGCACCATCCGGAAGCGTCTCGATCAGGCGGCGTACCTGGGCGTTGTACGGCGCGACGACGAGGACATCCCCGACGGTGATCGGACGCGTTGTTCCTTCTCGATCGGTCCACGGCAGGCCGAGAAGTGCTCGGAAGGTTTGGTTAACCCGGTCGACCTCTTCTGATGACAGCGTCCGGTTGCCGGCGTGGCTGACAGGGAGATAGCGCAATCCCAGCCCGCCGCTGCCGTTGCTGACTGCGAGATTCTGGCGTTTGGTCGAATCGTCGGGCTCGAGCTTGCCGTCGTAGAACACCTCCGAAACGAAGGCGCATACCGTCGGATGTAACCGGTAGGTGGTCTCAAGAAAGAGCCCGTAGGCGGCCGGCATGGTCGGCTGATCCTGGATGACATGATCGAGTACCGATTGGTCGACGCCTTCTGGATGGATCCCGTGGGACGGCTGCCTTAGCTGGTTTGGATCGCCCAACAATATAAGGTTGCTTGCCGCACCTGCGACTGCAAGAACGTTTGCCAGCGCCATCTGGCCAGCCTCGTCGACCACCAGGTAATCCAACTTCGCCGGGAAGCTGGCACGAGCGAAGAGCCAAGGCGTGCCGGCAACGACCTCAACCTCTTCCGCCGCTAACGCTGCTTCGACGGTCGATGAGCTGTTAGTGCATTGAACTTCTTCCGAGACGCATCGGTCGCGCTCGTCGGCCTTCTGCATCGCGCGCACCAGCTGGCTGCGACGCCTGGCCTCCCCCATCGTCTTGTCGAGCAGGTTGCCGATGACCTTGTGACTGTTGGCCGTGATGCCAACTCGCTTGCCCTGCTGGACCAGATCCAGGATCAACTCCGCGCCGATTGTTGTCTTCCCGGAACCGGGCGGCCCCTGGATCGCCAGGTATGTGTTGTTGAGATGAGGTGCCAAGAGCTTCGCCACGTCCTTGGCTCGTTCACCCGCCTGGACTAGAGGCGCTCCTTCGATGACCCCGTCGATTCTCGGCGGTTCGAGGCAGAGTAGATCGCGGGCCGCCTGGTAAGAGCCAGTCCCAGCAAAGCCTTGATCGGCTACGCGTTGGCCGAATCGCATCAACGCATCGCGTTGCTCCTTGGTCGGGATTGGACTGGCAGGGATGAGCGACGTCGGATGCGGTGACTCCGATTTCACTCCGCGACTCAGCTCGATCCACCCGGCGATCGGGTCAATTGCTACCACTTCGCCGGCGCCGGATTCTGTCCGAGGGTCGTGGGGCTGGTCGCCAACCCCGATCTTGTATTCCTGGTTTGGGTCGAAGCGGTAACGAAAGACATTCGAACGATTCTCGGGCCGCACCTCGCCGCGGAAGTCGATCGCGCCAATTGCTTCTCGATCCTCGACTAGCTGCTCGTCCGTCAGGGAGCACTTCCGGTAGTACTCCCACCATTCGGATTTCCCCTCGCGACGGTGCCAGTTGAGGCTGTGTGCCAGCAGATAGCGCGCCTGCTGCTCCTTCGACCGATCGTCTACCTCTTCCGGAACGCCTTCGAGCAGCCGATCGACGAGCACGGCGGTCCGCTCGTCGATGTCACGTAGCGTGTCGCTCGGCTCAACGTCCTCAGGACCGGGCCGCGGGATCTCGCCGTACTGCGCAATCGCCTCGAGCCGCCGTGCCTCCAGCCAGTCACGCAGTTGTGCGGTCGAGAGGCAGTCGTCCTCGTTGTAGCGTGCGATCTCTTCGAGCAGCCGTTGGTCGCGCGACTCGAGCCAGTCCTCGTACGCAACGATGCTGCCGGCGGCATCGACGATCTCGGTCGATCGCTCGCCGCGGTAGAGCGACTCGAGCTCCTTCAGAGAATAAGACTCGGTCCCGATCCGAACGGACTGCCGGACCACCCGATACAGGTCGACGAGCACGCGGCCGCGTAGGAGCCTGTCGACCTCGGCCTCACGCGTCGCGTAGGTGCTAGCCAGCCACTTGAGCGCGTTCGGCTCGTACGGGGCGTAGTGATAGACGTGCAGATCGGAATTGCGGTTCAGCCGGTCGATCAGGAAGTCGACGACCTGCTCGAAGGCGCGCTTCTCCTCATCGGGATCGTGTCCCCAGAACCTGTGGTGGACCCCCTGCTCTCCCTCGGCTTCCCAAATTCCGAGGAGGTACTCGATGCCGTTGTCGCCCACGAAGGGATCGCCCTCCATGTCGAAGAAGAGGTCCTTGGGGGTTGGCTCTGGGAGCGCCTGGAACCCAAGGTGCTCGCCGAGCGGTGGCAGCACCTCAAACGGAAGGGTTTCGCTCTGTCGCTGCTGAACCTGAAGGCGAGCTTGCTGGCGAAGGCGGGTGAGCGCCAGTTCGTTCATTCCTTGGATCGGCTCGTCGATCGGACTGGCGCCGAGCTCGGTCACGGTCTTGATTCCGGCAAGGTTCAAGCGGCGCGTCTGGTCGCGACGCATGCCCGCGACCAGGCAGAGGTGGTCATCCGAGCGACGGCGCGCTTCGCAGACGTCGATCCATCGGCAGATGCGGCAATGGTCGACCGGGTCTGGATAGGTCCCCCCGCCCTGCTCGTCCCCAGCAGGGGAGGGAAAAACGACCTGTTCGAACTGGCGCTTCACGCTCCGGTAGTAGGCCGCATAGTCCTTCAGGCGCAGCTCTTCCTCGGTGCCGTCGCCCAGGATCAGCGTGATGTGCTCCGGCTCGACACCTTGAACGGCGGCGACCTGCTCCGCGTAGACACAGCACTGGAGGACGGCCGCCGCCTTCGCCTTCCGGGCCAGCTTGGCGTCGGCGACTTCGTAGCTGTAGGCGCCGAGCTTGCTGGGGCGGTCGAGCCGTAGCAGGAAGTCGGGATGACACCGCCAGCGGCCGTCGAAGAAAGTGCCCTGGTAGATGACGTCGACACCCTCGCTCATGGCGGCGATGGTCTGGGCGTGAGCCTGGGTAAGGCCCGCGGTCGTGCCGTCCGGGAACGGGAACTCGACCACGCGGCGATGGCCCGTTCGCAGCGAGGCCAAGTGGCGAGCTTCGTGCTCAAGCCCTCGCCGAGTCAGAACCTCGAGTTCTGGGTCCTTACGCTCCGGGCGTTCGACCTCACCCCGGGCGGCGGCCAGCTCCTGCTGCGCGAGGTGCTCGCATTCCAAAAAGCCCGTCAAATCGGACGGGCTGACGATCAGCCGGCCATCCAGAAACTGCATCTTGCCCTTCTACTCCAAGGGTCACTTTAGGGCTGGTCTGTGACAGCTGTCTGTCGCACCTATTGGTTGCTCGGAAGGACGGCATCGGCAGCCTCCCGAAGAGCCAGGGAAAAGGCGTCGACGTCTTCCCGGCAGGAGAGCTCCAAGAAAGGATAGGTTTCGCCATGCAGGACCGCCTGGATCCGCCGGAACTTACTCCGCCAGGTGTTGAACTGCTGAAAATCGTGGTTTGAGATCAGGCCGATGTTGATCCACCCGTGCTGGGCCATTTAGTGTTTTCGGGTTCGCGCCACCCAACGACGTCGATCACGCACGACCAACAAGGGGCCGTAACGAGCTTGCGGTAGTGGGTCGTGGGACATTCATATTGGTTCGCCAGATCATCGACGCTGCCCCTTCCGCTTGGCCGTGCTCATCCCTGATGACGGGCATAGTCAATGCCATGTACGACATCTGTCCGTCGCGATTCTAGTGGGCTTTGGGTGGTGGACTAGCTGCTTTTCCGCGGCGTCGGCTCGCGGTAGGCCGACGGGCGCGCCAGAGCAGGACGGCATCGGGAGGCGACTTCAAAGCTCGCCGCACCGCCGTAAGCGGCGCTTCATCGATGGCCTCAAGGAGGCGTAGGCCCAGCTCATTTGGCGCCACGTGGAAGCGACTCCATTTGTCGCTTGAATGAGGATCTAAGTTCGCATTTAGGGAAAACCATTGGACTCCATTTCGAGACCGGCCGTCTCGACCAATCTTGTGGAAGATTTCAGAAGGGATGAGGAAACACGGATCCTGTAGCCGAAGTTCCGCTGCGTTGTACACCGCGAAGAAGTACAAGAATCGTGCGTCGTGTACCAGCCGCTCGACTCGGACGCTGAACACAATCCTCAAGTACTTGCTGCGAGATCGCCCATAGGATGCTGACCGGAAAGCTACCTTGACTTGCACAGTAACGCCCGGCGTCGACTTCAGGTGATGGCGGATTTCAGCATCACGCCGTTCGTTGTCCGCTACAGGAACATATGCCTCCACTTCGCCGCCTCCTGTCGCAAGCGCGGTACTCAAGAAGGCGAATTGCCCGATAGCGCCCTTCTGGACGTTCGAGAGCGGCATATCTAACTGATCGCCGCCCGGCGGCTATCAAGCTCGGCCGTCGCTCGCGTACTCTGCAGTGCTGCATAGTGGTGAAGGTCTGCTCTCGTGAATCGACCCGGCGGCCCGGCGACGGAAATTTCGCAGAAGACGCTGGGATACCTCCATAGGGCCGTGTAGCGATACATACGGCCGCCGTCGAGCTCGCCTTCGAAGTAGTGGCTCTCCTCGCCAAGCGGCCGCCCGGCAAATTCGGTGTTCTTTGTCTCCCTAAGCGCCTGCATCGCACCTTCGACATGGCCAGCAGGGTCGTCGGCCTCCGGGAAGACCATGGCCTGGCTCACGATTACCGGGCCGGGAGACTCGGGACGAAAGAGGGCCACGTAGCTGCTGAGAGTGCGCTCTCGAGCGTAGTCAAGCGGTCCGTATGACTCCGGCAGCGGTATGTACTCCGCTGGAACATCCGAGGCGCCAAGCACCATGTCGGCGGCAGGCATCGTCGGCCCTCGGGCGCCGACGCGACCATTGAGAGCCATGCATATCCGGTTTGGCAATGCACCTCCCAGACCATCCTTATCCGTCGCAAAGAGCTCCCACTTGCCGACACTCGGCAAACCGGATCGCGACCGGCCCATCGGGGCGTGCCAAGCCTCGTACCGGCCCTTTTCGGCGATGTGAAGGAGCAATAACTCGAAGCGCTTTGGATCATTGACGGGCTGATCGACATACCTCGGGTCGTTGCTCGCCCAGGCGGACGTGCGAAAGGCCAGCCGTTGAACGCTGCGATTGGCGACGATATGCGGCAGCGCGCCCGCCAGCCAGTGAACGTGCCGACGGTCGAGCCGCTCGTATAGCCGCGGCATTGGAATCACGTGATAGGCGCCGTAATCATCAGCCGCCAGTACGACCTTGACCTCATCGGCTTCGGGTTCTTCCCAGCGCAGGGCAGCCCCACGACTGCTATCTAGCGCCCACCGCCGGAAGTCCTCGAAGGTCACGGCCGCAGCGATTGTAGCGCGGAGTTCTTCGCTAGGACCTTCCGTGAACTCTTCGATCGCATATGGACGAATATACGTAGTCAGCCATGCCTTTCCTCGGCCACCTACCCCCACCTCTGGTAGATGACATCCTTAACAGTAGGTGTGTACCGATCCTTGGTGCCGGCTTTTCACGGAATGCTCTCCTTCCCGCTGGGCTCAGTATGCCCCTCTGGTCTGAGCTCGGTGAGGCGCTGGCGAGTCAGATATCGGGCTATCCAACCAATGATGGCAGGCCGGTAGAGGCCATTTCCGCGTATCAGCACTCATACGGACGTACTCGGTTGGTCCAGGAAGTTCGGCGCCAGATACACCACGGCGTGGCTCGGCCGGGGGACGCTCATGAGGCCTTCTGTCGCCTTCCATTTGACATTGTCTGCACCACGAATGTCGATTGTCTTCTGGAGGATGGCTACCAATCGCTTTCGCGCGATTACCACGTCATCGTTGAAGAAGACCAGCTATCTGTCGGGGTAGATCGACGCACCGTCACTGTCGTGAAGATGCACGGAGATGTCAACCATCCGCATCGGCTTGTGCTAACCGAGGATGACTTTGACGGGTATGTCGCCAGGAACCCACTGCTTGTGACCTACCTCAGCAACCTGTTGATCACCCGAACGGCACTGTTCGTTGGCTATAGCTTGGACGACCCAGACTTTCGGCAGATCCTTGCACTGATTGCAGACCGGCTCGGGGCTCTTCGGCGTCAGGCATACGCCCTGACGTACAGCCTAGGGCCCCACGAGGTGGCGCGATATCAGCGTCGAAATGTGAGGTGCATAGACCTTGCCTAAACATCAGACATTTGGGAATGCCCTGACGGACCTCTTCGTTGAGCTTCGGCAGCGGTGGTTGGTCACTACTCCGCAACGAGAACTCGTCACCGATGAGGCTGTGTTGCGGGAACTGTCCTTGCCAGCAAACGCGACGACTAGGATATGCTATTTCTCACTCCCCGGGCCGCTCGTCTCGTTCTATCGTGAAGTCGTATTCCCGATCGTCGACAAAGCAAGCTTGGTCGCGGCATCCGGAGACGAGGTTCTTCCGGGCACCGGCAATCCGCTCGCGATCAGGGATTCCCTCTTAGCACGGGCGCGAATTGTCATTTGCGACCTGTCCACTAACGAGCCTCGAATTTGGGGCGACTTGCGAGCAGCTACCGAACGCGGACAACAATTAGTTTCGAGCACCGAGGGACACCCGGCCACAGCGTCGAAGAGGCGTCCACGTATTGCCATCGTGCTTGAAGCTAACCAAACAATTGATGATCGAGTCGTTTCAGCCGAGCACACCTTTCGGCGACCATCCATCCCCTACGTTCTGGAGGATGACCAGGATCCAACAAGACCGTTCGATTATTCGTGGCTTGACGAGTTAGCGGGGTGGCTAGACGAGATCATGGTCGTTGAATCAATCGAGCTCGATAACGAGGCCAAGCGGCTTCTTGACCAAGGAATGTACCGAGCCGCCGTTATCGCTGCCTCTAGTGCCGTCGAAGTCGCTCTAAAAGACACGGTGGGCAAGCTGAGCGAACCTCAATCGGACCGGCTAGACCGTCCACGGCTATCATCAATGGCTCGGTTTTTGCAGTTGGCGTGGCGCAGCGGCCTGATTAGTGAGGCTGAATTCGCCGAGTTGAGGGAACTCCAGCGAGTGCGAAACCAGCTTGTTCACACGTCTGAATCGATAGACGGCCGCCGGGCCCGCGGTCTTGTCATACGGGCCATCGAAATCGCTAGTCGCCTAAAAGGCTATAGGTAACTGCCCAGTCTAGTTGGCCCACCCATGCCGAGGGCATTCATTTCGAACTCGACCCGACACGTGTAGTCTTCGGTCGTGGCTCTGGACGGAGGGTGTCCGCGCTGCTCGGCGGCGGTTCCGGCTGGAGCGCGCTTCTGCCCGGCCTGCGGTGCGGCGGTCGGCGACAGGGCCATGGAGGAGCGCAAGCTCGTAACGGTCCTCTTCGCGGACATCACCGGGTCAACCACTCTAGGGGAGCGCTTCGACCCCGAGCGCTGGCGGGTCCTCCTGCAGCGATTCTTCTCGGTCATGACCTCAACGATCGAGGCCTGGGGCGGCACTGTCCAAAAGTTCATGGGGGACTCGGTCATGGCCACCTTCGGCGTTCCGATCGTCCGTGAGGATGACGCCGAGCGGGCGCTGCGAGCCGCGCACCAGATGCTCGAACGACTGACGGACCTGAATACGGAGTTCACCGCGCAGCATGGCGTCAGCCTTGCCATCCGCGTGGGCGTCAACACCGGCGAGGTGATGGCCGCTTCTGACCAGAACGTGGTGACAGGCGACGCGGTCAACGTTGCCGCTCGACTGGAGCAGATGGCCGAGCCGGGAACCGTACTCGCCGGCGAGCGAACCTACGCGGCCGCCCGCGACGCATTCGTCTTCGGCGAGCCGCAGTCACGCGAGATCCGCGGCAAGTCGGCGGCGGTGACGGTGCGCCAAGTTATCCGTCCCCTCACTGATGCGCTCGATCGACGAAAAGGGATGCAGGTCGCTATGGTCGGCCGCGAACAGGATGTCGAGTCGCTCGCCAGCCTGTTCCACGAGGCGATGGATGCGAACAGCCCGCGCCTGGCGCTGATCTCCGGGCCGGCGGGCATCGGCAAGAGCCGCCTGGTGCGAGAGTTCCTCAACCTGGCGTCGGCTCGCCATCCGGAGACGACCATCCTTCAGGGACGCTGCCCGTCTACCGGTGACGGCCTGACGTACTGGGCACTCAGCGAACTGCTTCGGCGCGAATGCCAGATCTCGCTCGATGAGCCCGCGGCGTCGGCGGGCCACCGGCTGCGCCAGAAAGTCGAGGCCGCGCTTCAGCGGGTAG
>WNGJ01011845.1_pt1 | contig 21159 bp, 23 predicted proteins | sample 5400611 | NCBI WGS metagenome assembly WNGJ01 (sample SAMN13153375, study PRJNA577476) | soil metagenome | isolation source: 40 cm soil or saprolite under Garry oak tree replicate 1 | place: USA:California | collected 2016-06-15
TGGTTGCATAGGCGACAGTGATCATGGGCATGACGATCTCCTTCGTTCGATGGCGCAAACCTAAGCGTTCGGCTATCATTGCGAAACGTCATGGTTGATGATATCAATGATAATGAGACGAAATCATGCGACCGGGCGCACCCTCGATATCGACGCCGTGCGCGCCTTCACGCTGGTTGCCGAGCTGCAGAGTTTTACGCGTGCGGCGCAGGCGACCGCGACCACGCAATCCGCCGTCAGCCTGAAACTCAAGCGGCTGGAAGACCGGCTGAGCGCCAGGCTGGTCGAGCGAACGCCCCGATCCGTGCGGCTAACCGCCGCCGGCGCAAGCTTCCTCGAGCGCGCGCGCGATCTGCTTGCGGCGCACGATCGCGCGCTCGCCCGCGTCGAGCCCATCGAACGGCGGCTCACAATCGGCATCAGCGACCACGTCGCGGGCCCCGGCCTCGCGAGCCTGATCACGCGCATGAACGCCTTCGATCCCCTGCTGCGCCTCGACGTGCGCATCGACTTCTCCCATGCGCTGCTTGAGAAATTCGACGGCGGAGAGCTCGATGCGGTGATCGTGCGGCGAGAGGGAAATCGGCGCGGTGGTGAATACCTGCTGGAAGACGAATTTGCCTGGCTCGCCGCCACAAATTTCCATCATAAACCCGGAGAGAGACTGCGCCTGGCCATGCTGGCAGCGCCTTGCGGCGTGCGGGCGCACGCGATCCGCACGCTCGATAAGGCGAAAATCAAATGGGTTGAGGCCTTCACCGGCGGCGGCGTGACCGCGGTGATCGCGGCGGTCAATTGCGGCCTTGCGGTCGCCCCGCTCGCGCGCCGCCTTGCGCCTCCCGGCATGCTCGACGTCGGTCCCAGCCTGGCGCTGCCGCCGCTTGGCCGCTCGAAGGTCGCGCTGCATTCGCGCATCTCGGATGCCCATGCGCGGGCGGCCTTGCGAACGCTCGCCGCCGCCTTCCGCAGCATGGCGGCAGGGTGACGCTAAACCGTCGGCAACACCGCGAACCCCGCGCCGCCGCACAGCGCAAGCTCGTCGGGGGTGCCGTCACGCTCGTCGATGCTGTCGACGCGCGCGCCCGGCGGACCGCGGCGATAGGCCTCGACCACCTGCGCCACCGCCGCCACCGGCCCCGCCAGCACCGCCTCGACGCCGCCATCCCGCCGGTTGCGCACCCAGCCAGCGAGCCCATGATCGAGCGCGGTATATTCCGCGAAGGCGCGGTAACCCACGCCCTGCACGCGCCCGCGGATGACGACGTGACGGATCACGCGAGCGCTCATCCCACTTCCCCGGTGTCCTTGGCGCGCGCGCCGCGCCACCGTGACGGCGCCCAGCGCGCCAGCGAGCGGACGTAGATTTCGGGCAGCTGCCACTCCCGCGCGGCTTCGACCACCAGCGAGATGTAGCCCGGCCTCGGCGTCCCCTCCCCTTGCCGCCGCGCGACATAAACCAGCGCCATCGCCTGCACGCCGCCGCACCGCACCGGCAATCGGCGGCGCACATAGAGGCCGGAGTCGACGCTTTCGTAGGCGTTGATAGCGGCAAGGTCGCGCGCGCTCAGCCGCCATAGCACGCCATGGACGCGCCCACCCGGCCGCGGCGCGATCGAGCCGAAGCCCTCGGGATTGATGACGAAGCGCCAGCCCGAAAGCGTCGCGGTGCCGATCGCCTCGGCGCCCCGACAGCGCGCGCCCATGAGCGCGCGGCTCATGTTCGAGCCGTAGGCGAAATGCAGCGTCATCCCGTTCGATTAGCAGAACTGCGATCCGGCGCAACGCAGCGCGCGGCCTCACGCGCGGGCGACGGCTGCGCGTTCGTCACGGCGGGGCGCGTCGCGGCCCAGATCGAGAAAGCGATGGCCATCGGCACGGGCGCGAGAACGAGCGCGAAAATCCCCGCGGCCACATAGGCGAAGAGCCCGCGATCGGCCATCAGCGTCGTAACCAGGAAAAACAGGGCGAGGACATTGCCGGCGCTTGCCGGCTGCGCGGCATCGCCGAGCGGCATGATCAAGGCGACGAGGAGGAGAAAGAGGATCACCGCCAGCACATAGAGCACGGCGATCGCGACCGCGCCGCCAATTCCGCGATCGGCATCCCGCAGCCGCTTGGCGTGAAGGCAAAACCAGGCCCAGATCGCGATCGCTTGCACGAGTGCGAACGGCGCGAGCCCGGCATGCAGCATGACGGGCGCAGAGATCAAGAGCTGCGAGAGAAAGGCCGTGCCATAAACTGCCACCACAGCGGCGGCGAAGGCGCGCGGCGAAACGCGGCCGCGTGCGGAGAAGAACAAGGCGAGCGATTCCATCCCGCCCGATCGTGGCACGGCGCGATGGCGAATTCACCCCGCCACGGCCGGCTGCGCAGCAACGCATGCCATGACGGCCCCCGCCGGAGCGTGCGTCACGCGAACTCCATGATCACCGCGTCGACGGCAAGGCTGTCGCCGGGCTTGGCCCTGATCGCCTTCACGACGCCGTCGCGCTCCGCGCGCAAGACGTTCTCCATCTTCATGGCTTCGACCACGGCGAGCGTCTCGCCCGCCTTGACCTCCTGCCCCTCGCTGACCGCGATCGAGACCACCAGACCGGGCATCGGGCAGCGCACGGCCTTGCCGGAGTCGGCGGCCTTCTTCGGCGGCATCAGCCGCGCCGCCGCCGCCTCGCGCTCGGTGTAGACGTAGGCGCGCGTCTCGACCCCGCGGTGGGAGAGATCGAAGCCGTTGAGCACCGGCCGCACCTGCACCGAGGTCGGCCGATCATCGATGGTGCCCAACCATACCGGATCGCCCGGCTTCCAGGCCGATGCCAGCACGTGCGCCGATCGGCGCGCCTTGCCGGTGGCTTCGAAACGCACCACGAGCGCGTCGCCCTCACGCGTGATGTCGAGCGCGATCTCGCTTTCGCCGAGCCGCACGGCTCGCCGTTGTTCCCGCGTCACCGCGGCTCCCGGCCGCTGACCGGAAATGCGGCGCTTTCGCTCGCCGAGCACATGATCGATGGCGGCCGCGACCGCGGCGAGCACGCGCGCCGTCTCTCGGTCCGGAACGACCGGATGAAAGCCGGCGGGAAATTCCTCCGCCAGGAACGCGGTCGAAAGCTGTCCCTCCTGCCAGCGCTCGTGCTGCATCAGCGCCGCGAGAAACGGGATGTTGTGGCGGAACCCTTCGACGTCGAAGGCATCGAGCGCGTCGGCCTGGGCGGCGATCGCCGCTTTGCGCGTTGGCGCGTGGGTTATGAGCTTGGCGATCATGGGATCATAGTAGAGCGGAATTTCGCCGCCCTCGTAGACGCCGGTATCGATGCGCACGGTCACGCCGCCCGCGCTGCGCTCCGCCGGCGGCCGGTAGCGCACCAGGCGCCCGATCGACGGCAGGAAGTTGCGCGTGGGGTCCTCGGCATAGACGCGGGTCTCGACCGCCCATCCCGAAAGCTCGACGTCGCGCTGCTTGAGTTTGAGCTTCTCGCCCGCCGCCACGCGGATCATCTGCTCGACCAGGTCGATACCGGTCACCAGCTCGGTGACGGGATGCTCGACCTGCAGCCGCGTATTCATTTCGAGAAAGTAAAAGCTCTTGTCCTGCCCGGCGACGAACTCCACGGTACCGGCGGAGTCGTAGCCGACGGCCTTGGCGAGCGCGACCGCCTGCTCGCCCATTTTTTTTCGCGTCGCCGCGTCGATGAGCGGACTCGGCGCTTCCTCAACCACTTTCTGGTTGCGGCGCTGGATCGAGCATTCGCGCTCGCCGAGATGAATGATGTTGCCGTGCTTGTCGCCCAGCACCTGGATTTCGATATGGCGCGGATCGACGATGAATTTCTCGATGAACACGCGATCGTCGCCGAAGGAGGACTTGGCCTCCGAACGCGCGCGCGCAAAACCCTCGGCGACCTCGGCCTTGGAATGCGCAATGCGCATGCCCTTGCCGCCGCCGCCCGCCGATGCCTTGATCATCACCGGGTATCCGATCTCGTCCGCGATCTTCACCGCGTGCTTGGCGTCGGCGATCACGCCGAGATGACCGGGAACGGTGGACACTTTGGCCTTCGCCGCCGCCCTCTTGCTCTCGATCTTGTCGCCCATGGCGGCGATCGCCTTGGGATTGGGGCCGATGAAGACGATGCCGGCTTTCGCCAGCGCCTTGGGAAAGGCCTCGCGCTCGGACAGAAAGCCGTAGCCCGGATGCACCGCCTCCGCGCGGGTGCGCTTGCAGGCGGCAACGATCTTCTCGATGACGAGATAGCTTTCGGATGGCGGCGGCGGACCGATCGGCACGGCCTCGTCGGCCATTTCGACGTGCAGCGCGTCGCGGTCGGCGTCGGAATAGACCGCGACGGTTGCGATTCCCAGGCGGCGCGCGGTCTTGATGATCCGGCAGGCGATCTCGCCGCGATTGGCGATCAGGATACGCTTGAACATGCCGCGATTGGGACCCCGCGAACCCGGCGCTTTAGGCTTTGCGGCGCAGCAGGGTAAATGTCAACAGCCGTTCACGGCGCGAGAAAAGCAAACGTCAACCACGCGGCTGCGCCACCCACGGCGAGGCACCCCGATGCCAGGACCGCGAGATCGGCAGCGAACCAGCCGCGACCGATGGCCGCGCCGATGGCGATCTTGCTCAGCGTATCGCTGGCGACAGCGGCGAGAATGGCGAGCACCGCCTGCGTCCGGCCTAGAGTATCCGGAGTGAGACGCACCATCGAGACGGTGACCGCATCGACATCGACGAGCCCGACGACGATCGCGCCGGCCACCGCGCCCGTTGCGCCGAATGCTTCGCCCAGCGCACGACCGAGCACGATGATCACACCCAGGAAAACGGCAAATCCCACAACCGACAGGAGATCGAACGGATTGCGGAACTTCACGCTGCGATACGCATCGCGATCGGCTTTCTGCCAGGTCATCCAGGCGACGGCGAACCCCACCGCCGTCAGCGCGGCCGCGATGAGCGCGGGCGCGACCAGCACGAGGAGTTCGGGCTTGAGCGCAGCCACGATGCCGACCACACGCAGGAACATGACCGCCGACGCAACCGCGACGCCGGCCGCCAGCAGCCGGGGCGAGCCTTCGCGGGCGGCGGCGCGGCGCGCATTGGCGATGGTGACCGCGGTCGAGGACGCAACACCCCCGGCCGCGGCCGCCAGCAGCAACCCGCGGCGCGCACCGAAATACTTCACCGCCGCATAGCCGAGGAAGGAGACGCTGGCGAGAACGATGGCAATGAGCCAGACCTCCCGTGGATTGATGCCGCCAAACGGTCCCAGCGGCGCGTCGGGCAAGATCGGCAGGCCGATGAACGTCATGGCCAGCAACACCACCGCCGATCGCAATTCCGGCCACGTGATCTGTTCCACCCAGCCGTGCAGCTCGTCGCGCGCGGCGAGCAAGGCCGTGGCCGCCACCGCCACGCCGGCGGCAATGCGCATGTCGCCGAGCAGCGCATAAGCGCCGAGCGCAAAGGTCAACATGCCGGCGATTGCCGTCGTCGCGGAGAAATTTCCAGCGGCCTGGTTCTCGTCGCGAGCGAAGAGGGCGATGACGGCGCCGTATGCGGCGAACGCGAGAACGATGGCGATGCTCGCGGCGCCTCCCGACTCTTGTTTCGGCAGGGCCTGCGCCAGAGCAGCGATCACGCCGCCGAGGAGGCCCGAGAGCGCGAACGTGCGGATTCCCGCCGCGCGGCTGCCCGGCGTCGCTCCGCGCCGGCGCCAGCCGCGTTCGAGCCCGATCAAGAGGCCGATGCCGAGCGCGAGGGCAAGGCGGGAAATCAACTCCTGGAGGTCCATGGACGGCCCGGCCACCAAATCCGAACCGTTCTAGGCGTGATCGGGCCGAACGTATACACGCGCGTGCGCGCGGCGCTCCCCGGGCGAACCGCTTTGAGAGCTACATGAACATGCGCCGCGGGCGCCGGGCGCCGCGGACATGGCTCGCGATCCAGGCGAGAACGTAGGCATCAACGTCGGGCGACTTGCGCACGCTCGCCCAATCGCGGGCGAGCAGCAGGCGCTCGGCCAGCCGCAGCACGATGGGCGACCGCTTGATCGCCGCAAGCAGCGCGTATAAACGCGCGCCGGCCGATAGCTCGGAGCCCGTGCTCATTAGACGCTCTCCCGTCCCTTGACAGGGACCTTCCGGATCACTCGGTGAGGGACGACCCCCCAACGCTGTCGAGACTGAAGGGTTCCCTCATGCACTCATGTATTAGTCGCGGAACGCGCCGTTCTGGTTCGACTCATGCGTGGCCCGCGAGCAGTGGCGGGCTGACGGCTCGGATGTGGCGAAGTTGCGGCAGCGCCGGAAAAACCGGCGGAGTCACGAGGAGTTGTCGCCTTTTGCCGCGGCCTCCACATAAGCCGGTACCGGCGCCAGTCGGTGTGCGGTGCGGCACGATCAGGAACTTGTGATGAGCGCGAGCGCGGGCATCCACCACGTGACGGCGATCTGCCACGACCCCAAGACGAACGTCATGTTCTACACCCGCAGCCTCGGCCTGCGCATGGTCAAGAAAACCGTCAATTTCGACGATCCCACCACGTGGCACCTCTATTACGGCGACGAGACCGGCCGGCCGGGCACGGCGCTGACCTTCTTCGCCTGGGATGGGCTACCGCCCGGTCGCAACGGCAACGGCATGGCCGTCGAAACCGCTTTCATCGTTCCTTTCGGCTCGCTCGGCTACTGGCGGCAGCGGCTGACCGCGCAAGGCATCGCCCACGATGCGCCCCAGACGCGCTTCGGCGAGAGCGTGCTGGCGTTCCACGACCCCGATGGCATGCGGCTCGCGCTCGTCGCCATCGAGGGCGCCGATCAAATCCCCGGCTGGTCGAACGCCGACGTTCCGGCGGAGCATGCGTTGCGCGGCTTGCGCGGGGTAACGCTCATGCTCGGCGCGGGCGCACCGACCGCGCGCGTACTCACCGACACGTTCGGCTTCAAAGCGAGTGGGAGCGAGGGCGGCCTTGAGCGCTACCGGGCCGGCGCCGACCTGGGCACGGTCGTGGACGTGCGCACCGCTGCCGATATGCCGGTCGGCCGCCAGGGCGCTGGCTCCGTCCACCACGTCGCGTTCCGTGCGGCCGACGACGCGGCGCAGGCCGAAATGGTCGGGACACTCAAGGCGCAAGGGCTGCGCCCGACCGAGCAGATCAACCGCTGCTATTTCCGTTCGGTCTATTTTCGAGAGCCGGGCGGCGTGTTGCTCGAGATCGCGACCGACGATCCGGGCTTCACCATCGACGAGCCGAAAGAGACGCTGGGCAACGCGATCAAGTTGCCGCCCTGGTATGAGTCCCGCCGTGCCGAGATCGTGGCAGCGCTGCCGCCGCTTCGCTGATCACCGGCGCGGCAAAGCGTCGCTGCGTTGACGCGGCGATGGAGGCCGCAAAATTCTTTTCCGCGCGCCGGGCGCGCGGTTTATTCCTTCTCCGCGCGCACGGCCACGAAGCAATAATGTCTGCGCACGGGGATGCGGAGGAAATGAAGCGTTCATAGCCGGCGGCTATCGCCGGGAATACTGGCGCTGCCGTTGCAACTCACTATATTACCCGCCCAAATATTACCCAGGCGACGGAGGTAAGTCATGGCTCTTGCAATCAACGATACTGCGCCGGATTTCGAAGCGGAGACCACCGAAGGCAAGATCCGCTTCCACGATTGGATTGGCGACAAATGGGCGGTGTTGTTCTCGCACCCCAAGGACTTTACGCCGGTCTGCACCACCGAACTCGGCTACATGGCCAAGATCAAGCCCGAATTCGATAAGCGCGGCGTCAAGATCATCGGCCTGTCCGTCGACCCGCTCGCCAGCCATCACGGCTGGGCCAACGACATCAAGGAGACGCAGGGCTTCGCCCCGAATTACCCGATGATCGCCGACTCCGACTTCAAGGTGTCGAAGCTCTACGGCATGCTTCCCGCCGCCGTGTCCGGCGATCCGGCCAAGCGCACGCCCGCCGACAACCAGACCGTACGCAACGTCTTCGTCATCGGCCCGGACAAGAAGATCAAGCTCGTTCTGGTCTATCCGATGACCACCGGCCGCAATTTCGACGAGGTGTTGCGTGTGATCGATTCGCTACAGCTCACCGCCAAGCACAAGGTGGCGACGCCGGTAAATTGGAAGCACGGCGAGGACGTGATCATCGCAGGTTCGGTCAGCGACGACGACGCCAAGAAGCAATATCCGCAGGGCTGGAAGTCGCCCAAGCCCTATATCCGCATCGTGCCGCAGCCGAAGGCGTGACATTCTCCGAGCGACGGCAACCCCAGGCGCGGTGAAAGCCGCGCCCGTATGCTGACGCGCGCAAATTCAAGCTGCCGGTGAACGGTGGCGCGATATCGACGTCGTCCGCGAATGGCTCGCAGGCGTCGGTCCTAGCCGGTATTGCTCGCCGCTGTGGGCGAGCCAGGCATTTGTCTTGATCCAGTCGTGCACGCGGCCACAGGCAGGACACACCATCTTGGCGGTTACCGCTGGAAGCTCTTCGATGCCGATCGTCTCGATGCCCGTGGAGACATCATGTCCAGTCACAGGACATTTGATCATGATGATTCCCATGACCCCTCCTCGGCATTTCAGCTCAATTAGCCCACGCCAGCATGTCGCGCGTGTGACGGCCGCAGGCAACAAGGAGGTCGGCATGGGAGACCTGCGCAGAACGGAGTTGTCAGGCGCCAAGTGGGACCGACGTCCTTTTTGAAAAACCTTTTACGAACGAGATCGATGCGACGATGCTGGGTCGGCCGATTGCGGCAAAAACGCGACTGCGGCCTTAACGGAATCAAAACATAGCACGGACAAATCTGCGCTGGCGGGGATAGTGGCAGCAGCCGCGCTTTCCCGTCTTGGCAATGTCCGGAGGTTCGCAGTCATGCGCCGTCTTGCGTTCGCGCTGTTGATGGCCGCGGCCCTTTGGAGCTCGTCTGCGGTCGCCGAATACCGCATCACCCGCGATCATGGTGGGCTGCTCGAAGACTACAAAGCCAAATATGCCGTGATCCGCGATCGCGGCGAGCGCGTGGTCATCGACGGCATTTGCAACTCCGGCTGCACGCTGGTGCTCGGCATCGTCCCGCTCAACCGCGTTTGCGTGACGCCGAGGGCGAGTCTGGGTTTCCACATGGCCTATTACGACAAGGCCACGACCTTCGGCGTCAAGGTGATGAGCTACGAGGGAACCGCGGAGCTGATGTCCTACTATCCCACGACGGTGAAGGACTGGCTCGACCAGCATGGCGGCATCGCTGCGGACATGAAGAAGGTCAAGAACGGCCCCGAGCTCTGGGCCATCGTCGATCCCTGTCCGGAAGAATTTTTCTAGGGCCATCGTCGATCCCTGTCCGGAAGAATTTTTCTAGCGGCCCGTGACCGATCGAGATGGCTCGGCGGCGGCTGGTCGCTACCGGTTCGGAGCTCGATCTGCCGCCGACCTCGGTCCTCTTCGGCGTCCCGCTTGCACCCCCGATTGAGGTCCGATCAGTGCAAGCTCGGTCCCTTGAGAAAGCGATTGCGGTCGCCTGAGGTCACGCGCACCTCGAAGGTGCGGCCGTCGCGATAGATGGTCAGCGGCACTTCAACGCCGGCCTTGCCCAGCGACCATACCTTGCGAAAGAAGCCGGCGAGATCGCTGACCTCTTGGCCGGCGACCCCCAACACCACGTCGCCGGTGCGCAGATTGGCGCGCCGGGCCGGGCCGCCAGTGGAGACCCGCGCGACCACGACCTTGTCGTCGACCTCGGTTGCGTTGAGCCCGAGCCAGGGACGCGGCGGATGGTTCGGCCGCCCGAGGGTGAGGAGATCCTCGAGGATGGGTTTGAGAATATCGATCGGCACGATCATGTTGAGCGGCTCGGGCGTCCCGCTTTCGCGCACCTGTTGCACCTGCAGCGAGCCAATGCCCAAAAGCTCGCCCGCGCGTCCGATCATCGCAGTGCCGCCCCAGAACGGATGCGCCGGCGCGGTGAAGATCGCCTCGTCGAGCACATATTCCCAATTGCCGGCGAATTCCTGCTTGGCGGCGATGCGCGCCACCACCGAATGCTTGCGTCCGCCCGCGCCGGCGACCACGACGGAATCGCCCACTTTGGCCGCCTTCGATTGGCCGATCGGCAGCGCGGGCAGGCCAATCCGCGCAAGCGCTTGGACCAGCCCGAAGCCGGTCTCCTGGTCGTAGGCCAAGACGTGACCGGGAACCGCGCGGCCGTCCGCGAGGTGCAGCCAGATCGTTTCCGCCTCGGTGACGAGGTAGCCGATGGTGAGCACCACGCCCTCGCGGATCAGGACGCCGTTGCCGGTGCGCTCGGTGCCCAACGTCTCGGCGGTGAACGCGTCCGCGGGAATGATGGCACGCAGCCCCACCAGCGAGGTCAGGGCTCCCTCGAGGTCATAGGCGTAATTCTCCGGCTTGGGCTGGACGGCATGCGGCATCTCCCAATCGCTCGAGGATGACATCCAGGCACTCCCTTCGCTGACGCGATGCTCCTGTCCCAGAACCATATACCAACACGCGGCGCCGCCCATCGACTATCCTACCATCCGCGCCGTTGGAAAAAATGGGGCTGGTGCGCGGCGGCGCGTAGACCCGCCGACTTCGATCTCGCCCGTCTAATCGAGCGGCTCCACCTTGACGATGGCGGCGCCATGGTTGCTGCCGACCCAGAGTATCGGCCGCTCGGCGGAGCTATCCACGAACACGCGCCGGATATTGGTGGTGCGCGGCAAGAGATAGTCCACGACTTGCCCCGTGGCGGTGTCGAGCCGAGACACCTGGTCGGTCAGCATCGAGCCGGTCCACACCTCGGCGCCGTTCTTGATGGCAACGACGTCGTAGGGCGCGCTCCAGGGCGTCGGCAGCCGCCACTCCTTGATGGCGTCGGTCTGCGGGTCGAACATGCCGATGCCGTTGCCGCCATATTCGGCAAACCACAGCCGGTTTTGCTCGTCGACGCGGCCGCGACGCGGGCGCGACAGCGCGCCCGACGTCGGCCAGATGGTGACCTCGAGCGTCTTGGCGTCGCGCCGGCCGATGCTGCCGCCGCCGAACTCCAGCTGATAGAGGTTGTTCTGGTGATCGGTGGGCATGCCATAGGCCCGAATCTGCTTGCCGGCGGGCGTCTTGGCCGGACCCGGATTATCGAACTTGCCGGTCGCCAGATCGAGCCGATAGTTGAGGTGATCCTCCTGATTGTTGGTCCACACCTTGCCGTCGACGTTCGAATAGGTCGGCGACACCATCGAGGCCTGTGCCGAGGTCGAAATCCATTCCTTCGGGAACGGGAACACCGAGACCTCGTGCGTCTTGCGATCGACCTTGGCGATGGCGGCCTGATACATCATCGCCAGCCAGATATTGCCGTCGGGGTCGAACTCGAGATCGAGGCCGCCTTTCGGCTGCTCGGGCCGCACCACCGGGATCGTAATGTCCTTGGTCGTTCCGTTCTTCGGGTCCATGACGCCCACGAATTGTGCGCCGAAATCAGAGTACCAAACCTGCCCATCCTTATCGACGATGACGTCGTGCGGAAGCGCGCCCTTGCGCGGCAGATCGTATTCCGTGATGAGGACTTTGGTGCACCGGCCCTTGGGGCGGGGGAGCGTCTTGAGCGGATATTCGATCGCCTCCGAATTGCCGAGGCTCACGCTCGCGAGAAATTCCGCGGCCGCTTTGGCGGCATCGCCGGTGACCGCCGGGCGCTCGCCGCGCGGGCCGGGCAGCAGCGGTTGCGGATGCGTGGGCGTGCTGCCGGGCGAGTAACGCGCCATTCGCAAAAATACCTGCTGAAATTCGGCGGCGTCGTGGTTCGAGGTCAAGACCCGTTGGAGCGTGTGGCAGCCCACGCACATCGTGAGAAAGCCCTTCTGCTTGTCGGCGCCGGGAAGACTGAGCAACCATTCCGCGTTGGAGAGTTGCGACACCAGGCTCTTGACTTTGCCGAGCTTGAGATCGGCCGTGCCGGTATTGCCGGCGGGGACGTCGACCGTCTTGGGACCGTCGAGCTTGTAGCCGATGGCGCGGATCGAGATCGTGTATTTGCCCGCCTCCATGCGCGCGGCCGGAAAGCTGTAGCGTCCGCGCTCGTCGGTCACTACCGTGGTGGTGATGGTCGAGCCTTCCTTCTTGGCGCTGACCAGCACGCCCTCCATCGCGCCCTCTTCGCTCGAGGACACCAACCCGGTCAGGGCGGCTTGCGCGTGCGCGCCGCTCGACATCGATGCGGCTGCGAGCACGGCGACCGCCGCTCCAAGCCAACGCTGCCGTCCTCGCATGGATGACCTCCCGATGAGCCGTTCTTCGATGCCCGGATTATCGCGCGATTTGATCAGCGGTGGAAGCGCCGCCGCGACCATCGGCCGAAGATGGGGAGCGGCGCATCCCATGGCCCGCGAAAAAATGACGGCGCGCGCGGCCGGCGCTATGGTGCGGCGCGCGACCGGGCAGCGAACGTCGGCAACCGTGTGAAGCATGAGCGAGGACGGCAAGCGGCTGACCGACGTCATTGCGGCCATCGACGCCGCCAACGCGCGCGATCCCAACAAGATCGCGGTCGGCGATCAGCTTCACCCCGCCGAGCTCGTTTATGGACGGCGCATGAGCGCGACGCTCGCGCGCATGGCACCGCATGCGTCCGAGCACCTGCGCATCGCCGCGCGCGGACAGCATATCGAGCGCTGGACCTCGCCGCGCGCGAATTATCCCGCAGGACGCGTGGGTTATTTGAAGTGGCGCAAGGATCTGCAGGGCTTTCACGCCCGGCGGATCGGCGAGATGATGGTGGCCGCCGGTTACGACGCCGGCGACGTGGAGCGCGTCGGCGCGCTCATCCGCAAGGAGCGGCTGAAATCGGACGCCGAGGCGCAAATGATCGAGGACGTCGCGTGCGTCGTGTTCCTCGAGCATTACCTCGCCGACTTCTTGGCCAAGACCGACGAGGACAAGCTCGCCGGCATCCTGGCCAAGACCTGGAACAAGATGTCGCCGCTGGGACGCGATGAGGCCCGCAAGCTCGCCCTCCCCGCGCCCGTGCCGGTGCTGCTCGAACAGGGCCTGGCGCGGCTGCGAGGGGGTGGCTGAGCGCACGACGTCCGCCTGCCCCGCAAATTCCGATAGTCAATCTATCGGTTGACTATCAACCGAATGCTTGATAATTCTTGGCCCATGGCGAGCGGTGCACAAATCGTGGCGTTGTTCGACGCGGGCGCCGATCCCGACGAGGCGCTGCTCGATCGCGTTTTTTTCGCGCTCTCGGATCCGGTACGGCGCGCGATCCTGCAGCGGCTCGGTGACGAGGCATTGCTCGTGTCCGAGCTCGCCGCCCCTTTCGACATCTCCCTGCAGGCGGTGTCCCGCCACATCCAGGTGCTGGTGCGGGCCGGGCTGGTGCAGCAGCAACGCACCGGTCGCATCAGCCGATGCAGCCTCCTCGCGGGCCCAATTTTCGCGGTGGCGGTCTGGATCAACCGCTACAGCAAGTACTGGCAGGAGCAATTCGAGATGCTCGCCGCCATGCTGGAGGAGGGTTCAGAACCGCGGCGACGCAAGCGGCGCGCGGCGAGGCGCAGAACCAAGACCGGCCGCAAGGTTTGATTGCGGCCAACGTCGTAGGAAGGAGGTTTGCGATGCGATATCAGGACACATCCGAGCGACTGGCGCAATATCGGCGGCAGATTTCCGACCTTCGCGGCAAGATCCGGGACGTGCAGCACTCGGTCGAGCCGGAAGAGGTGGGGGATTACACCTTCGCCACCCGTGACGGACCGGTTCGCCTGTCGCAGCTGTTCGGCGACAAAGCGAGCCTGTTCGTCATTCACAATATGGGCGCGAGTTGTCCCTACTGCACCTTATGGGCCGACGGTTTCAACGGCTTGCTGCCGCACATCGAGAATCGCGCCGCCTTCGCCGTCGCGTCGCCCGACGATCCGCAGGCGCAGGAGAAATTCAAGGCATCGCGCGGCTGGCGCTTCCGCATGGTGTCGCATCGCGACTCCACCTTCGCCGCCGACATGGGCTATCGGAGCGACGACGGCTGGCTGCCGGGCGTGTCCGTGTTCAAGAAACAGGGCGAAAAAATCGTCCGGGTCGCGGACACGTCGTTCGGGCCGGGTGACGATTTCTGCTCGATCTGGCACTTCTTCGATCTCCTTCCCGAAGGCGCCGCGGACTGGCAGCCGAAATACAAGTATTAGCGTGCGGTTTCAGAAGTCCGCATCATTCTTGCAGCGCGTCCGAAATGCGGACTTCTGAACCAAAGCCACACGAGATCAAATGAGTTGCTGGCGTCCTTCGATTCCGAAGTTCGCAAACGAGGCTGCGGCACAATGATGCGAACTTCGTAATCGGGACACCAGTGACGGTCGATGGAGCGGCCGGCATCCGCGGCGATGCTCGCGGTCAGGACGATCGGCAAAAGGGGGCGGCGCAATGCCATTCGAGTTCTCGGTATCCGACTTTATTCCGGCAAGGGCGCAAGACATCTACGACGCCTGGCTCAGCAGCAACGGCCACGAAAAGATCACCGGCGGGCAAAAGGCGCAAATCTCTGCGCAGGAAGGCGCCGCGTTCACGGTATGGAACGGCTACATCACGGGACGGAACCTGATGCTCGAGCCGGGCCGGCGTATCGTCCAATCGTGGCGAACCACCAAATTCACCGACGCCGATGCGGATTCGCAGATCGAAGTGGTGCTACAGCCGGCGACGGGCGGCACCACGGTCACGGTGCGGCACAGCAACGTGCCCGACGGTCACACCAGCTACCGCGACGGCGGATGGCAGCGCAGCTATTTCGAGCCGATGAAGCAACACTTCAAGCGCGCACGGCGAAAGCGTGCCGGGTGCGTGGTGGCGCGCTCGGAGGGATTCGAGCCCCCGGCCTCCAGATTCAAAGTCTGATCTTCACAACGCGTCGCCGCCCGATCTATCGAGCGAGGGGGCAGCTTCAGGTCAGGACGCCGCCTGCGTACAGGACTGCGCAGATCAGGACCGCCACCAGCATGGAGCCCACGATACCGAGCCATTCCTTGTAAGGCGCCGTGTCGGGGATTTCGCTCTCCAAGATTTCGCGCATCGCACCACCCGTTCGATGATCCGTTATGCCGTCTCCCGTGCCCGCGGATGCTTGTGCGGGAAAAATTCGCGGCAATTGTGGAGCGTCTGCCGCCATAGTCGAAAAGCCCCGTGGTGTAGCTTTTCGGTCACAACAACGATCGGGGCCCCCTCGCTCTATTGCGAGGGGACCCCGAGACTAGCGCCGCCGCAAAAAGATCAGCGGAAGAAGGCCGGCGGGAAGAGCGGTCTGGCGTAACCCGGCGTGGGGTAGACCATCGATTGGGAGATGGCGCCGTTACGCACGACCGGAGCGGACCTGCGCTGGGTCGATCCGGAGGCCACCATTTCCTCCCGCCTGCGCTCGGGCGCGGGCTCGATCACGCCGCGCGCGCTCTTGATCGCCGCAAAGGTACGGCTGTCGAGATTGTAAATGTCGCGCCGGGTCTGCAGCTTGCCGGCGTTGTCGACGAAGGCGGTTTGATAGGTGAGGTGGACCCAGATCGGCGTCGGCTGCAGCTGGATGTCCTGCTCGCCGTTGCCGAACATCCGCTTGATCCTCTCCGCCGTCCAATGCTCGTGCGGACGGGCGATGTTGAGGAGAACCTCGGCGTATTTCGCCGGATCCTGCACGCGCATGCAGCCGTGGCTGTAGGCGCGGACCTCATGGGCGAAATAATACTTGTCCGGCGTGTCGTGCTGATAGACCAGGAACCGGTTTGGAAAGTTGAACCGAATCCGTCCCAATGCATTGTTGGGACCCGGCGGCTGGGTGATCGAGACGCCACCGCCGCTGTAGCTCACGCGCAGCCCCATGCGATCGAGCACGGTCGGATCCTGTGCCAGCGCCGGCAGATATTCATTATGCACGATTGACGGCGGCACATGCCACGTCGGATTGACCGTGATGAATTTCATCGTTTCGGTCAGCAGCGGCGTCGGCATGCTGGGCTTGCCGATGACAATTCGGGTGGTCCAGACCTGGGCACCCTCGTGCATCACCCTGAGCGTGAAGTCCGGCTGGTTGACAACCACGTGGGCTTTGCCGAGATCGCGCGGATACCAGCGCCAGCGTTCCATGTTGGCGATGATGGTCTCGATCTGTCGGGGAGCTTCGCTTTTTTTGCCACCCGCGCTGGCGCGCAGCTCCGCCAGCATCGCCTTGAGTTTCTGGTACTCCTCGTGCCGGGGGCTGAACGCGTCGAGCGCTTTGCCCGCGTCCGACGCGGCGGCGATCGTGCCGAGGATGTCTGCGGGCTCGGGCACTGCTTGCGGAAGCTCGATGTTGCGGCTGACGCGGGTGTAAGCGAAGCGCCCGGCCTGCACGTGGCGGGCATAGGTGAGCACCGTCTGCGTGAGCTTGAGCTCGGCTTCGGCCAGTGCGTCGGGTCCAAGACCGGCAAAACTCGGCGTCTTATAGTCGCTGACCTCGAGCCCATCGGCATCGGCGTGCTTCAAGCGAGCGATGGCGGACGTGGCGCGCGCGTTCTCGACGCCCTTGTCGAGCCAGACCGGCAGGAAGTTGCGGTTCTGGTAGAACGCCTCGGCTGCCGCGCGCTCTTTCTTGCTGGCAAAAATTTTGTCCGAGGTCGCGGCCAGGAGGTCGCGGATCTTTTCCGCGATCGCGCGGTCGGCGGGATCGAGCGACGCCAGAGGATCGGCCGGGACGGCCTGCTCCGTCATGGCCACCGGATCGGCGGCAAGCGTTGGGGTTGAAACCTGCTCGGCAGGTGAGGCTGCCGCGGCCGCGGGCGCCGGGGTTGCGGTCTGCTCGACAGGTAAAGCTGCCGGAGGCGAAGCGGTCGTGGGCGCGGGTGCCATTTTATTGGGACCCTGCGCCAGGCCGACCATCGGGACGGCAAGGATCAGGGCCAGGGCCGTGCCTGCCAGGATACGATCATAACGAAGGCCATGCATGAGATGTTCTCCAAAGGTGCGAACTTGTCGTGGAAGGCTCGCTGCCGCGCACGGGCGCGACACCGGTGAGCCGGACGCTGCAAAGATCGTGGAATCAGCACTGCGACGGCCCGAACCGCCGTCGGCGAGCTCGTAGTCAGAGCCCAGCTTGTATGTGCATGAGTGCCCCCCCTCCCCGGTTACCGATCGACCACCCCCACAGTGCCGGCTCGGTCGCCGGCGGTGGCTGTCGACCTATTTGTCGCTTTGGGGGGTCGATTGGTTCAAATGCGAGGGGGCCAGGAGGCTTAGTACTGCCCTGCATTAACCAAGATTAACCGGGTCCGCCGGGGCCGTGGGGCCCGCGCCGTGGCCGGAGCGTCCGGCCTACCCCGCTTCCAAGCCAGTCTGCTCTGGAGGTAAGCAGGCTTACGCACGGCCGCAGGCCCACAACGAGATGCAGCCGACCCCCCCCGATGCCCGTGACGGTTCCATCGCTATTGGGTTCGCCGAGGAGCTGCATGCCAAGGCTTTTGTGAAATGCGATGGACTCCAGATTTGACGGCGTGGTGATCGCCTTGACGTGCTTGCAACCATGCCGCCGAGCGAACTCGGCGAAGTGGCCGAAAAGCTCCTGCGCGAGGCGTTGCCGACGGGCGGACGTGCGGACGGCGACCGCATGCACATATCCGACCGGCTCGGTCTGCGAGAGAAAGCCAAACAAATACGCAACGACCTCCCCTCCGTTGCGAATGACGAAAGCCGAGTTTCCAAACTCGTAAATGAGGAACGGATGGTGCAGGTGGCGGGTATCCCGCGCACCCCAGAATTCACGCAGGTCATCGAGAATCTGGTCGTAGTCCTGGCGGGTACAAATCGAAATTTCTGCGGGACTGCTCATCGACGCTCCGCTGATATCGTGACCACAAGTATCCACGTGGCCGTGAGATCGCATCAATGAGACGGGAGCTTAGCATTTAGCAGCGCGCCACGTAGGCGCACTGTTCGTACGGGCTCAAGACGTTCCTCGTCAGCGCCGTTCGGGCGTCGCTTCACGTCCCGACCAGCAGCATCACGCCCGCGACCGTGGTCGTCACGCCGATGACGTGCGCAATCGTGACGCGCGCCGAGCGAAGCAAGATTGCCGCAAACGCCAGGGTTACCAGCGGATACGTCGCAACGAGCGGCGACACCAGAAGCACCGGCCCGCGCGCCAGCGCCGAGTATAACGCGAGGACGCCGAGACTATTGCAGACCCCGACGCAGCCAAACCACAGCCCGCCGGCGCGGCGATTCCCGCTTGGCAGCGTGGTCTTGCCGGCCACGGCCACGCCTGTCACAACGAGGCTCGACATCAGATAACCGATCAGCACCGCCGCGAAGGGGCTGGGCCACAGCGCGAGGCCGAGCTTGGTGATCGGATGGGTCAGCCCGCGAATTCCCGCAATCCCGATCGGCAGCAGGATCGCGCCAAAGTGCCAGCGCGTGCCGAGCCAGTCGCGCTTGATCGACAACGTGATCACGCCGATCACAACCATGGCGATGCCGAGCGCTTGTAGCGGGCGTGGCACTTCATTGAACAGGAACGCGGCAACCACGACCGCGAACAACGGCGTCAAACTGCTAAGGGCCCCGGAAATGCTCGGCCCCATGCGCCGATTCGCCTCGAACGTTAGCAACGTGACGGTCGCGGGAAACAACAGGCCGACCAGCGCAAAGATCAAGCCGCCGCGCGGGTCCCATCCATCCCAGTCGAGCATAAGCGGCGCAAGTATCGAAAGGAGCACCGCCGAGGTCGGGATGCTGACCGATGCCCCGCGGCTCGGCGGCACGTGGCGCAGGCCGAACTGAGTCAGCACTAGCGCGAGACCGAACAGAAAGGAGGCGCATAGCGCCAGCGCTTGCGGGTCGTCGAGCAAGTCGCAGCCTTTGACGTCGGATGCCGAGATCGGAGCAAGGCTATGCGATCCGGCAGGGCCAAAGAACTGGTAATTTTTGCAAGCATCCCATAAGATTGCCTTATGAGCAGGGATGTCGACACCGCCGCCTTGCGCTGCTTCGTCACCGCAGTACGCACGGGCAGCATGGGCCGCGCCGCCGAGGTCCTGGGGCGGACCCAGCCAGCGATCAGCCAGCAGCTTCGCCGATTGGAAGACATCCTCGATTGCTCCCTCCTGCGCCGCATCGCGAGCGGCGTCGTGATGACGCCGGAAGGCGAGGCCTTTCTGCCCCTCGCAGAGCGGATCCTTGCGCTCAACGACGAGGCCCAGGCGCATGTGCGCAGCCGCGCCGGCAGGGGCGGCGGACGGCGGCGCATTGGATTGCTCGAGGATATTGCGGCGAGCGGTCTGCAGATGGCGCTCGCGGATTTTGCCCACGTGCACCCCGAGCTCGAGCTCGACGTGACGGTCGCCGACGGCGATGCGATGCGGGACGCGTACCGGACGGGCAAGCTCGATCTCGTGCTGTCCGATTCGCTGCTGGTCGGGCGCGCGCCGCGCAAGCGACGAACTTGCTCGCTGGTTTGGGTCGCGGCGCCGTCGTTCGATCCGTCGGCGCGGGAACCGCTGCCGCTGGTGCTGTTCCGCCATCCGTGCGAATGGCGGGTGCGGACCGTGCAGGCGCTCGATCGCTGCGGGCGCCGCTGGCGCGCCGCGTTCGAGAGCGGCAGCTTGATCGCGATTCAGGCAGCAGTGCGCGCCGGCGTCGGCATCGCCACGCTCCTACCCGGCAACGTCGAGGCCGGCATCGTGGTGCTCGATCCGCGCGCCTGCCGCCTTCCCGCTCCGCCGCGCGTCGAACTTGCGCTCTACCGCCGCCCCGCTCTGCGCAACGATGCGGTCAGCGATTTCCTGGAAAACCTGCTGTGGAAGGCGGCGGGCTGATACGTTTCGTGCCGCGCCCGAATGCAGAAGCCCAATGCCGAACGCCGCCAAGCGCTCAAACTTGCTCGCCGCGTCTACCAACGGCGCGACCGAGGCGATCCTAACGGCAACCGCCCGCGCCGCGCCGTCTCGTCGGACACCCGCAGACAAACAGTGTCACAACGGTAGAAAATGATATATGTTTGGCGGAGCGACGCTTGAGGGAGGGATCGATGGCAAACGCCGCTCAGCAAATGCCCGAGCATATAGAGACAGCCTATAAGGACGCCGTGGACAACATAATCTTTCTGAAGAGGCAGCAGTGGCTGGCGACCAACTACGCCCTACTTGTATATGCGGCTATCTTCGTAATCTCAGCGCACTACTTCAGTCGAACTGACCTTGCACGAAATTGGCTTGGCGTACTTACAATCGCTACGTTCGTTATCCACTGGTGTATGTTGCACGTGTTTCAACGCTCTATCGAGAAGTTCAGGAATCGCCTGGGTTGGATTTACAGGACCTACTTCAGCGAAGATGAGCGTGTTGGATTGGATCTACAGCTGGAACCAAGATCATATTGGTATCAGCCGGAGCTTTATATTGGCCTCATAGCCGTCTCATTGGTCGGGGCTGTCTTGACTGCGGTTTATCTGTGGTCAGTTCGCTAACTCTTGATATTCGCCTCGCAACCTCGGTTGGACGCGGCTGGTATGAAACCAATTGCCGCGCCACCAATGTTAGCGACCGGCGGAGGATGCCGAGCGACGGCTGACGTTCGCTTCAGATGCCAGCAACATCCGCGCCGCGGGCGAGTTCCGGCCCGCGGTCGCGGCGTTTGCGTACGAAGGACCCCGCCAAGCGGGGCCACCCGTTGGCGGGGTTAGTTCAAGATCCGCTGAGTAGACGTTCGCCGCCCAGCGGCCGACTACCGGACTTGATCGTCCGATGAGTCCGAAACTAATGCGGACACTGCGCTCGCTATGTGATGACCATCACAAAAAAGCGCTTTTCACCGCTGCGCTGCGGGATTTCGACTCGGCCCATGTCCGGTTCGGGCCATAAGCGACCGGGGCCGGCGAAGCCACGCACCACGCACGTCCGCTTCGCCCCGAAAGCGGACAATTAGCAGACCATCTCGGCAGGTCCGCTTTGTGCCGATTTGTTGCAAAAGTCGTTGATGGTTTCCGGGGAGAGTGATTCCGTTGCTCTGACGTGATTCGCTGCGGAGGCGGGCGATGATGGAATGGTGTCATGCATTTCGCTGCCCGCCGTCGCCCACCTGGTTCAAGCCGTCGGCGAGCGACGTATAGTGGAAATCCGGAAAAGCGCGGCGGCAGGTCGCG
>WNGJ01001838.1_pt1 | contig 21149 bp, 21 predicted proteins | sample 5400611 | NCBI WGS metagenome assembly WNGJ01 (sample SAMN13153375, study PRJNA577476) | soil metagenome | isolation source: 40 cm soil or saprolite under Garry oak tree replicate 1 | place: USA:California | collected 2016-06-15
GTCCGGAAGTTGCCGATCGGCCCTCGCCATCGATCGCCGATGAGGTCGCATCCATCGCGCGGAAGGAGCTGGCGCCGCTCGCAGCCGCGATCGACAGCGGCGAGGTCTATCCGGATGCGCTGCTCCGGCGTCTCGGCGAAGCCGGGGCTTGGGGCAGCCATGTGCCTCTGAATGGTGCGGCCGACCTGCGCTGCGCCATTCAGTCGATCGCGGCGCTCGGCGAGGTCTGTGGCGCGACCGCCTTCATGGCGTGGTGCCAGAACACGCTGGTCTGGTACGCGGCGAATTCGGATAATCCGAGGCTGGTCGCGAAACTCGCCGGCCTTTTCGCCAGCGGACAGGTTCTCGGCGGCACCGGCCTCTCGAACCCGATGAAGAGCTTTTTCGGCATCGAGAAATTGAAATTGAAGGGACGCAAGGTCGAGGGCGGCTATGTCGTGCGCGGCGCGCTGCCCTGGGTGTCGAACCTCGGCCCAAACCATTTCTTCGGCACAATTTTCGAGCGGGACGATGCGCCCGGCGAAATCGTGATGTTTCTGGCCGACTGCGCCGATCCCGCGATTGCGCTGCAGCCGTGCAAGCCGTTCCTCGCCATGGACGGCACCGGCACCTATGGCGTGCAATTCCGCGACGCCTTCATTCCCGACGATCAGATCCTGGCCGACCCGGCCGGGCCGTTCGTCAAGAAAATCCGCTCAGGCTTCATCCTGCTGCAGGCCGGCATGGCGCTCGGCCTGATCAAGGACTGCATCGCCATCATGGACGAGGTCGATGCGCCGCTCGGTCACGTCAACCGCTATCTGCCGCAGCAACCGGCGCACTTCAAGGAACTGTTTTCCGAGCTCGAGCGGGAGACGATGGCGCTGGCGCGCGACCCCTTCAACGCCGATGACAGCTATTGGCGCAAGGTGGTGGCGCTTCGCTTGCGCGCCGGCGACGCCAGCGTCGCCGCTGCGCACGCGGCGATGCTTCACTGCGGCGCGCGCGGCTACCTTAAGAGCCACCGCGCCCAGCGCAGGCTTCGCGAGGCCTATTTCGTCGCCATCGTCACGCCGGCCACCAAGCAGCTTCGCAAGATGCTGGCCGATGCCTGAGCCCTTCTAGAATTTCGGATCACCCCAAAACGCCAGCGCAAGACTGCACCGAACGACTGCACCGCAAGACTGCACCGAAAGACTCCACCCCAGACTGCAACCACGACAACAGGAGAGGCATGCCATGACGGACGTTCTGATCACTGCCGGTGAACTCGCCGATCTCATCACGAAAGAGCCGTGTGTCATCATCGACACCCGGAATCCGGAAGCCTATGGCGCGGGGCACATTCCGAATGCGGTGAATGTGCACGAGGTTTTCACTTATCTCGCGACCTCGACGCCGGAGGGCATGCACGAATTGAAGACCAAGTTTGCCGACGCGTTTGGCGCGGCGGGCCTCTCAGGCAAGGAAACCGCCGTCATCTACGAGCAGTCGATGAATTCGGGCTTCGGCCAATCCTGCCGCGGCTATTATCTTTTGACCATGCTGGGTTATCCCAAGATCAAGGTGGTGCATGGCGGCTTCGACGCCTGGGCCGCGGCGGGTCTGCCGGTCACCAAGGATGTCGCGAGTCCGGTGAATGCATCCTTCTCGATCGTGCCGGAAGCCAGCGAGATCCTGATCGATGCGAAAACCATGCTCTCCGCGGTGGGCAAGCCCGGCATCGCGCTGCTTGATGTGCGCGACGTCGATGAATGGATCGGCGAAAGCTCGTCGCCTTACGGGAAGGATTTCTGCCCGCGCAAGGGACGCATCCCCGGCGCCGTCTGGCTCGAGTGGTACCGCATGATGAAGCCGACGGCGGAAGGGCCGCGGTTCAAGTCCAAGGACGAGATTCTCGCCGAATGCGCCACCGTCGGCATCAGCGAGAACACGCCGGTCTATCTCTATTGCTTCAAGGGCGCGCGGGCGTCGAACACGTTCCTGGCGCTGAAGAACGCGGGCGTGAAGGATGTGCGGATGTATTTCGGCTCCTGGAACGAATGGTCGCGTGACCCGTCGCTGCCGATCGATGAAGGCCTACCCACGGCGGCCAAAGTGACCGACAAGGCGGCATAAAACCTGCATGTTTTTCGTCGCCCAGTCGCGAAAAACGCGGCTGGGCGGTGAAATTCAGAAAGCGCGGCGGGGCTGCCGGCGCTTCGGTGTGACAACTCTGGTGTGACAAAGGGGCGCAGCATGTCCACGTTCGACGATCCTTTCGACGCTGACCGCGAACTGTCGCGATCTGCCTGCGTCTGCGGCCAGCATCGCTCCGCGGCCGAGCATAAGCAGGCGGCGCTGACGCTGCGCTGCGAGCCGGTCGCAAGCCAGGACACCAACAAGGACACAAACAAAGACACAAGTGAAGACAAGCGCTATGAGGGCGTGGTCGCTTCCGCCGTCATGCGCGCGGTGTTTCCGCAGGATGCCGCGCGGCGGGCTTTCGTGAAATCGGTCGGCGCATCGACGGCGCTCGCCGCGCTGTCGCAATTCTTTCCGATCAAGACCGCGACCGACGTGTTTGCCGACACCGGCGCGCCGGAGAAGAAAGATCTCAAGGTCGGCTTCATTCCGATCACCTGCGCGACGCCGATCATCATGGCCGCGCCGCTCGGTTTCTATGCGAAGCACGGGCTGAATGTCGAGGTGGTCAAGACCGCCGGCTGGGCGGTGATCCGCGACAAGACCATTAACAAGGAATACGACGCCTCCCACATGCTGGCGCCGATGCCGATCGCGATCTCGCTCGGGCTTGGCGCGCAGCCGATCCCGTTCGCGGTGCCTGCGATCGAGAACATCAACGGGCAGGGGATTACGCTCGCGATGAAGCACAAGGACAGGCGCGATCCGAAAGACTGGAAGGGCATGAAGTTCGCCATTCCGTTCGACTATTCGATGCATAACTACCTGTTGCGTTATTATCTCGCCGAGCACGGGCTCGATCCCGACACCGACGTGCAGCTCCGTTCGGTGCCGCCGCCGGAGATGGTCGCGAATTTGCGCGCCGACAACATCGACGGCTTCCTAGCGCCCGACAACATCTGCCAGCGCGCGATCTATGACGGCGTCGGCTTCATGCACATCCTGTCCAAGGAGATCTGGGACGGTCATCCCTGCTGCAGTTTCGCTGCGAGCCGCGAGTTCATCACGGGCTCGCCGAACAGTTTCGCGGCGCTGACACGCGCGATCGTCGATGCGACCGCCTATGCTGCGAAGGCCGAGAACCGCAAGCAGATCGCGGAAGCGATCGCGCCGGCCAACTACATCAACGCGCCCGTCACCGTGCTGGAGCAGGTCTTGACCGGCACCTATGCCGACGGGCTCGGCGGCGTGAAGACTGATGCAAAACGGGTCGATTTCGATCCGTTCCCCTGGCAGTCGTTCGCGGTGTGGATGCTGACCCAGATGAAGCGCTGGGGCCAGATCAAGGGCGACGTCGACTACAAGGCGGTGGCGGAGCAGGTCTATCTCGCAACCGACACGCACAAGCTGATGGCCGAGATGGGGCTGTCGCCGCCATCCACCTCGTACAAATCGTTCGCGGTGATGGGCAAGAGCTTCGATCCCGAAAAGCCCGACGATTATCTCGCAAGCTTCAAGATCAGGAAGGCATCGTGAGGCTGACGCCGATACATCTGCCGCCGTCGTCCCGGCGAACGCCGGGACCCATACGCCGTGACCTCTCGTTTGGCACCCGTGGTCGATACCTTCTGCATCAAGCAAGGCCGGCGGTTATGGGTCCCGGCTTTCGCCGGGACGACGAGCAGAGGGAGCATTCCGCGTGACGTCCTCTCTTCGGCTTCGCGCGGCGCTCGTCTCGGTCGCGTTGTTCATGGCCTTCATCGGCGTCTGGTATCTCGCCACGCGCTCGACCGCCACGGTGGCCAGCATGAGCCCGGAATACGCAAAGCTGATGGGCGCAACCGCGACCCAAGGCAAGTCGGCGATGCCGGGGCCATCGGATGTCGGCGCCAAACTATGGGAGCACCTCAAGCGGCCGTTCTACGACAACGGGCCGAACGACAAGGGGCTCGGCATCCAGCTCGGCTATTCGATCGCACGCGTAGGGCTCGGCTATCTGATCGCGCTCGTTATCGCGATCCCGCTTGGCTTCTTGATCGGGATGTCGCCTTTGATCAGCCACGCGCTTGATCCGTTCATCCAGATTCTAAAACCGATCTCGCCGCTCGCCTGGATGCCGCTGGCGCTGTACACCATCAAGGATTCCGCGCTGTCGGCGATCTTCGTGATCTTCATCTGCTCGGTGTGGCCGATGCTGATCAACACCGCCTTTGGGGTCGCAGGCGTGCGGAAGGAATGGATCAACGTCGCGCGCACATTGGAGGTCGGCACCGTCAGGCGCGCCTTCACGGTGATCCTGCCGGCTGCGGCGCCGACAATTCTCACGGGCATGCGAATTTCGATCGGCATCGCCTGGCTCGTGATCGTCGCCGCCGAGATGCTGGTCGGCGGCACCGGCATCGGCTACTTCGTTTGGAACGAGTGGAACAATCTCTCCATTACCAACGTCATCATCGCCATTCTCCTGATCGGCCTGGTCGGCATGTTGCTCGACCAGATCCTGGCGCAGTTCACGCGGCTGGTCACGTTTCCGGAATAAGTGCCATGACCGACAAATTCATCTCCATTGAAGGCATCGCAAAACGTTATCCAGGCGTCTCCAGCACCACGACCGCCGTGTTCGAAGATCTCTGGCTGTCGATGGCGCGGGGCGAGTTTGCCTGCGTGATCGGCCATTCCGGCTGCGGCAAGACCACGGTGCTGAACATTCTTGCCGGCCTCGACGAACCGAGCGAGGGCACGGTGATCGTGGACGGGCAGGCCATCTCAGGCACGAGCCTCGACCGCGCCGTGATCTTCCAGAGCCATGCGCTGTTGCCCTGGCGCACGGTGCTCGGCAACGTCGCCTATGCCGTGAGTTCGAAATGGCGCAACTGGGACCGCGCCAGGGTCAGGGCCCACGCGCAAACCTTCATCGATCTCGTCGGGTTGACGGGCTCCGAGCACAAGCGCCCATCGGAATTGTCGGGCGGCATGAAGCAGCGGGTCGGCATCGCGCGCGCGCTCTCGATCACGCCGAAGATCATGCTGATGGACGAACCGTTCTCGGCGTTGGACGCGCTGACCCGCGGCACGCTGCAGGACGAGGTGCGCCGCATTTGCCTGGAGACCGGGCAGACCGCGTTCATGATCACCCATGACGTAGACGAGGCGATCTATCTCGCCGACAAGATTTTCCTGATGACCAACGGGCCCGGCGCGGTGCTGGCCGAGATCGTGGAAAACCCGCTGCCGAAGGATCGCGGCCGGATCGATCTGCATCGCCATCCGCTCTATTACGCGCTGCGCAATCATATCATCGATTTTCTGGTCAGCCGCAGCAAGACCTTCGCGGCGGAGACGCCCGATCACGATCCGCGCAATGTGCCGGTCGCGCGGATCGGCAGGCCGGAACTGGTCGTTGCTTCGGGAGCCGAGGAAATCAGAGAGGCGTCATGGCCGGGCTTGTCCCGGCCATCCACGGCTGTAATACCGCGCGGCAAAGACGTGGATGCCCGGGACAAGCCCGGGCATGACGGAGTCAAAAGGGAGACCCACCCATGAAACGATCCGACCTCACCGAGAAGCTGCTCGACATCAAGCGCGAGAAGGGCTGGAGCTGGAAGCACATCTGCGAGAAGATCGGCGGCTATTCGGAGCTGCTGATCGTCGGCGCGATCATGGGCCAGATGAAATTGACGAAACCGCAGGCTGCGAATGCCGGCGAGTTGTTCGGCCTCTCCAAGCCCGAAACCGCGATGCTCAACGAGACGCCGATGCGCGGCGAGGGCATCCCGATGCCGCCGACCGACCCCCTGATCTATCGCTTCTACGAATTGGTGATGATCAACGGCCCAGCCTGGAAGGCACTGATCGAGGAGGAGTTCGGCGACGGCATCATGTCGGCGATCGATTTCGACATGGTGATGGAGCGCCTGCCCAATCCGAAGGGCGACCGCGTCAAGATCACGATGTCGGGCAAGTTCCTGCCGTACAAGTATTACGGCGCCAGCGGCAACGTGCCGGAATATGGATTTAAAGAGGGATAGGGAGGCGAATGGCGAGTAGGGAGTGGCGAATAGAAGTCATTCGCTACTCCCCATTCGCTACTCGCCTATACCCCCGCCTTCACCTGCGCGGTAGCAACCGCCATCAGTTCATCCATCCGGGCGAGAATCTCCTGTTCGACGACCGCGATGCCCTTGGCTAAAAGATCGCCCATGACCTTGCGGACCACGTCGGCATCGCCCGCCTCCTCGAACTCGGCGGCGATCACTTCTTTGGCATAGGCGTTCGCGGCTTCACCGCTCATTCCGAGCTTTTCCGCCACCCACAACCCCAAAAGCTTGTTACGGCGGGCCTCGGCCTTGAATTTCTGCTCCTCGTCGAGGGCGAATTTCTTCTCGAAGGCTTCTTCGCGCTTGTCGAATGTGGTCATGGTTAAGGTTCCGGCCGCCTTCTGATCCGCCTTGGGATCCGCCTGGGATCCGTCTTGGGATCGGTGATTTACGGCCTCGTTGCGACGGGCCGTTTGCGCGCCTAGATAGCTGAAATGCATAGCCAAAAACAGCGGCCATGAGGCCGCAGGGAGGACGGTATAACTTAAACCCGGTCGGCCCGGGTCGATTGTGCTGGATGGCCCAATCAGATAGGTTGTCATCAGGCCGGTTCTTGTTCTGTTTCCTAGAGGTCCTGGCCTCCGCGGCAGCTCCGTCGTGGTCCTGGTCCTTGTCATCCGGAGCACACCAAATCCATGGATTTCAACAACACACGGTACATCCCAATGAGCCGTCGACGCCGCATTTACGAAGGCAAGGCCAAGGTTCTCTATGAAGGGCCGGAGCCCGGAACCTTGATCCAGCACTTCAAGGACGATGCGACCGCGTTCAATGCCAAGAAGCACCAGGTGATCGAGGGCAAGGGCGTCCTCAACAATCGGATTTCGGAATACCTGTTCCAACACCTCAACGATATCGGGGTACCGACCCATTTCATCCGCCGTCTCAACATGCGCGAGCAGTTGATTCGCGAGGTTGAGATCGTCCCGCTCGAGGTCGTGGTACGCAATGTCGCGGCCGGCTCGCTGTCGCAGCGCCTCGGCATCGAGGAGGGCACGCAACTGCCGCGCTCGATCATCGAGTTCTACTACAAGAACGATCAGCTCAACGACCCCATGGTGTCCGAAGAGCACATCACCGCGTTCGGCTGGGCGACGCCGCAGGAGATCGACGACATCATGGCGCTCGCAATCCGCGTCAACGATTTCCTGACCGGGCTGTTCCTGGGCATCGGCATTCGGCTCGTCGATTTCAAGATGGAGTGCGGGCGCCTTTTTGAAAATGAAATGATGCGGATCATCGTCGCCGACGAGATCTCGCCGGATTCCTGCCGGCTGTGGGATATCAAGTCGAACGAGAAGCTCGACAAGGACCGCTTTCGCCGCGACTTGGGAGGGCTGTTGGAGGCCTACACCGAGGTGGCAAAGCGCCTCGGCATTCTGATGGAAAACGAGCGGCCTGCGGGCTCCGGTCCGGTGCTGGTCAAGAGCTGAGGTCAAGAAGTGAAGGCGCGCGTCACCGTTACGCTGAAATCCGGCATTCTCGATCCGCAAGGCAAGGCCATCGAAGGCGCGCTGAAATCGCTCGGCGTCGATGGCGTCGCCAGCGTCCGACAGGGCAAGGTGTTCGATATCGAGCTTGCAGGCTCCGACAAGGCCAAGGCGGAAGCGGCGTTGAAGGACGCCGCCGACAAGCTGTTGGCGAACACCGTGATCGAGAATTACCGGGTCGAGCTCTTGGGCTGACGGTGATTGTGAGCTGCGCGATCAATTCGCGCGCTCACAACCATCCAACGCGGCGGAAGCGCCAGTACAGTCCGACGCAGGCGGTCACCATCAATCCCATCACCATGAAATATCCGTACTCCCATTGCAGTTCGGGAATGTATTTGAAATTCATCCCGTAGATGCCTGCGACCGCAGTCGGAACGGCGATGATAGCGAGCCATGAGGCCAGCTTCTTGGAGACGGCGGTCTCCTGCGCCTGGCCGACCAGAAGGCTTGCCTCGAACGCAAACGCCAGCACCTCGCGCATTGAATCGATGCGCTCCTGAATGTTGCGGACGTGATCGGTGACGTCGCGAAACAGTGGCTGCATGGTCGAACGCACCATCGGCAGATTGTCGTGCTCGAGCCGGCGGCAGACCTCCACCAGGGGGCCAATCGCGTTGCGGAGTTTTAACAAATCGCGGCGCAGCATATAGAGCCGTTCGACCTGCGCCCGCGCGATTGGATTGGCCAGCACGTCATCCTCGATCTGCTCGACCTCTTCGTGGATCGTTTCCAGCACCGGAGAATAATTGTCGACGATGAAATCGAGGATCGCGTACAGGATATAATCCTCGCCACGCGCGAGCGCGCGCGGGCAGCTCTCGCAGCGTTCGCGCACCGCCGTATACGATGTCGACGCGCCGTGGCGCACCGAGACGAGATAGCTTTCGCCGACGAACAGATGGGTCTCGCCGAATGCGATCTTGCCGTCGATCAGTTGCGCGGTCCGTGCCACGATGAACAGGCCGTCGCCGTATTGCTCGATCTTCGGTCGCTGATGGGCGTGATTGGCGTCCTCGATGGCGAGGTCGTGCAGGTCGAACTGCTTCTGTACGCTAGTCAGGAGCGCGAGGTTCGGCTCGTAGAGCCCGATCCAGACGACGTGACCGGGCTTTGCACGCCAGCTTGAGGCTTCATCGATGGCTATATTGGCGACGCGCCGGCCATCGACATAGACGCCGGCGGCAACAACGCCTTCGGCGGTGATTGGATCGGTCGCGGAGGTCGCAAGTGGCACAACATTCATGGTCATAGTCCCGCGCAATGTTGTTGAGCCTTGCCCGATGAAAGGCATTTCAAAGAGGCTAGCACTGGAAAAACCCCCGTCAATTGGTTATCTCTGCCCTGTCGGCGCCTCGGCCGACGATTCCCGTTTTGCACTCGGAACCGCCATGAAATCCGCCGTTCTCGTCTTTCCCGGAATCAATCGCGAGCGCGACATGGCACGCGCGCTGAAACTCGCCTCTGGCCACGAGCCCGCGATGGTCTGGCACGCCGAAACCGCGCTGCCTGAGGGGACCGATCTCGTGGTGGTGCCCGGCGGATTTTCCTATGGCGACTACCTGCGCTGCGGCGCGATTGCGGCGCGCGCGCCGGTCATGGACGCGGTGCGGGCGTTCGCGGCCGACGGCGGCCTCGTGCTCGGCGTCTGCAATGGCTTTCAGATTCTCTGCGAGGCAGGCCTTTTGCCCGGCGTGCTGATGCGCAATGCGCGGCTGAAATTCATCTGCAGGGACGTGCATCTGCGGGTCGAGCGCTCCGATACGCCGTTCACGCGCGGCTACAATGCGGGGCAGGTGATCCGCGTGCCGGTCGCGCATGGCGAGGGCAACTATGAGGCCGATGACGAGACGCTGAAGCGCCTCGAAGGCGAGGGGCGGGTGCTCTATCGCTACTGCTCGCCGGAGGGCAGCGTCGACGAGGCCGCCAATATCAACGGCGCCGCGCATGGCATCGCCGGTGTCGTCAACGAGCGCGGCAATGTGCTCGGCATGATGCCGCATCCGGAAAACCACGTCGAAGACATCATGGGCTGCACCGACGGTCGCGGCCTGTTCGCCGGCCTCGTCGCGCATCTGGAACAGGCCGCGTAGTCGCGCCGACAGCGGCGTGCGCGATGCGCAATTGCTCCACTTGAATGGTCGCGCGCGATATCGAGACAATACAACAATAGCGTGTGAGCAATCGGTTGCAGCCCATCCGGCTGGCCCGGAATTTGCTCTTTTCTGACCCATTCGCCGAACGTGGATCGTCGAACGGGAGAGATCATGCTTATTCGTAAGGCCACCTGCGTGCTTGCAATCGCTGCCGGTTTGTTGGGCAGTCAAACCGCTGTCGCGGAGACCACCCTGCGCATCGCCATGACGGCGGCCGACATCCCGACCGCGACCGGATTGCCCAATAACGGCTTTGAGGGCATGCGCTTCCTCGGCTACCCGATCTTCGAGGGATTGGTGCTGTGGGATCTGACCCGCACCGATCAGTTGGCGGCGTTGCGTCCCGGCCTGGCCGAGACCTGGGAGCAGGATTCTGCGGACAGCAAGACCTGGACCTTCCATCTGCGGCACGGCGTAAAATTCCATGACGGCACGGATTTCAACGCCGACGCCGTGATCTGGAATTTCGAGCGCTTCTTCAACAGCAACAGCCCGCAATACGAGCCGGCAAGCTCGGCGATGTCGCGCGCGCGGGTGCCTTTGATGGGAAGCTATAAGAAGATCGACGAATTCACCGTCCAAATCTCCACGACACGGCCGGCATCGTACGTGCCTTACATGGTGGTCTACCTTCTGTTCACCTCGCCCGCCTCGTTCGAAAAGGCCGGCCACGACTGGGCCAAGGTCGCGAGCTTGCCGGCCGCCGGGACCGGGCCGTTCCGCATCACCAAGATCGTCCCGCGCCAGGAGGCCGATCTGGCGCGCTGGGATGAATATTGGGATAAGGCGAAAATGGCGAAGGTCGACAAGGTCGTCCTGATGCCGATCCCGGAAGCCAATTCGCGCCTGGCCGCGCTGCGGTCCGGCCAGGTCGATTGGATCGAGGTGCCGCCCGCGGATGGCATCGAGTCCTTGAAAGCGGCCGGCTACGCCATCACCACGGGCTCATATCCGCACGTCTGGCCGTGGTTCTACAACATCGGCGCGGGCAACAGCCCGTTCAAGGACGTCAAGGTGAGGCAGGCGCTGAACTATTGCATCGACCGCGAAGGGCTCGTGTCGTTGCTCAACGGCACGGCCGAGCCGTCGGTCGGCTGGCTCAAGGCCAGCGATCCCGATTTCGGCAACCCCGCCAACCACTACAAATTCGATCCGGCCAAGGGCAAGGCGCTGCTCGCCGAGGCCGGCTTCACGCCGGCCAAACCGCTATCGTTCAAGGTGATGATCTCCAATTCCGGCTCGGGACAGATGCTGCCTCTGCCGATGAACGAGTACCTGCAGCAAAATCTGAAGGAGGCCTGCGGCGTCGAGGTCGATTTCAACGTTATCGAATGGCAGGTGCTGCTGACGGCGGCGCGCGCCACGCCCGACAGCCCGAATCTGCAAGGATCGATGGCGCTCAATATCTCTTCACCCTCGTCGGATGCCGGCGTCATGGCACGCTACTTCTCGTCCCTCAATTTCTCGCCTAACGGCTTCAATTTCGAGCAGTGGAAGGACGAGCAGTTCGACGAAGCGCTCAAGACGATCGAAACCGCGACGGACCCGAAGGTGGTCTCGGCGGCCTATCGCAGGGCGCATGAACGTCTGGTCGACAATCCGCCCTGGCTCTACATCGTCCACGATCTCAACCCGCGCGCGATGAGCCCGAAGGTGAAGGGCTTCGTCTCGCCGCAGTCATGGTTCGTCGACCTCACGCTGGTCAACATGCAATAGGAGGGCAGGGCGGCCGCGCCTTATGCTGTCGCGGCCGGCACTGGCCGTTTGATCCGCTTGATGGTGCCTGAGAACGTGAACACCAGCCGCTCCCCGCTCTTCAATTCACCGCGCAGGAAGACCAGCGAGCCTCCGGCGCGCGTGATCTCGGCAAACCCTTCGATCAGGTCGCCCTCGCGTCCGGCATCGAGAAACTCGCAGGCGAACGAGACCGTCACTCCCTGTCCCCCCAGCGCTGCCGCGGCGGTCGCGAACAAGCAGTAGTCGGCGAACGACATGAAGCAGCCGCCATGGACATTGTTGGCGCCGTTGAGGTGCTTCTTTTCCACCCGGAAGGCGCAGCGGATGCGGCCGTCATCGTCCATCCGGTGCCAGAACGGCCCGCTATGGGTCTCGAAATTGTCGCGGCTCCAGGTCCGCCAGCCCTTAAATTCGCCCTCGGTGCCGACATGCAGATCCGGGCGGTTGAGGAATGCCGTTCGAGTGAGGTCGTCCACGCGATTTGCTCTTGGTTTGAGGAACATGGCCCTTAAATCCGATCTACCGGCTGGTTGCAAACCCGAGGGGGCCCGCAAAGCTCTGGACAGGTCGAAAACGTGGCCTAAAAGGCCTTTTCCGGTCCCCTGGATGTTTCTAAGAACGCCTGATGCAAACTAACGAGCCGCAAATCACCCCCGACCTCGTCGCCAGCCATGGGCTGAAGCCGGACGAGTATGAGCGCATCCTCAAGCTGATCGGCCGGGTGCCGAGCTTCACCGAGCTTGGGATCTTCTCGGCGATGTGGAACGAGCACTGCTCGTACAAATCCTCGCGCATCCATCTGCGCGGGCTGCCGACCAAGGCGCCATGGGTGATCCAGGGGCCGGGCGAGAATGCCGGCGTGATCGACATCGGCGATGGCCAGGCGGTGGTGTTCAAGATGGAGAGCCACAACCACCCGAGCTATATCGAGCCCTATCAGGGCGCGACCACCGGCGTTGGCGGTATTTTGCGCGACGTCTTCACCATGGGGGCGCGGCCGATCGCCTGCCTCAACGCGCTGAGCTTTGGCGCGCCGGAGCACCCCAAGACGCGGCACCTGGTCTCGGGCGTGGTCGCCGGCGTCGGCGGCTACGGCAATTCATTTGGAGTTCCGACCGTCGGCGGGCAGGTGCGCTTCCACACCCGGTATGACGGCAACATCCTGGTCAATGCGATGGCGGTTGGCCTCGCCGACGCCGACAAGATCTTCTATGCGGCCGCCTCCGGCGTGAACATGCCGATCGTCTATCTCGGTTCGAAAACCGGGCGCGACGGCATTCACGGCGCCTCCATGGCGTCAGCCGAATTCGATGATGACTCCGCGGAGAAACGCCCGACCGTGCAGGTCGGCGATCCCTTCGCGGAAAAGCTTCTGCTGGAAGCCTGTCTCGAAATCATGGCGGCCGATTGCGTGATCGCGATCCAGGACATGGGCGCGGCGGGATTGACCTGTTCGGCGGTCGAGATGGGCGCCAAGGGCGACCTCGGTGTCGAGCTCGATCTCGATCGCGTCCCGACCCGCGAAACCGGCATGAGCGCCTATGAGATGATGCTCTCGGAAAGCCAGGAGCGCATGCTCATGGTGTTAAAGCCCGAGAAGGAAAAACAAGCCGAGGCGATCTTCAAGAAATGGGGGCTCGACTTTGCCGTGGTCGGCTACACCACGCCGAGCAAGCGTTTTGTGGTCAAGCATGGCGGCGGCGTCATGGCCGATCTGCCGATCAAGGAGCTGGGCGATGAGGCGCCACTCTATGATCGGCCGCATGTGGCCTCGCCTTCGCTGCCCGTCGTCCATGCCCGCGACATCGAGCCGCCGGTCGGGCTCGTGCCGGCGCTCGAAAAGCTGATCGCGACCCCTGAGCTCTGCTCGAAACGCTGGGTGTGGGAGCAATACGACCACGTCATCCTTGGCAATACCGTGCAGCGGCCGGGCGGCGATGCGGCGGTCGTGCGGGTGCAGGACGGACCAAAGGGGCTCGCGCTGACCGTTGATGTGACGCCGCGCTATTGCGACGCGGACCCGTTCGAGGGCGGCAAGCAGGCCGTCGCGGAAGCCTGGCGCAACATCACCGCCGTCGGCGGCAGGCCGCTTGCGATCACCGACAATCTCAATTTCGGCAATCCGGAACGGCCGGAGATCATGGGCCAGTTCGTCGATTGCCTGAAGGGCATTTCGGAAGCATGCCGCGTGCTCGATTTCCCGGTCGTGTCGGGCAACGTCTCGCTCTACAACGAGACCCGATTTCCTGGAGAAGAATTGGCTCGCGGCATTCTGCCAACGCCCTCGATCGGCGGTGTCGGCGTGCTCGAGGATTTTTCGAAGTCGGCGACGCTGGCCTTCAAGGCCGAGGGCGAGGCGATCCTGTTGATCGGCGAGACCCATGGCTGGCTCGGGCAATCGGTGTATCTGCGCGATATCTGCGGTCGCGAAGAGGGCGCGCCGCCGCCGGTCGATCTCGCGGCCGAAAAGCGCAATGGCGACGTGGTGCGCGGCATGATCCATGCCGGCACCGCGACCGCGGCGCACGATATCTCCGATGGCGGTCTCCTGATTGCGCTCACCGAGATGGCGATCGCTGGCGGCATCGGCGCGCGGCTGCTGCCGGCGCCCACGGCGATCGTGCCGCATGCCTATTGGTTCGGCGAGGACCAGGCGCGCTACGTCGTCACGGTGCCGGAGACCAAGGCGGGGCTGGTGTTGGCCAAGATGAACGGCTGCGGCGTGCCGTGTGCCCGCATCGGCACCACCGGCGGCGAAGCGATCGCGCTCGCGGGCGAGGCGGTCATTTCGGTGGAATCGCTCGCGACGGCATTCGAGAGCTGGCTGCCGGCTTATATGAGCAGCAAGGGGGGGTGAGTCATTCCGGGGCGATGCGACGCATCGAACCCGGAATCTCGAGATTCCGGGCCTGGTCCTTCGGACCATCCCGGAATGACGATGCCAAACATCAATAGCTTCTCACAACACCCGCGTTGCGCCCGGAATCCTGCGCAGCGCCGCCGTCAGTACCCAGCTCAGCGCCACCGTCAGCACGAACGCGATTGTCGCCTTGATGATCGCGGGCCAATCGAAATCGAACAGCCAGTATTGCAGCCAGAGCACGATCGGGTAGTGCACCAGGAACATGCCATAGGCGTCGGCCTGCATGCGGTCGAGCAGGTTTGGCCCCGGCGCTTTCGAATGCAGAAAGAACGCGAGGATCGTGAACAGGATGGACGCGCTGAACAGCACGAAGAACAGGCCATAGCTCGCCAGGTACCAATGCGGCAGCGGGTCCGGATTACCCAGAATTTCGCGCTTGATGTAGATCAGGACCCACATCAGGCAATAGGGGATCAGCGTCGCGATCACCCAGGTCCAGCGGGTCCTGGGTAATTGTCCGTCGGCGCTGAGAACGCCACGCCCGAAGTTTGCGGCACCGACGCCCGCGCCGATAAAGAAATAGGCCGCATACAGCAGCACGCGGCTCGCCTGCACTGCGAACGGTCCGAAGAAATCGAACCAGTCGTTCTGTCCGTAATAGACCAGCGGGGGAATGTAGACGATCGCGGTGGCCACAACGAAAAACAGCCAGAAGATGGCCGGCCGTTCAAACCCCTTCAGCGACAGGCGGTTGATCGGATCGATCAGCGTGGATGAAAGCCGGTAGAGCAGGCTCGCCGTCAGGTCGAACGCCAACAGCACCCACAGGAACCATAGCGGGCCGCTCGGCCACGGCCCGACCGTGACGGTCTTCCACCAGAATGCAGCGAAGGTGGCTTCGGGATGCTGGCGCAGCTCGAGGGCGTAATAGGCGATCGGGATGATCGTGAGGGCGGCGATCGCAAACGGCAGGCCGAGCCGGAGCAGGCGATCGCGCAGGAAAACCTGCGGCGCCTTGCGTGCGATGCCCGGCCACACGAACAAGCCGGAGAGGAAGAAGAACATCGCCATGAAGAAACTGTCGGTGGCGAGAACGACGCAATCAAATCCGATCCACGACTTGGGGTCGGTGTGCCCGAAATACGTGTAGGGAATGACCGAGTGGTGCAGCAGGACCACCAGCGTCAGGAAGGTGCGGGCACGGTCGAGCGCGGCGTTGCGCGCCTTCGCCTTGGGCACCGCCTGAACGTCCGCGGCCGTTGCCGAATGGGAGATTGATGTCATGATGCCCCCAGCCAAGCTATCCGCTCCGGATGTTGCCGCCGGAGAGGGGATTCAGCAAGGCCCAATTACCACGAAACGCATGAGGGGAGGGAACCGGCCGTCCCACCGGAAGTTAGATCAGGGATTTCGTTTGGCGTAGCGGCGCGCAAGCTGGAGGAAAAGGCTGTGACACTTCTGAGATGGGCACTGGTTTTCTTCTTGGTCTCGGTCGTCGCGGGCATTCTCGGTTTCACCGACATATCGGCCGCTTCCGCCGATATTGCCCGCTTCCTGTTCTACGTCTTCGTCGTGATCTTCCTGGTGCTCTTGATCCTGGGGCTGACGATATTCAGGGTCTAGTGGGACCGAGCGTAGGGCGCAGCATTCATCAGCAGCACACCAAAAAGAAGGACCAGATAGAGCATCGAAAACACGAACAGGCGACGAGCAGGCCTCCTTTCCTTGTCATCGCTCCGATGCACCTGCCAGGAGAGAAAAATCATGGTCGCTCCAAGCATCGCCGCGGCCGCGCCATAGATGGCCCCGGCGAACCCCAGTGCCCAGGGTAACAGTGAGATCGGAACCAGAACAACGCTATAGAGAAAAATCTGGCGCTTTGTTTCGGCCCTGCCGGCGACGACAGGCAACATCGGCACACCGGCGCGAGCATAGTCGCCGGCAAGATTGAGCGACAGTGCCCAGAAGTGGGGTGGCGTCCAAAGGAAGATGATCAGGAACAGGATGAGCGGTTCGAGCCCGACATTTCCGGCGGCCGCAACCCAGCCGATCACCGGAGGGAGTGCGCCAGCCGCACCGCCAATGACGATATTTTGCGGTGTTCGGCGTTTGAGCCACATCGTGTAGACGACGACATAGAAAAAAATTGTGAAAGCAAGCAGTACAGCCGCGGCTATATTCAGCAAAGTGCCGAGGGCCAGAACGGCGCACATGCCGAGCATCAGTCCGAAAACCAATGCTTCCGAACGCGATACACGACCGCTAGGAATTGGACGCATGGCGGTACGCGCCATCACCGCATCGATGTCGGCGTCGTACCACATATTGAGCGCGCCTGCGGCGCCAGCTCCGGCGGCTATGCAAACAAGAGCAAGGACACCAGTGAAGGGATCGACGCCGCCTGGTGCGACCATGAGACCGACGAGTGCGGTAAAGACGACCAGCGACATAACGCGCGGTTTCGTTAGCGCGACATAGTCCCCGATGTTGGCATAGCTCCCGCGAAGAATTGAACGATTGATTTGCCTGAGATTAGTGCCCCGCCTTGCAAGCGACATTGCGACCTCTTTCACTCCGATACTCAAAAAGCCATCGGTTGTAGAACACTCTTGTCAGGCAGTCTCCGAAAGGCGACAGACCCGGTTTCACCGACTGCGCCGCTACCGCACCAGCGCGAGCTTTTCTCCGGCAGGGACAATCCCCGCCTTTTTTCCAGTAGAATCGAACTGTTTAAGATAGGCGACGATATCGTCAATTTGCTTCGGATCTTTCAAACCCGGAAAGGTCATTTTGGTACCGGGTATCTTGGCCTGCGGATCCTTGATGTATTCGCGGAAGGTGGCTTCGTCCCAGGTGATTCCGGAATTCTTGTTCGCGGCAGAATAGCTGAATCCCTCAATCGTCCCCGCCTTTCGCCCGAAGAGCCCGTTGAGCACTGGGCCAACGGCGTTCTTTGCGTTCACCCCGATTTGGTGACACGCCTTGCACTGGACGAAAATCTTCTCACCCGAAGCCGCGTCCTGGGCATACCCAGGGACGACCGCGAAGATTCCGGCTCCGAGCACGAGAACGAGACTGCGCATCCGACTGCCTCCGCGGCTGACAAGGAACATACTCATGCAAGCCGCAGTGACCATTTTCGCCAATCGGCTGCGTAACGATTCAGTCGCCCTGAAAGATCTTGTCGCAAACCCAGATTTGAAAGTCCGTGGCTCTTCCTGGGCGCACCGTTGGCCTACTAGCCCAGCGAGTTGATGATTTCCCGATAGGCTGCTTCAGGAAAAGCTTTCAGCGTGCGCGTGCGAACGTTTCCCTGCATGCCCAGCTGCAGGCTGAAACGCGCCGCCACAGCGTCGTCCGGAGCATCGAAGATCGCGACCATGTCATAGTCGCCCATGGTCAGGTAGAAGGATTTGAACTCGCCGCTCATATCTTTGAGAGCTTTTTTCGCAGCGTCCAGACGACGTGGCGAGTCCTTCGCCTTCAGGATGCCTTGCTCGGTCCAATTTGCAAGCATGACGTAGGTGGTCATAGCCGTCCTCCTTCTGGTACGAGGCAATGGTAGCTAAGCCGTCGGCGCGAAAAATATGACCCGGAGGAGATGCGTGTAGTCGGATTCGAACACCATGATCGCCACGAATACCAACACCAGTACCGGCGGCAGCAGGATCGCATAGGCCAAGGCCAGCCGCTCCCAGGCCATGTGCATGAAGACCGCGACGATCAGACCAGCCTTCAAAACCATGAACAAGAGGATCAGCGACCATCTGAGATGGCCATGGAGACCAAAGTAGTCGACGAGATAGGAGCAGGTGCTGAGAACGAACAACCATCCCCAGACCACGAGATAAAGCTTGATCGGATGCTGCTGGCCCTTTGTGTGCGTGGCTCCTGATGCGAGTGCGTCATGCATGTGGCCCTGCAGCGAATGTTGCTGTCCTTCCAATTCTAACGTGACGTTTGTCATGCGGCGACCTCACCAGAGATAGAAAAGGGCAAAGATGAACACCCACACAAGATCGACGAAGTGCCAGTACAGACCGGTGATTTCGACGATCTCGTAATGCCCTTTCCGGCTCGTGAAAAAACCGCGCCTTTCGACATCGAAGTCTCCTCGCCAAACCTTTCGCGCGATGGCGATCAGGAAAATCACGCCGATCGTCACATGGGTGCCATGGAAGCCAGTGATCATGAAAAAGCTTGAACCGAACTGCGCCGCGCCCCAAGGGTTGCCCCAGGGCCGGACGCCTTCCATGATCAGCTTGGTCCATTCGAAGGCTTGCATTCCGACGAAGGTCGCGCCGAATGCCGCTGTGGCCAGCATCAATGCCGCGGTTTTGGCGCGATCGCGGCGGTAACCGAAATTGACGGCCATCGCCATCGTCCCGCTGCTGCTGATCAAGATGAAGGTCATGATGGCGATCAGAATGAGCGGGATTTTCTTATCTCCGATCGTGAGGGCGAAGACTTCGCTGGGGTTCGGCCATGGCACGGTCGTGGACATTCGCGCCGTCATGTAGGACAGCAGAAAACAGCTGAAGATGAAGGTGTCGCTGAGAAGGAAGATCCACATCATGGCCTTCCCCCAGGAAACATTCTTGAAGGCGCGCTGATCCGAGGACCAATCGGCGGCGATGCCTTGCCAGCCCGCAGGCCGCGTGGTGGATGCTGCGGTGTCTGTCAGCGCGGTCTCTGCCATGGCGTCTCAACCCCCTAGGTGAGCAACTGGCGACAGATGTCGATGAAATCGTCTGTCCAGCCCGTCAGCAGACCGAGTAAGACCAGCCAGACCAACAGCAGGAAATGCCAATAGATGGCGCAGAGTTCCACGCTCAGGCGCACCTGGGTCGTTGTAGCGCCACGCCACACCTTGGCAGTGGTTCTGCCGAGGGCCACGAGACCCCCCATCAGATGCAGCCCGTGCATCGCGGTGATCAGGTAGAAGAACGAATTGGCTGGATTGGACGCTACGAAATAGCCCGCGACCTTCAGCTGTTGCCACGCCAGGAGCTGTCCAACCAGGAATATAACGGCGGATGCTCCCGCTGCGAGCAGGCCGATGATTACGCCGTCCGTGTCGTTCCGGCGCGCGGCCATGTGCGCCCATTGCAGCGCGATACTGCTCGTGACCAGAACGCCCGTGTTGAACCACAGCAGCTTAGGCACGGGCAGCGCCCGCCAGTCCACCATGTTCATGCGCATGGAGTAAGCGCTGATGAAGAGTGCGAACAACGAGCCGACGACCGCGAGAAATACGCCCAATCCGATTTTCGCCGGCGGCACGGACGAAGGGCTCTCCTCGCGCCAATCGGCGATTACTCCTTCCTCCAGCCAGGGCTTGGCTGCCAGCCGTTGCTGCGAGAGCCACCATCCCGCAATCGCCGCTATTGCTGCCAGGAACAGGATAATGGCGCTCACGGGTGCGCCCCCTGCGCCAACAATCTGGCCGGCGGTTCATTTTGCGGCACGAAATCCCTGGTGGCGCCGGGTACGCTGTAATCGTAGGCCCAGCGATAGACGAGCGGGAGCTCCTTGCCCCAGTTGCCATGCCCCGGCGGGGTCTGCGGAGTTTGCCATTCCAGCGACGCGGCTCCCCAGGGATTGCCGCCAGCCTCTTTTCCTTTGAACAGGCTCCAGATCAGATTGAACAGGAACACCAACTGGGAGAAGCCGACGATCAAGGCCGCCACGCTCATGAACGCGTTGAGGTCATGGGCGGATGCCGGGATGAAGGCCGTTTCGCCGATGTCGTGATAGCGGCGGGGCATGCCCAGCAGGCCCAGATAGTGCATGGGGAAGAAAATCGCATAGGCCCCCAAGAACGAGACCCAGAAGTGGAATCGCCCAAGCGCCTCATTAAGCATTCGTCCGGTGACTTTCGGATACCAATGATAGATCCCGCCAAACACCGCCATGATCGGCGCAATGCCCATCACCATGTGAAAGTGCGCGACAACGAACATCGTGTCGGACAGCGGTACGTCCACGACCACGTTGCCGAGGAACAGGCCGGTCAGGCCGCCGTTCACGAACGTGATGATAAACGCGAGGGCGAACAGCATCGGGACGGTGAGATGAATGTCGCCGCGCCACAGGGTCAGCACCCAATTGTAAACCTTGATGGCGGTCGGGATGGCGATGATGAGCGTCGTGGTGGCGAAGAAGAATCCGAAGTACGGATGCATGCCGCTCACATACATGTGGTGCGCCCACACGACAAAGCTAAGGGCGCCGATTGCCACAATAGCCCAAACCATCATGCGATAGCCGAAGATGTTCTTTCGCGCGTGGACGCTGATCAGATCGGAAATGATGCCAAAGGCCGGCAGGGCTACGATGTAGACCTCGGGATGGCCAAAGAACCAGAAAAGGTGCTGGAACAGGATCGGGCTGCCACCTCCATATTTCGTCAGCTGGCCCATCTCGACAAGTGTGGGCATGAAGAAGCTGGTTCCCAAAAGGCGATCGAGCAGCAGCATCACCGAGGCGACGAACAGTGCCGGGAAGGCCAGCAGCGCCATGACGGTGGCCGTGAAAATGCCCCACACCGTCAAGGGCAACCGCATCAACGTCATGCCGCGTGTGCGCGCCTGCAGCACCGTCACCACGTAATTCAGCCCGCCCATGGTGAAGCCGATGATGAACAGGATCAGAGAGGCCAGCATGAGAACGATGCCCCAATCCTGCCCCGGGGTGCCGGAGA
>WNGJ01006347.1_pt1 | contig 21148 bp, 19 predicted proteins | sample 5400611 | NCBI WGS metagenome assembly WNGJ01 (sample SAMN13153375, study PRJNA577476) | soil metagenome | isolation source: 40 cm soil or saprolite under Garry oak tree replicate 1 | place: USA:California | collected 2016-06-15
GCATCGCGCAGTTCATGCCGGGGACCGCGAGCGAACGCCGGCTCCTCAATCCTTTCGACCCCGTGCAGGCGCTGCCGAAATCGGCCGAGTTCCTGGCCGAATTGCGCGGCCAGTTCGGCAATCTGGGCTTAGCTGCCGCCGCCTATAATGCCGGTCCCCGCCGCGTGCAGGAATGGCTCGCCGGCACCGGCCCCATGCCGCAGGAGACGCGCAACTATGTCGTCGCCATCACCGGCTCTCCCGTCGAGGACTGGGCCAAGGCGGTCACCAGGGCGGGCAAGGGCGGCAAGGCGCCCGACGCCGCGCCGCCGACCACGTGCCATGATCTGATCGCGCTGTTGAAGCGCGCGCCAAATCCGTTCGTCACCGAGCTTGAACAGCACATCAAGCTCTCCGCAGCCAAGCTGTGGGGCGTGCAGCTTGCGGCCGGCTTTGATCGCAACAGGGCGATGGCGAGTTACGCACGCGCGATGCGGCGCCTGAGCCCCGTGATCGGCGATCAGGACCCGAGCCTGCTCGCCACCATGCTCCGCAGCCGCGGCACGCGGACATTCTACCAGGTGCGGATCGGCGCCGACACGCGGCCCGCCGCCGACACCCTCTGCAACCGCATCCGCCTCGCCGGAGAGGCCTGCTTCGTGCTGCGAAACCGCGGCGTGCGGGGGTAAGGACGGCGAGGCGCGAGCGATGAAGCCATCCAGTCTCGATTTTGCAGCTCTGTATCGCCTTGCTCGCCGGCATTGATGGCTGTTTACACTGGCGCGACGGTCGATCTTTGCCGGCGTGCTGTGCGGCGAGATCGTGATGCTTGCTGGCAAATGGTGGCTCGGGTAATTAGCTTGGTCCGGTGAGGGTCAGCGATGGTACGAGAGAGTGAAGTCCGTGAAGGTGAAGTTGCGGTGGAGGCGCCGCCGCCGGGCGATGCCGCGCTTTACTTCATCGGCCGCATCCGCACGCCCTGGACCTCGCGCCTGGAGACGCCGCGCCAGGGCCGTCCCGACGGGCCGATCTGTCGGCTGGAGATTTTCGAGCCCTGGGTGCCGGCGCTGAAGGGCGTCGACTTCTACTCGAACCTCGAGGTGATCTACTGGCTGCATCAGTCGCGTCGCGACCTCATTCTGCAGAGCCCGAAGAACAACAAATCCACCCGCGGCACCTTCTCGCTGCGCTCGCCGGTGCGGCCGAACCCTATCGGGACGTCGATCGTCAAGTTTGTGGCTATCGAGGGCAACACCGTCCTGGTGCGCGGCCTCGATTGCCTCGACGACACGCCGTTACTCGACATCAAGCCCGACCGCTGCGAATTCACGCCTCTCGCCCCGCCACAGGCCGGCGATTTCGAGACAGAGTGAGGGGGCCGTCATTGCGAGAGCGTCAGCGACCTTGTGGTGCAGACCATCCGCGTGGCTCTGGATTGCTTGGTCGCTACCGCTCCTCGCAATGACGGGGTAGGGGTGCGCGGCTCACGCCCCCTGCAACGCCGCCACCAGCTTTGTCGCATTATCCTCCAGCACCTTGACGTCTTCCTTGCGGCTGGCGGGCGGTAGCAGCGCGATGCCGTCGCGGCGCGGCATGACGTGCACGTGCAGGTGAAATACCACCTGGCCGCCGGCGGCCTCGTTGAACTGTTGCACCGTGATGCCGTCGGCCTTGAACGCCGTCATCGCCGCGCGCGCGATTCTGCGGGTCGTGCGTGCAACGTGGAGGTAATCCTCTTCGGCGATATCGAGGATGTTACGGGCAGGGGCCTTCGGGATCACCAGCGTGTGCCCGGGCGCGCGCGGCATGATGTCGAGAAACGCCAGCACATGATCGTCCTCGTAGACCTTGTGGCAGGGAAACTCGCCGCGCAGGATCCTTGCGAACGCGTTGTTGTTGTCATAGGCGGTCATAATAGGCGGCTCCAAGAATCGGCTTGAGGATTTGGGCGGCTTCAAACATTTGCCTTCCAGAAATTCGCCTTCAATGTCACTGCCGTCGCCGAAACGTCAAGGCGCCTCGTCGGCGCTTTTGCGGAATGGCGCGGCCTCGGCGAGCTCGCGGCCTGCTTCCGCGACATAGGCGCGTTCGCGCTTCAGATAGTCCGCGATGGCGCGACGCAGGTCGGGATCGGCGATGTAATGCGCGGAATAGGTGGTCTGCGGCAGGTAGCCGCGCGCGATCTTGTGCTCGCCCTGCGCGCCGGCCTCGACGGTCTTCAAGCCGCGATGAATCGCAAAATCGATCGCCTGATAGTAGCAGACTTCGAAATGCAGGAACGGATGATGCTCGATCGCGCCCCAGTTGCGGCCGAACAGCGTATCCGAGCCGATGAAATTGATCGCGCCCGCGATCCAGCGATTGTTGCGCTTCACCATCACCAACAGCACATCCTTGGCCATGCTTTCGCCGACCAGCGAAAAGAACGTGCGTGTGAGATATGGCCGGCCCCATTTGCGCGACCCGGTCTCCATGTAGAAGGTGAAGAAGGCGTCCCAGGCGTCTTCGGTGATGTCGTTACCGGTGAGCCAATGGATGGTGATGCCGGCGGCTGTGGCCTCGCGGCGTTCGCGCTTGATCGCTTTGCGATGGCGCGAGTTCAGCGTGGCCAGAAAGTCGTCGAACGTCGCATAGCCCTGGTTGCGCCAGTGGAACTGCTGGTCGGTCCGCTGCAGGAAGCCGTGGCTTGCCAAAAATCGCCAATCGGCTTCGCGCGCGAAAGTGACATGCGCCGATGAGGCCTTGCTGACGCCGCACAGCGCCACCAGCCCGGTGGCCAGCGCGCTGCCGATCTCTTCGCGGTCGACGCCGTCGCGGATCAAGAGCCGCGGTCCGGTTGCCGGCGTGAAGGGAACCGAGGCCTGCAGCTTCGGGTAATAGCGTCCGCCGGCGCGCTCATAGGCGTCGGCCCAGCCGCGGTCGAACACATATTCGCCTTGCGAATGCGACTTCAGATAGCAGGGCACGATCCCGGCAATTTTGCCGCCGACCTTGGCGATGAGATGCCTGGGTAGCCAGCCGGTCCGCGCGATTGCCGAGCCTGAATCCTCGGCCGCCCGGAAAAACGCATGCGAAACAAACGGGTTATAATAGGGTCTTGGATCGACGCAGGAACCGTCTGAAGGGCTGATCGAAGTCGGCGGGTCCAGCTCATTGATCGGCTGAGGCCGCGGATTGGCGCAGGCGTCCCAATCCGCCGGCGCGATATCGCCGACGGAGGGCACGGCTTCGAGGGTAATTTCAGGTGACGCCATCGACGAGTTCTTGGAGTGACGATCTCAAAGATCGTGCATTGCAGCACTGACTTCAAGGGTGTGCCTCAACCTCATGGTTCCGGCCTGAAACCCTCGAAAATGATCTGATCGGCGTAACGCGCCGCGCGTGCGCGCTGCGCTGGTGTGCGCACCGTCCAGCTCAGGAGCGGGCAGCCGAAAACATTGCGCGCGATCCAGGGCGCCGCGGCCGGCAGTTCGTCGACCCAATAGGCCACGAAAGCGGGCTGCGTGCGAAAGAAGTGGCGCAGATGCGTCATGTCATGACGCTGCGCGGGCGAGACGTCGGGCCAGTCGGTCTCGGTGTAGTGGCGTTCGGCGACAATGCCGCGCGCGCGGTTCGGCATCAGTTCACGCAGAGCGACCACTTGGTCCGGGTCGAACGACATGCCGACCGCCGGGCCATCATAGGATGACAGCACTTCGGCCATCCGCTTGACCAGCTTGCGGTCGCCGTCGAAGTGGCTCTTCACCTCGATCACCAGCGGCACGCGGCCGGCGACCTGTGCGCAGAGATCGGCCAGCGTCATCATCCGTTCGGATGTGGTCTTGAACGTGACGGCTTTCAGCTCGGCCGCGGTCTTGGTCAGGAGCGCACCGCTTCCTTCGGTGAGGCGGCCGAGTTGATCGTCATGATGCACCATGGCTTCGCCATCCGACGTGAGCTGGATGTCGCATTCGATCGAAAAATTGCCCGCGACCGCGGCACTGGCCGCGGCCGGCATGTTCTCGATGATGCCGCGGGCGGCATCATGCAGACCGCGATGGGCCACCGGCCGTGCCGTCAGCCAGTCCGGCGCGCGCACCCAGCGTGCTCCGGCTGTCTCAGGAGACTTCGAACACTCCCTCGACCTCGACGGAGGCATCCGCCGGCAGCGAGGCGACGCCCACGGTGGTGCGGGCATGGCGGCCCTTGTCGCCGAACGCCAGCACCATCAGGTCGGAGGCGCCGTTGAGGACTTTCGGTCCGTCGAGAAAATCCGGCGCCGAATTGACGAAGCCGCCGAGCCGGACCACGCGCACGACCTTGTCGAGATCGCCGGTCGCGGCCTTGATCTGTGCCAGGAGATTGACGGCGCAGCCGCGCGCTGCGGCATTGCCTTGCTCGACGGTGACAACGGCCCCTAACTTGCCCTTGGCGATCAGCTTGCCCTGCGCGTCGAAGCAGACTTGGCCGGAGACGAACAGCAGGTTGCCCGTGCGGACGAACCCGACATAATTCGCGACAGGGGAGGCGGGCTCGTGCAGGACAATGCCTTGTGCCGCCAGTTTCTGTTCAATCGTGCCCGCCATGGTCGTCCTCGCTGCGTGTGGCCCATTTCCGATCGATATCCGATCGGCTCGGCCCCTGTTTCGCGCATCGTGCCGGCACTTGCAAGCGAGGGCGCGTCAGGACAAGCGGCCGTTTTTGGGGGTGTAGCGCGGCGAAAAGCAGGGGGGCGGCCCCAAATTCGCACGTTTCTGTGAGGCGGGCCCCAGTTGCGACGCAATAGGCCGCTTATTAAAGTGCAGAATCTTCCCTTTCCCAGGGATACGTCATCAAGGATACCCCATGGTCATCTCGTTCCGGACTTCGCTCGGTATGCTGGCGATGGCGGCGGTCGCGTGCGGGCCGGCCAAAGCTGCGGGGCCATTCCTGCCGCACCAGGCGCTTTATGAGCTCAATCTGGTGAAATCGCGCGGATCGAACCCGATCAACAGTGCACGCGGACGCATCCTGTACAACTTCTCCGGCAGCGCCTGCGAGGGCTATACGTCGGAATTCCGGCAGGTCTCCGAACTCGATGTCGGCGAGGGCAAGGTCACGCTCAGCGATCTGCGCTCGAGTTCCTGGGAGGATGGCGCCGGCAAGAGCTATCGCTTCAAGATCGACGCCCGGATGAACGATTCCGATTCGAGCCCCGTCGACGGCATCGCTGAGCGGGCGGGCGACCATATCACCGTCAAGCTGAAGCAGCCCGAAGCCAAGACCTTCACGCTGGACGGCGCCACGGTGTTTCCGACCGAGCAGATCCAGCGCATCATCGCCGCGGCCAAGCAAGGCAAGTCGCTGCTCGAACTGATGGTCTATGACGGGTCGGACAATGGCCAGAAGGTCTACAACACCCTTTCGGTGATCGGCCAGGCGATCCCGCCCGACAAGGCTACCCCGTCGCCCGATCCATCGACCACCAACGAGCAGATGAAATCCCTGACGCGCTGGCCGGTCACGGTGAGCTATTACGACCGCGACGCCAAGACCAAGGAAGGCGAACAGACGCCGGTCTATGCGATGTCGTTCGAGCTGTTCGAGAACGGCGTGTCGCGGGCGCTCGTGCTCGACTATAATGATTTCGTGATTTCCGGCGCACTCGGCAAATTCGACGTCAAGGACGCAAAGCCGTGTAAATGACGGCGAGGGAATTGTATCTCACCCTTCGTCATTCCGGGGCGATGCGAAGCATCGAACCCGGAATCTCGAGATTCCGGGTCTGGTCCTTCGGACCATCCCGGGTCTAGTCCTTCGGACCATCCCGGAATGACAACTTCACCATTTTTCGTCATTGCGACCCGTTGGCTCGCAATGACGGTGTTGGCTACCCCGCCTTCTCCGGCCCGTCATACGCGATCCCCCGGATCACCGCGGCCTGGCCGAACTTCCTGCGCAGGTCGTCGATCGCCCGCTCGGCGTGGGCGGCGCGGCGGTCGAGCATGTCGGTGTCGTCTCCCAGCGATCCCGGGCGCAGCGCGCTGACGCCGGTGCCCATCAGGCGGAACGCGGTGCCATCGATCTCCTTCGCCAGCATCTCGCGGGAGATCGCGAAAATCTTTGCCGCCAATTGAGTCGGAGCCGCGATCGATTGCGAGCGGGTGCGCTGGCGGAAGTCGGCGGTCTTCAGTTTCAGCGTAATCGTGAGGCCTGCGAGTTCGCCGGCCTTCAGCCGCGCGGAGACCTTTTCCGACAGCCGCCATAACAGCCGTTCCAGGGTTGCGAAATCGCGGATGTCGGTCTCGAAGGTTGTCTCGCTGGAAATGGTCTTGGCGCCCCGGTCCGGCTCGACGCGGCGGTCGTCGATGCCGCGCGCCAGCCGCCACAACCTGCGGCCGTCGCTTGGAAACTGCTTCATCAATTCGATCTCGTCGGCGCGCTGCAGATCGGCGATGGTGCGAAAACCGCGTTGCGACAGCCGCTCCTGGCTCGCAGGCCCGACGCCGAAGATGAAGCCCACTGGCTTGTCGGCAAGCATCATGCGCGCTTGCTCCTGATCGAGCACGGCGAAGCCGCGCGGCTTGTCCAGGTCGGAGGCGATCTTGGCCAGGAACTTGTTGCAGGAGAGCCCGACCGAAACTGTGATGCCGATGTCGCGTTCGACCTCGCGGGCGAATCGCGCCAGCACCTTGCCGGGGATCAAGCCATGGACGCGCTCGGTGCCAGACAGGTCGAGGAACGCCTCGTCGATCGACAGCGGCTCGACCAGCGGGGTGAGCGCCTGCATGGCGCGGCGGACGTCGCGGCCGACCCGGACATATTTCGCCATGTCGGGGCCGATCACGATCGCGGACGGGCACAGTGCGAGCGCCTTGAACATCGGCATCGCCGAACGCACGCCATAGGTGCGAGCGATATAGCAGGCGGCCGAGACGACGCCGCGCTTGCCGCCCCCGATGATCACGGGCTTGTCGGCGATACCAGGGTTGTCGCGCTTCTCGACCGTCGCGTAAAATGCGTCGCAATCGATATGCGCGAGCGCCAGCGACGACAGCGTATGGTGACGGACGAGGCGAGGGGAGCCGCATTCGCCGCATCGCTTCGCCGCGAATGCCAGATCGATGAGGCAGTCCCGGCAAAAGCAGGTCGGCTTCCCTCCCAGCTTTCCTCCCGGCTTGCCATCCTCTGGCGCGGTCACGGCACGTCGCGCTCCCAATGCGGGTCGCCCAATACCTCTCGCGCCGCGGCAATGTTGGTGGGATGCAGTTCCGAGGCTTTCGCAAATGCTTTGACGGTCAAGTCATCGCGCATCACGAAATCGAGCACGCTGGCGAGGAAATGAGGGTCGGCGGCGGCGTTGCGCAGGGTTTCGGGGCCGATTCCGCTCTCGGCCAGGAACGCGCCCAACCGCTGAGGATCGCCGGCCAGGAAGGTCAGCGCCTGAACTGCAACGATTTCAGCCACTTCGCGAGCGTTGTGAACAGGCTTTTTCAACTGTCGGGTTTGCCTTTCCGTTAACTTATGATGTCTACTTTGCTCGCCATCATGCCCGAGTCCCTCAGTTCTGTTCAAGCAAGTGGAAACCATCCACCAGAGATGGAACCCGTGCTTAACCGGTTAGAGCGAATCTGGCGCTAGTTTGAGCTTACATGTCAGCACGCTGGCCGCGGGGGCAAATGCGCGGCAAACTGGCTGTCGTGCCAGAATTGGGAGGGCGGGATGGCAAAAACCGTCCTGATCGTCGAGGACAACGAGCTGAATATGAAGCTGTTTCGCGACCTGTTGGAAGCGCATGGCTATCAGACCTCCGGGACCAGCAACGGCGTTGAGGCGCTCGATCTCGTCCGCAAGATGCGTCCCGATCTGATTCTGATGGACATCCAGCTTCCGCAAGTTTCGGGTCTCGAAGTGACGCGCTGGATCAAGGACGATCCCGAGCTGCGTTCGATCCCCGTAGTCGCGGTCACTGCGTTTGCGATGAAGGGCGACGAGGAGCGCATCCGTGAAGGCGGCTGCGAGGCCTATCTGTCCAAACCGATTTCGGTCGGCAAGTTCATCGAAACCGTTCGCCGGTTCATCGGGTAAGGGGAAGTTTCGATGTCAGCGCGTATCCTGGTCGTCGACGACGTTCCCGCCAACGTCAAGTTGCTGGAAGCGCGGCTTTCGGCGGAATATTTCGACGTGCTGACCGCCTCCAGCGGCGCCGAGGCGCTGCAGATCTGCCAGCGCGCCGAATGCGACATCATCCTGCTCGACGTGATGATGCCTGACATCGACGGTTTCGAGGTCTGCCGCCGCCTGAAGTCCAGTCCGGCGACGCATTTCATTCCTGTCGTGATGATCACCGCGCTCGACAGCCCGGCCGACCGCGTCCGTGGACTAGAGGCCGGCGCCGACGATTTCCTGACCAAGCCGGTGACCGACGTCGTGCTGATCGCGCGGGTGCGTTCGCTGACCCGGCTGAAGATGATGACGGATGAGCTGCGCATGCGCGCGCTCACCTTGCTCGAGATCGGCGTGCAAGCGCCGGAACGCAGCGCCATTGCCGATAACGGGACCGGCGGGCGCGTTCTTCTCGTCGACGACCGGCCGTCCTCCTATGAACGTCTGGGGCCGGTGCTGGCGTCGGAACATTCGGTGGACGTCGAGACCAATCCCGCGGAAGCGCTGTTTCATGCCGCCGAAGGCAATTACGATCTCCTGATCGTTTCGCTCGACCTCGACAATTTCGACGGGCTCAGACTGTGCAGCCAGGCGCGCTCGCTGGACCGGACGCGGCATGTCCCGATCCTTGCGATCGCCAACGTCGATAACAACACGCGCCTGCTGCGCGGGCTCGAGATCGGCGTCAACGACTATCTGCTCCGCCCCGTCGACAAGAACGAGCTGTTGGCGCGCGCGCGGACGCAGATCCGCAAGCGCCGCTATACCGACGATTTGCGCGACAACGTGCAGCACTCGATCGAGATGGCGATCACCGATGCGCTGACGGGCTTGCATAACCGCCGCTACATGGAAACCCATCTGGCGACGCTCGCCGAGCAGGCATCGAGCCGCGGCAAGCCGCTCGCGTTGATGATGCTCGACATCGACTTCTTCAAATCGATCAACGACAGTCATGGTCACGACGCCGGCGACGACGTGCTGCGCGAATTCGCGGTGCGGATCCGCAAGTCGATCCGCGGCATCGACCTCGCCTGCCGCTATGGCGGGGAGGAATTCGTGATCGTGATGCCGGAGACCGATCTGCATGTCGCCGGCGTGGTGGCCGAACGGCTGCGGCGTTCGATCGCGGGCGAGATGTTCGCGATAGCCAAGGGAACCAAGCGCATCCAGGTCACGATCTCGATCGGGCTGTCGACGCTGGAGCGCAAGGGCGAAGCGATCGCCGATGTGTTGAAGCGCGCCGACAACGCGCTCTATCGCGCCAAGCACGACGGCCGCAATCGCGTGGTCGCCGACGCGGCGTAGTCAGCAGAATAACCGGCCTGATTTTCCTCATCCTGAAAGTATTAGACCCGTCATTGCGAGCGAAGCGAAGCAATCCAGGGCCGCGCATACGACTCTGGATTGCTTCGTCGCTTCGCTCCTCGCAATGACGGTCTTAAACGCTTCATCTTCTTGAAGTCACCGCGCTTTAGGCGAGCGTCGTCCCAGCACGGCGAGAGCCACCATCACGCTGCGCACGGCTTTCAGGAATTTGTCGACTTCGAGCTTGAGCCGGTTGCTATTTCCGAGCGACGTCGCTGACGCGAGCATCTGCGAGGACGCCGAGCCGGTCTCGCCGGCCCCGTGGTTGACCTCCGTGATGTTGGTATTGACTTTGCGCACGCACGTCGCGCGCCGGGCGGCGGCAGACGTCCGACGAGCCCAGCATCGTTCGAATCGGCATCGCTATCACATGTGGCAAGGGCGCATCCTGGCCTTTGTCTCCGACAGAAAGCCGCCGCTGAGTTGAGATCAGCGGCGGCTCTGCCTATGCTGTCGACCAGCAGATGGCAATGCGCCTTGCTTACTATGGCGCCGTTACGTCGGCCAGCGCGAGCCAGCCGAAATGTCCTCGACGGGAGCTAGTCGCAGCGGCGCTCCTTGCGCGTAATCATGCGTCCGTCCTCACGTTCAACCGTGGTCGTCACCGTGCGGCAACGTTCTCGTGGGCCGACGCTGACGCCACCCGGTCCGACGCCAACCGTGACATCGCGACGGTCCCTATCGTACCGGTAGTCGCGGTCGCGGTCCCGTCCGACTTGAACATCTACGCCCTGGGCCATCTTGACGCCCGCGGCGTTGGCCGGAATGACGAGCGGAGTGGTTGTCAGGACTATTGCGGCTGCCATCACGGCAAGAGTGACCTTCAACATGTGGGCGTCCCTCCCTAGGACTTGATCAATGATAACGGGGTGCAACGTGCACGAGCGGCGAGGGTTCCATCCTGGATGCGATCTTGAAGGAGAGTTCGCCAAGTTTGGACGTTGCTTGAAGTCGGGACGTTGCTTGCACACACCCGTCAAAGTGCCCGACGCGCATCATAGTGGCCGCCGAGCGCGGACTTCCGGCATGGAATCCCTCAACTGCGCGCATTGAGGACACTCGCCGTCTGCAGCATCGGCCAGTTGGCGCTTAACCTCTGCCGTCAGGGCTTCGCGCTCCCACTTCGTGCCGTCGCTTTTGATGATGTTCTTGGCACGTGCACAAGCTTGGCTTTCGGCGGCGTCATCACCGATACGGATCGTTACATCCGGATGGAAAGGGCAAACCGCTATGGCACGTGTCGTCAACAGCGCATAACGCACGGCCGATTCCAGATGGTCGACATAGCTGTCGACGGACATCAGAACCTCCTGCTCCGACCCTCAAGGGGCAGGGACGGGTAACGGACCAACCTAGTAGGTCTCGTATGCGCGCACCTCACCCTCCGAGGTTCTGTTCAAAGCGCGCCGACATTGCTTTTTCCGAACAACGAACGATCGCTCCAAAAGGTTCCCGCAACTGACCCAGCCCCTAATAAAGAACCCGCATGATTTCTTGACGGCTAAGCACATTGACAACGGTGGCGGTTTTGCCGCGGTGCCGAAGAATCGAACGTGGCGATACCTACTGTGCACATGATCCGTAGGGGCGCCGATGGATGAGGCGCGAATGCGTTCCGAATACATTCTTCTCACCTTCGCTGCGGCGCAACCCGTTACAGCGGTTGCAGAGTTTTCAATACTGCGATGCAGTCAGCGCCACAGATTTCAATTGATCGGACAAACAAGCTGGACGTATCCTCTCTGGCGGGCGGGACTGTGTAGTTCAGGCGAGGCCGCAATGGCCTTCGATCAAAGGCGAATGGAAAGTAGCGCTCCCGCCCGGATGCCGGGGACGTATTTTGCGAAAGCCTGACCCAGGACTATTGCCGATCGAACGTCCGCACTGTCCCAAATGCGGTATACCCCGGATGGTGCTTGTGCGGACTATGCCCGATGGCTTGGGGCACGAAATACGTGTCTTCGAATGTCCAAGATGTGATCGCGCTAAAGAGGTGAGAGTCGCAATCGATCCTTTGAAGTCTGACGCGGTTCGCTGGATTTCAGGCGAACTCAAGCCGCCTAGATAGGAGTCCAATCGAGGACTTGGCCGCAGCCGCCTGGGCGGGCGACGCCATCTCAGGGCTTTTGCGGCACGCGTCTTCAAGGGCGCGCGGCTATTCCGTTGCGGCCTCGTCGCCAAGCTCAACTCCCGCATTCCTGAGCAGCGCAATTGCGGCGTGCTTGGCCGCCCGCGCCATCGCCGGATCGTCCCGCACCAGGTCCTGCGCGATCGCGCCGTCGACGAGCAGGGTGAGCTGGGTCGCAAGCCCTTCGGCGTCGGCGGCACCGAGCTGGTTCAAGAGATCGCGAAACCAGAGCCGCCGGCTCTCCTTGAAAGCGACCGCGATCTTCTTCACCGCCTTGTCCTGCGGGCCGAGCTCGGCGACAGCGTTGACGAACGGACAGCCGCGGAAATCCCTCGCCGAAAAACGCCGCTCCAGCGAATCAAACGTGCCGAGGATCTGTTCGACCGGCGATTTGTCGGAAGGGCGCGCTTTCACGAAACGGCGCATCAGATAGGCCGAGATCAGCGCGTCCTTGGACGGGAAGTGGTTATAGAGCGTGCGCTTGCTGATACCGATCGCGGCGGCGATGGTGTCGACGCCGATGGCGCGGATGCCCTGCAGATAGAACAGCCGGTCGGCGGTCTTGAGGATCCGCTCCTTCATGTCGATTTTCCCGGCAGCAGGCATTTACACAGACCTGTGTACTTCATCGCCTTGACAGCGGCGGCACACTGCATTCTAGTTACACCGACCTGTGTAATCAAGCGGGTCCGCAGCGGTCGAACACAAGATCCGGGAAAAGAACAACCATGCCCCTTTTCAAGACGCTGCGGCCCGCGCTGCCGATCCTGATCGGCGCCTCCTTGATGTTGACGCTCAGCATGGGCCTGCGCCAGAGCCTTGGCATCTTCCTGCAACCCCTAACCCGTGACATCGGCATCTCCGTGTCCGACTTCACGCTGGCGATCGCGCTCCAGAACCTGGCCTGGGGATTTTTGCAGCCGCTCGCCGGCGCCTTGACGGTGCGCTACGGCTTTCGCGCCATCATGGTGGCAGGCGCGGTGCTTTATATCCTGGGCCTTGCGCTGATGGCGAGTGCGCACGGTTTCCTGAGCATCATGATCGGGGCGGGCGTCCTGATCGGGATGTCGCTGGCCTGCACCGCGGCCGCGATCGCCATGTCGGTGGCGGCGCGCGCGGTGCCCGAAGCCGTCCGCAGCACGGTGCTTGGCATGGTCTCGGCGGCGGGATCGCTGGGCGCGCTGTTGTCGGCGCCGATCGGGCAGATGCTCAATCAGGATTTTGGTTGGCGGATGGGACTTTTGGGCTTTGTGGTCTTGTCGTTGGCCATGGTGCCGGCGGCCTGGTTTGCCGGTCGCATCGATAGGATCCCGCTGCCAAAGCCGTCATCCGACCAGATCGGTAACGCTTCGGCTGCCGCCGCGGTGACGACCGCGTTCGGCAACGCGTCGTTCATGGTGATGACCTGCGCCTATTTCGTCTGCGGCATGCAGCTTGTCTTCATCACCACGCATCTGCCGTCCTACCTCGCGATCTGCGGCATGGATCCGATGCTGAGCGCGCAGACATTAGGGGTGATCGGCGGCTTCAACGTGCTCGGCAGCCTGTTCTTCGGCTGGGCCGGCGGGCGCTGGAACAAGCTCGCGCTGCTGGGCACCATTTATGTCTGCCGCTCGCTGGTGCTCGCCTGGTATTTCATGCTGCCGCCGTCACCAACGACGACCTTGGTGTTCGGCGCGTTCATGGGATTTTTGTGGCTCGGCGTCGGGCCGCTGGTCGCGGGCGCGGTCGCTGAGATGTTCGGGCTGCGATGGCAGGCGATGATCCAGGGGCTCGCCTTCATGAGCCATCAGCTCGGCAGCTTTCTCGGCGCGTATGGCGGAGGGTTGATCTATGATGCGCTCGGCTCGTACACCATGGCTTGGCGCATTGGCGTCGCGGTGGGACTGGCCGCCGGGATTATCCAGGTCGCGTTTGCCTTGATCCGGCCTACAGCGCCGCCGCTGTTGAAGGCGGCGTAGCCCATTTTTGCGGCTGCTCTACTTTTAGGCGAGCGTCTGCCGAAAGAGTTAGCAAAGGACAGCCTGGGTGTCCTATTTCCAAGGAAGATCCTGCGACAATTCAGCAGGTTGGCTCAACCTTTGGTTGGCACGAATCTTGATTAGTGTTTGATTAACAAATTAGAAGCGGGGAACTTTTCCCACCCTTGGGGAGCAGGGAAGGCCGATAAGCCATGAGGCTAGTCGCCGCCCATTTTCAGTCGTTCAAGCTCGACGGCTTAGCTGCGGCGCCGAGTCACCCGATCTTTGTGCCAAGGTTTAAGGTCGAGCCTGTCGTCGCCTCTCGGCAGGCGGGCAGGGGCCTTGCGGCGATTCCAGACATTGAGAGACACGGTCGCGCGAGAGACAGCGTCACGCGACGCGTGAGCTTCCGCTGCGCTCGCGACGTGAACCATCCGCATTCGTGGAGGAGGAGATCACCCGCAGCGGCTCGGTGAGCCTTCACGCACGACATCCTGACGACGAACGCGCTGACTGCGACTGACAGCTCTTGCGACGAGCAAGATCTGGGCCGGACAAAACTTGGGACGAGCAAAACTTGGGACGAGGGAGGATGACGATGGAATTAGGGAAGTACACGCGCCAAAGGCTCGTGACATTGGTGATGGTTCTCTTGGGAATTGCGCTGCTCTTCATGGCATTCGGCGACGTTGCATTCGCCGATGACGCCCCGCCGGCGTGCGGCGGCAAGATTCTCGAAAAGTGCACGCCCAATTCCGGCGACACCGCGTGGATGCTGACATCGGTGGCGCTGGTGTTGATGATGACGATCCCCGGCCTCGGGCTGTTCTATGGCGGCATGGTGCGGAAGAAGAACGTCGGCGACACCGTGATGACGAGCTTCGCCGTCACCTGCCTCATCACCATCATCTTCGCTGTCCTGACCTACAGCATGGCATTCCGCGCCGGCACGCCCTTCATCGGCGGCCTGGACCGGATGTTTCTCAAGGACATCCTGAGCGATATCGGCAAGGGTGGCATCGGCAATCCCAATCCGCTCGCCGCCACCATCCCTGAAAGCGTCTACATCTGCTTCCAGATGACGTTTGCCATCATCACGCCCGCGTTGATTGCGGGCGCGTTCGCCGAGCGCATGAAGTTCTCGGCCATGCTCTGGTTCATCGGCCTGTGGGCGATTTTCGTCTATGCGCCGATCGCGCACTGGGTCTGGGGACCCGACGGGATATGCTCATCCGGCAACGACGCGGCATGGGTGAAGGTGCTCGATTTCGCCGGCGGCACCGTCGTGCATATCAATGCGGGGGTCGCCGGGCTGATGTGCGCCATCATGCTTGGCAAGCGCAGCGACACCGGACCGGCCCACAACATGGTGCTCACCTTCATCGGCGCCGCGCTACTGTGGGTCGGCTGGTTCGGTTTCAATGCCGGGTCTGCCGTCACGGCAGGGATGCAGGCCGGCATGGCCATGCTGGTGACGCAGATCGCGACCGCCGTTGCCGGCTTCACCTGGATGCTGGTGGAGTGGGCACTGAAGGGCAAGCCGACGGTCGTCGGCATCTGCTCGGGCGCGGTCGCGGGCCTCGTGGCCATTACGCCGGCGTCCGGCTTTGTCGGTCCGGTCGGCGCCTTTGCGATCGGCGTTGCCGCGGGCGTGTTCTGCTACTGGGGATGCACCGGTCTCAAGCGGATGTTCAGCTACGACGACGCGCTCGATTGCTTCGGCGTGCATGCGATCGGCGGTATCGTCGGCGCGCTGCTCACCGGGGTGTTCGCGGTCGAGCAATATGGCGGAACCGCCGGCGCGCTGGAGGGTAACGTCGGTCAGTTCTTCAATCAGTGCATCGGGGTTGCGACCGTCTTCATTTATGATGCCGTCGTCAGCTTGATCATCCTCTTCGTGGTCAAGATGTTCGTCGGCCTTAGGGTGTCGGATGACATCGAGCGCGAGGGGCTCGATCTCGCCTTGCATGGCGAGGTCGTGCAGTAGCGCGCGACAAGAGCATGATCCGGAAAAGCCTGCCCCGCACTCGATGCGGGGTGGGTACCGGTTTTCCGAAAAGATCATGCTCAAACAAAAAGATAGAGCAAGATGACGTTTCATCTTGAAGTCGTTGCGCTCTAGGACGGCCATGGCCGGCGTCGGCGCCGGCCAGCGCCGTCCAAAATAAAAGCGTGATCCGGGAAAAAAGGCCTTCCCCGTACGAAGCGGGCGCTAGCGCTTTTTCGGATCGCGCCCAAATAATATGATGAGCGCGATGGCGCGGTATCCCGAAGCTGTCGCGCTCCAGGGCGGAAGCAATCCAGGCACAACACCTTTGAACCTTTGAGAGGTGTTTGAGCACAAGGAGATGGCATGATGACCGAGATTTTCGCGCAAGGCGATCTGTTGATCGAGCGGGTCCCCGATGTTGCGCCATCGGGAACGGTTGAGGAAAATGCGGAAGGCGCGGCACTGGTGCTGTTGGAAGGCGAGGCCACCGGCCACAGCCATGCGATCCGGGAGCGCGTCACCATGTTTCGCGATGACCGGCTTGCACGCGACATTCCTGCTGGCCTCTATGTCGGGCATGTCCAGGTCGCCGCGGCCTATGCGCGGGTGACGCACCAGGAGCACGGACCGATCACTCTGCCGCGAGGAACCTATCGCGTTCGCCGGCAGCGTGAACTCGGCCCGCGGGACGCGCGCATCCTTGCCGACTGAGGACAAGGCGCTCACATCGGAGCAGATGGCTGCGCTTGGCCGCTATCGGGCGCGGTGGGCTGCGATCCGGCGGTCAACCAAGCCTGCGGATCGCAGCGCCGCGGAGGAGGGTGTGCGGCTTGCCTATCACGCCGTGGGTCTCAAGCCTCCGGCCCGCCTGGTGTGGTGCGACAGCCCGGTCGCGCTATCCCACCTCTCGCACAGGGCTTCGCGCGGCGACGGGGCGAACGTCAAATCGGCCGTCATCCATCGGCTCCGGCGGCAGATGGCTGCGCTGGTCCGCGGGCGTATCCACGTGCGCGCGCGAGCCGTGGTGGAGAGCATGGTGAACCCCACTGACGCACTGATCGCCTCAGTGGCCGATGCGATCATGACAGCCTCGGCGCAGGAAAACGCGTCGCTGCTGCAGCTGGTCCGCAGATCATATCCGTTGTCGTGGTCCGACGCCTTGCGCGTGCTGTGCGGCCAGCAAGGTTTCAGCTACACCGCCGTCGGCCAGCACGAGCTATCGTGGCTCGGAACCTACGACTATCTCCGCGACATGTTCGATCTTGAGGCCGAGACCGCGCCTTTGCGCGGCCTGTGGCAATTGGCGGCGAGCCTGGGCTGGCTGCAACCGCATGAACGCACCTGCTGGCTCGCGGAACGGCCCAATCTGCTGCGTGGCGATACGCGCGACCGGTTGCACGATGCGAACGGCCCGGCGCTGCGATTTCCGGATGGCTGGTCGGTGTGGGCCTGGAAAGGCGTCGAGGTTCCGCGCTGGGTGATCGAACAGCCGGAGGCGATCACCCTGGCGTCGATCGACGATGAATCGAGCGTTCAGGTGCGCCGCTGCCTGATCGAGATCATGACGCCAGAGCGTTATGTGGCGCTCGGTGGCGCCAATCGTGCCGCCGAGGACGAGACGGGAATCCTTTGGCGTAAGACATGGCTGCCATTCGACGCCTGGGCGGCCGTCGAGGTCATCAACGCGACGCCAGAGCCCGACGGGACGCGCAAGCATTTCTTCCTACAGGTGCCCGCGCACATGCGCACCGCGCGCGAGGCGGTCGCGTGGACCTACGGCTTGAGCACGAACACATACGCCAACCTGGCTGTCAGGACTTAGCTTCGATAATAACGCCACATCCTGAGGAACGTCCGATGGATCGCATGGGGCGGCTGATCGAACGGCTCCAGGTTCACCCGCACCATATTGTTGTGGCTCATGCGCCAGGGCAGGCGCATCAGCAAGCGATAGGTCGGCTGCTTGCGCCAGTCGACGACGAGCGCGCTGCCGAGCGGCGCGCCGAGCGAGATCTGCAATTCGTGGACGGTCATCGCGCGCTCGGCGATCTCGACGAGATCGATGCGGTCGATGGCGCGCCAGCGGATCAGCCCGAAGGCCTGGATGAAGATGCCGTACTGGTTGGCGCCGATGGTGGGCCGGCCGGTCTCCAGCAGGGGGATGTTGTAGTAGGTGAAGGCGGCCGCGGCGACGGCGAGCGGCAGCCAATAGAGCTCGCCGGTGATCCAGGCGGCCGTCAGAAAAATCAGGGCCAAAGCGGCCGTGATGTACACGGGAAAATAGGTGTCGTCGCGCCCGTAGGCGACCGAGTAGCCACCGACGTTCCCTTCGTCCAACGCTGCGCTCACAAGACTGCGCTCCTGTGAACCTGATGCCCGGGTCGGCCCAGTAGGGCATAAGCCAGAACATTCGGCCACAAAATAAACAGCCGCAAAGCGGAATTCGACGTGCTTGCGCGCCACCGGATCGTACTTCTTCTTGACCAGCTTGTCGGTCATGGTGCGCGAGTTTTTCTTGGCGACGTAGTAGAATCCGGTATCAGCCGAGGATACCAGCTTGACCTTGATGGTGACCGCTTTGGCCATGTTCAGAAAGCCTTTGAATGATCTAGGAGAATGATCGAGATAGGCGCCGGCCAAACCGGGCGCGGGATTTGGCCGGCAACCTAGCGATTGGACAGCGAAAGTCAAGGTTCTGCTGTCGCTCCAGACCTGCTTTAAGGCCTGCCTTTTAAGCTTCAAAGAACCGGTTTTTCGGCCGGGGCAGGCCGAGATTCTCCCTCAGCGTCTTGCCTTCATATTCCTTCCTGAAAATCCCGCGTTTTTGCAGTTCCGGGACCACCTTGTCGACGAAATCAGTGAGGCCTGCGGGCAGGAACGGGAACATGATGTTGAAGCCGTCGCTGCCGCGGCTCACGAGCCAGTCCTCCATCTGGTCGGCGATGGTTTTCGCCGTGCCGACAAAGGCGAGCCCGCCATAGCCGCCGACGCGCTGGGCGAGCTGGCGCACCGTCAGCTTGTCGCGGGCAGCGACGTCGACCAGCCGCTGCCGGCCGCTCTTCGAGGCATTGGTTTCGGGGATCGGCGGCAACTGGCCGTCGGGATCGAAGCCGGATGCGTCGGTCCCGAGTATCACCGAGAGCGAGGCGATGGCGCTGTCGTAATGCACCATGCTGTCGAGCTTGGCCCGTTTCTCTCTGGCTTCATCGTCGCTGTCGCCGACGACGACAAAGGCGCCGGGCAGGATTTTCAGGTGCTCGGGGTCGCGGCCTACTTTTTCCATGCGGCCCTTGATGTCGGCATAAAGCTTCTGCCCGTCCGCGAGGCTGCCGCCGCCGGTGAAAACGGCTTCCGCGGTCTCGGCGGCGAGTTGCCTGCCGTCGTCGGAGGCGCCGGCTTGCACGATCACCGGCCAGCCCTGCACGGGGCGGGCGATGTTCAGCGGTCCGCGCACCTTGAGGTATTTGCCCTCGTGGTTGAGCACGTGCATCTTGGCGGGATCGAAATAGAGCCCTTGCTCGACATCGCGCACGAAGGCGTCGTCGGCGAAGGAGTCCCACAGGCCCGTGACCACGTCATAGAATTCCCGCGCGCGCTTGTAGCGCTCGGCGTGCTCCATGTGATCGTCCAGCCCGAAATTCAGCGCCGCGTCCGGGTTCGACGTGGTGACGATATTCCAGCCCGCCCGGCCGCCCGAGATGTGATCCAGCGAGGCAAAGCGGCGGGCGACATGATAGGGCTCGTCGAAGGTGGTCGATCCGGTCGCGACCAGCCCGATATGCTCGGTCGCGCCCGCCAAGGCCGAGAGCAGCGTGAACGGTTCGAAGGAGGTGACGGTGTGGCTGCGCTTGAGCGCGTTGACCGGCATGTTCAGGACGGCCAGGTGGTCGGCCATGAAGAAGGCATCGAACTTGCCGGCTTCGAGCTTTCGGATCAGCTCCTTGATATGGGGAAAGTTGAAATTGGCGTCCGGCCAGGCGCCGGGATAGCGCCACGCGCCGGTGTGAATGCTGACCGGCCGCATGAACGCGCCGAGCTTGAGTTGACGTGGTGCCATGGGGCCTGTTCCGAGGTTGTTGAGTTCAGGAAAACATAGGCACGAAGCGCTGCAGTACCATCAGGAGAATATTTTGTTTTTGCGAGATATCTCAACATCGTCATTCCGGGGCGACGCATGAGCGTCGAGCCCGGAATCCATAACCACCATCGGGAGTATGGATTCCGGGCTCGCGCTTACGCGCGCCCCGGAATGACGAAGGAGACAGCTACTGCCCCGGCGCGCGCTGATCGAAGGCGCTGAGCACGGCGAGCGTCATCGCTTCGACGCCGGTTTGGATGGTCGGTTTCGGCACCGGCGCGAACAGCGGCGAATGGTTGGGGGGCAATGGCGGGGCCGTCCCGTTGAGGGCCGCGGCGACGCGCTCCGGCTCGTAAACGCCGATGTGGAAAAACATCGACGGCACTCCGGAGTCGGCGAATTCCGAGAAATCCTCGCTTGCGGTGACGGGCGGCGAGGTCCTGAACTTGTCGCCAAATGCGGCCTTTAGCGCCTTCTCGGCAGTCGCTACCAGCGCGGGATCGTTCATCACGGCTTTGGCGCCCTCGGTGATGGAAATATCCGGCGGGGGCGCGTCCGACATGGCTGCAACGGCCTTCGCGGTCCGCTCGATCCCCGCCGCCATCTTGGTTCGTACCTCCGGCTTGAAGCTGCGAATGGTGCCGCGCACCACGACCTCGTCGGGAATGATGTTCTCGGCGGTGCCGCCATGGATCGCACCAATGCTGACGACACCGAATTCGATCGGGTCTTTTTCGCGGCTGATCACGGTTTGCACATCGACGATGAAGCGGGCCGCAATCAGCACGGGATCAATCGTCTGCTGCGGCGCCGCGCCGTGACCGCCGCGGCCATGGAATTTGATGGCAAGGCTGTCGGAATTGGACGACCCGACCCCGACGCGATAGTTGATATGGCCGTAGGGAAAGGGGCCATCATGCAGGCCAAACGCGAAGTCGGGCTTCGGAAAGCGCGTGAACAGGCCATCCCCCAACATCGCCATGGCGCCGGCACCGATTTCTTCGGCCGGCTGCGCGATGAACATCAAGGTGCCGTGCCACTGATCCTTCAGGCTCACCAGCGTCTTTGCCGTCCCCAGCCAGCTCGCCATGTGAATGTCGTGGCCGCAGCTATGGGCGACAAAGGTCTCCCTGCCTTGCCAGGTGGTCTTGTCGCGGCTCGCATAGGGCAGGCCGGTCTTTTCCTCCATCGGCAGCGCGTCCAGTTCGGTGCGTACCATGACCGTCGGACCCGCGCCGTTCCTGTACATGGCGACCAGCCCGGTCCTGCCGACTTGTTCGGTGACCTCGAAGCCGAGCGCGCGCATCTCGGCAGCGAGCTTGGCGGCCGTCTTCACTTCCTGAAAGGCAAGCTCGGGATGGGCGTGAATGTCCTTGTAGATCGCATCGAGCCTTGGATAGTCGGTCTCGATCGCTGCCCCGATCGCGGCTTTCAAGCGGGCAACGTCGAGCTCCGCGCGCGCCGGGGGCGCGCTGCACAGCGCGAGGAATGCGAGCATGGATACGACAAACCGCATCATG
>WNGJ01003171.1_pt1 | contig 21145 bp, 17 predicted proteins | sample 5400611 | NCBI WGS metagenome assembly WNGJ01 (sample SAMN13153375, study PRJNA577476) | soil metagenome | isolation source: 40 cm soil or saprolite under Garry oak tree replicate 1 | place: USA:California | collected 2016-06-15
CGAGCTCGCGCGTCAAGCCGGCGACCACCTCGCCGTCGGCTCCGCGGCGGCGCAGCACCTCCACGTAGGTCCCGATCGCTCCCAACGGGTTCCCGACCTCGTGGGCGATCCCGGCCGCGAGCCGTCCGATGCTCGCCAGTTTCTCCGAGCGGACGAGCTGGCTCTGGGCATCGAGCAGGTGATCGGTCATGCGGTTCAGCCGCTCGGCCAGGACCTGGAAGTCCCGGGTCTCGGCCGCCGGTGCCCGCGCGGCGAAATCACCGGCGGCGACTGCGTCCGCGACCGCGACGAGCCGCTCCACCGGGCGCAGCACCAGCCGGCTCACCAGATAGCGGCCGAAGAAGATGAACACCACGACGTCGAGCGCGACGGTGGTCAGGATGAAGGGCAGCGCCCGGTCGGGGGCCAGCGCGGCCACGAGTAGTACGGTGCCCACCCCGAGCAGCAGCGCCGCCGCCGCCAGAAAGGCGAGGTTGAAGAGCAGTTCGGTGCGGAGCGACGGCCGTGCGCCCATGGACGGATACAAAGTACAAAAAACGAGCGGCGGGGAGGTCCCCCGCCGCTCAGTACGTCCGTTACCCCTGCAGCGAGCTTACCGGCAAACCGGCGCGCCCTCCGCATCAGCCGTCGTGGCCGGCGCCGTGGGCGTCACTGCACCCACGTAAATCGCGCAGCTCTTCGCCGTGTTGATGTTCGTGAGGCTGACACTCCACCCCGCCGCCGTGCCGGTGCCGACCGTGATCGTGCCGCGCCCGTTACCGACGGTGGCACACCACGCCGCGTTGCCTGCAGGCGCTGGGTTGACGCAGCTGGTGCTGGTCGTGTACTTGACGGAGTCAGCGAAGTACGCCTCTTCCGCCGTCACCATGTTCCGAAGGTCCGACTTCATCGAGGAGATGTACGCCTTCTCCTTCGTGTTGGCGAACTTCGGGATCGCGATGGCGGCCAGAATGCCGATGATCACCACCACGATCAACAGCTCAATGAGCGTGAAGCCCTTGCGGTTCATCTGTTCCCCCTGTTGGTGCTGGATGAGGCAACGTGTTTCAAACCGCCCCCAGATGTTGCAACCCATATGCCTAGTGAACGTCCATTCGACAACGTGCTACCCAGTAACGACTTAGCATTTCAGTGTCATAGCACTGTGTCATATCGGTCTTGGTGAAATTAGCGATTTTGTGCGATTGCCTCTTGCATATCGCGGCTCGTCAAACGAAGAGCAGCGGGGAGGTCCCCCGCCGCTCAGTACGTCCGTTACCCCTGCAGCGAGCTTACCGGCAAACCGGCGCGCCCTCCGCATCAGCCGTCGTGGCCGGCGCCGTGGGCGTCACCGCACCCACGTAAATCCCGCAGCTCTTCGCCGTGTTGATGTTCGTGATGCTGACGCTCCACCCCGCCGCCGTGCCGGTGCCGACCGTGATCGTACCGGCCGAGTTGCCGACCGTGGGGCACCACGCCGCGTTGCCGGCCGGCGCCGGATTGACGCAGCTGGTGCTGGTCGTGTACTTGATTGAGTCGGCGAAGTACGCCTCTTCCGCCGTCACCATGTTCCGAAGGTCCGACTTCATCGAGGAGATGTACGCCTTCTCCTTCGTGTTGGCGAATTTCGGGATCGCGATGGCGGCCAGAATGCCGATGATCACCACCACGATCAAGAGCTCAATGAGCGTGAAGCCCTTGCTATTCATGCTGCCCCCTGTGCAAACCGTTTGCCTATGGGCCAAAACTTGCCGGGACAGATTCGAGCAAGGGCTGTGCCGACGCTGGGCCCCGCGACTATAACGCCATTCGTCGTGTCGAGTTAGCAACCCGCGACGACGACACTGCCGCCCCGCGGAGCCGTGCGGCGCCATGGTGTTTTGCATGGCCGGCCTCCGGCTCGCAAGGGGGAAGTCAGGGTCTACCGGGGGGCCGGATACGGACCAGGAGCGAATCCGCGACCGCGCTATCGCCGCGGGTGCGGGCCATGCGGGCCTCATACCAGTAGTAGAAGTCGCAGCGCGAGCAGAGCGCCTCGAGGCGGCGCAGCGTTGAGTCCGCCAGCGCCGAGCGGCCGAGCGAGAGGGCGGCGTCGGCGCCCGCGACGTGCACCCACGGCCGCCTTTTCCGGGTCGTGCTGGGCGAGGTAGATCCCGACCATGCGCCCCGGGCCGTCGAACGAGCGCGGCGAGTCCACCAGTTCGCTCAGCACGACCGTGAGCTGGTCTCGAAATACAGGGACGCGCAGCGCGGTGCGCACGCCTCCCGCCAGCACCAGGAGGGCGACGAGGAGTCGCCGCGGCGCGAGCGGCACGCGCGCGAGCGCGGCGCCTGCGGCCAGGACGAGACCGGCGGACGGCAGGTACAGCGTGCGCTCGGCGACGAGAACGCCCACGGGGAACACGAGGTTGGCGACCGGCAGCAGGGCAATGCCGATCCAGCCCAGGCCGTACGCCTCGAGGCGGCGCCCCCGGCGCCACGCGAGTGTGATCAGCGCCGCCCAGACGGCGAAGCACGCGAGGCCGAGCCCCAAGCGCGCGTCGAGCGCCGACGGGACGAGCGTGCGCTCGTCAGGGGAATAGTCCACACGCAGGTGCAGTGGGAACAGGAGCAGGCGCGCGAAGTCCGCGAAGGCAGCGACCGCGGTCAGCCGCATTTGGAGCGGCGTCGCCCCGATGAAATGGGGCGCCCAGTGTATGATCTCCGCGTACGGCGCCAGCACGGCGTAGCGCACCGCGCCGTAGGCGACGCCCAACACCACCCAGGCCGCGACGTAGGCGACCATGCGACGCCGGGCAGGTCGCCGTCCCACCCTGACGATCCAGCCCCACGCGATCAGCGCCGGGACCACCGCGCCGGTTTCCTTGCTCAGCAGGGCGGCGACCGACGCGAGGAGGCTCCACCCGAGACTGTCCCGCTCCAGGGCGGCGTACACGGCGAGCAACGCGAACAGCGCCGCCATCAGCTCCGCGCGGCCCACGATATTCGCCACCGCTTCGACATGCACGGGATGCACCGCGAAGATCAGGCCGGCGACCAGCGCCGCGCGATCGCCGCTCCAGCGTCGCGCCAACAGGGTAACCGCGACGCTCGTCGCGGCATGCCACAGCAGATTGACTCCGTGAAACCACGCCGCGGCCCCAAGCTGCCAATCCACGGCGTAGCTCGCGATCGTGAGCGGCCGGTACAGCCCGCCACCGAATGCGGGAGGCCAATACGCGGCGGCGAAGGCACGCCACAGTGCGCTGGGTGTGTGGACGAAGGCGTTGGTGTAGATGATCGTGAGGTCGTCCCACGCCCAGCGGTTCCAAAGGGCCCCGAGGTACACCACGCCGGCGCAGGCGGCGACGGCGCAATAGAGGCGCCTCGTCATCGCGGCTGCAGTCGGCGAACGTGCGCCGCGAGAGAGTCCGCCGCCGCAGCGTTCCCCAAGCGCCGGGCCGCGGCAGCTTCCGCGGCATAGTGTCCGCGACAGCCCGGGCACAAGACATCGAAGCGGCCAAGCAACGAGTCGGCCAGCGCGGCGCGCCCCAGCGCCAGCGCCGCATGCGCCGCCTTCAAGTAAGGCCGGGGGTCGTCCGGGTAGATCGACGAGGCCGTCGTGGCGGCCTCCAAGGCCTTCGCGGGCTGCGCTTGATCGAGGTAGACCGTCGCCATGATCATCGGCCCGACGTAGGACCGCGGCGAGTCTTCGAGGATGCTCAGCGTCAGGGACATGTTGCTGCGCCACACGGGCACCCGCAGCGCGGTGCGTGCGCCCCCTGCCACTGCCATCGCGCCGACGACGAGCCCGAGCGCGCGACCGCGCAGATTGCGCGCGAGCCCCGCTACTGCCAACGCGAGGCCTACCGAGGGCAGATACTGCGTCCGCTCGGCGACGACGACGCCGATCGGAAACAAGAAATTCGCGACCGGCGCGTAAGCCAGAGCCATCCAAGCGAGCCCGTACGCTTCGAGTCGCCGCTGACGGCGCCAAGCGAGCGCCAGCAGGGCGACCCATGTCGCGAGCACCAGCAACCCCAGCCCGAAGCGCCAGTCGAGCGGGGAGAGCACCGTGGTGCGCTCGCCCGGCGAGTAGTCGGCGCGCAGCGCGAGTGGGAAGAACAGCAGACGCGCCACGTCCGCGAGCGCCGCCACCGCCGTCAAGCGGACTTGCACGGGGCTGGCGCGCTGGAAGGCGCCGGCCAAATCGTGCGACCGCGCGTACGGATGCAGCACGACTTCCCGCACCGTGAGGCACACCAGGCCCGCCAGCAGCCAGCAGACCGCGTACGTCACCATGCGCCGGCGCGGCGGACGCCGCAGGCTCTCTCCCCCCCCGCCCCCCCCGCCCCCCGCGCCCAACAGCCCCCACCCGGCGACGACCAACGCCGGCGCGACTACTGCCACCTCCTTGCTGAGCAGCCCGAGCGCCCAGCACACCGCGCTCCAGACCGGCCGATCCGCTTCCAACGCCGCGTACACCGCGAGCAGCGTGAACGCCGCGGCCATCAGTTCGGCCCGCCCCACGACGTTGGCGACCGCTTCGACATGCACCGGGTGCACCGCGAACAGCATCCCCGCCACGAGCGCCGCCGCATCACCCGCCCAGCGCCGGGCGAGCACCGCGACGAGCGCACTCACACCGGCGTGCCACGACAGGTTCACGGCGTGAAACCACGCGGCGCCGCCGATGTGCCAATCCAGCACGTACGTGAGCAGCGTGAGCGGGCGATACAGATACCCGCCCACGAACGGCGGCCAGTAAGGGCTAGCGAAGGCGGTGGCGAGCCCGGCCCACGTCTGGACGAGGGGATTCCCGAGCACGATGACCTGATCGTCCCAGACGAACTCGTTCCAGAGCGCGCCCAGGTACACGATCACGGCGCAGGCGGCGACGGCGAGATAGACTCTCTTAGCGCGCACGATGCACCACGAAGATCGCCGCGCCGTCGGGCCAACGGCGCACGACGCCGAGCCAGCCAGGGTAGGTGGCGAGCAGGCGCTCCAGCTCCTCCTTTCCATCCGCCTGGTTTCCCGCGAGCAGGACGTGCGTCACGCCCTGGCGCTCGAGGTAGGCGCGGTGCACGGGGGGCGGAGGCTCGATCACGTGCGCGCCCCAATAGCTAGAGATGTAAAGCGGGACAGCGACGCGCCGCGTGTACAGCCAGACGAGCGGATCGTGGTCGCTCGCGATCACGGCGTCGGGCGGCAAGGAATCCAGGGCCGGCAGCACCTCGGCGAAGGTGCGGGAAATCCGCCGGGCGGAGAGCTCCCACCAGCGGCCGGCGAATCCACGCGTCTCGTAGCGCACGTAGCCTGCGACCAACGCGGCAGCGAGGAGCGCCACCGGGACGCGCAGCCGCGGGCGACGCCACAGCTCGACGGCCCCGGCCGCCCACGCGAGCGCCAGCCAGGGGAGCACGGCCCAGAGGAACCGGTCGGGCGGGACTGGCCAGCAGGCGAGAATCGCGAGGTACACCACGAGCGTCACGCCGATCGCCGAGCGTCGCGCGATGCAGGCCAGCCCATACACTCCGACCACGAGCGCCGGGAGGCCGACTCCGTAATAGACCAAGCGGCTCGGCACCCAGTTGAGCGTCAGCACGCCGAGGGGCCGCGCCAGGTCTGCCGTTCGGGAACCCAGCGCGCCGGCTCCGGCCGCCCGGAGGAGCTCGAAGTACGACCCGTAATCCGTGGCGAGCAGCGGGTCGAGGGCGTGCCCCTGAGTGAGCAGCCAAGCTCCCCAGCCTGCGCCGGCCACCACGAGCGGGAGAGACGCGAGCGCCGCCTGCCGCCCCAGGTCGGGGCGGGCCGGTGCGACGTTCACGCGGCGCGCGGCGTACAGCCACGCGACGACGCCGGCGCCTGCCGCCACACCGAGCGCGCGCGTGAGCAGGGCAAGCGCCGCGGCACCGCCGGCCAGCAGTGCGGCGCTTCCGGACGCCAGGCGGGGGGGCGGACGGTCGGCGAGGATTACGGCAGCCACGAGCAGCAGGCCGAACAGCGGCTCCGAGAGCAGGGCGACGAGCATGGTGAGGAACGGGATCGCGAGCGCCGCCGCCGCAACCACGACGCCGGCCAGCCAGCGCGGCGCCCCTGCCCCGACGAGCTCGGTGCGCGTCGCGTGCCACGCGATCAGGCCGCACGCCGCGGCGGCGCACACGACATTCAGGAGCTTGCCGGCCAGGGCGGCCCCCGCCAGCGACAAGAATCCGAACAACGGCGCGAGGACGGCGGAGTAGAGCGGCGGGTAGTGGATCGCGGCCGGCGCGCCGGGGAGGTTCGCATATACGTACCCGTGCCCGTGGGCGAGGGCCCAGGCGATCGTGGCGTAGACCCCGTCGTCGTAAAACACCCCGATGAGGTCGCGGTTGAGTGTGAGCGCCCCCGCGACGAGGGCCACGCCCCCGGCCGCGATCCCCGCCCGTCGGGCGGCCGCACCCAGCGGAAGGTCCGCCGCGCCCGCGCTCACGGACCGGCCGGGCTGCGGGCGAGAAGCGAATCGGCCGCCGCTGCGTACCCATGGGCGCGCGCCACGGTCGCTTCGCGGCGGTAATACCCGCCACAGCGGTGACACAACTGCTCCAGCGCCGCGAGCAACGAATCGGCGACGCGCGACTCGCCGGCGGCGAAGGCAGCCACCGCGCCGGTGGCGTAGATCGTCGGGTCACGGCCATAGGTCGCCGCCGCGATGCGCGCCGCCGCGAGGGCCCGTGCCGGCGTATGCTGGTCCAGGTAATACCCGATCATCCGCTTCGGCCCGACGTAGGAACGCGGCGAATCCGTGATGATGCTCAGGGTGACCGACGCGTCGTCACGCCACACGGGGACCCGCAGGGCGGTGCGGATGCCGGCCAGCACGGCGAGCGCGGCGACGACCGGCCAAAGCCGTTCACGCGGCGGCCGCGCGACCCAACCTGCGGCGGCGAGGACCAGCCCAGCCGAGGGGAGATACAACGTTCGCTCGGCGACGTAGAAGCCCGCGGGATAGAGGACGTTCGCCACGGGCAGGAGCGCCACGCCGATCCAGCCGAGCCCGAACGCCTCGAGCTTCCGATCGCGCTTCCACGCGAGCGCGAGCAGCGCGCTCCACAGCAGCGCGCACAACATGCCCACCACGAAGCCGGGATCGAGCGGCGACGTGACCAGGGAGCGCTCGTTGGGGGAGTAATCCACCCGCAGCGTCAGCGGGAACACGAGGAGGCGCGCGACATCGGCCAGCGCCGACACACCCGTCAGCCGGACGGCCCAGGGAGAGGCGCCCAGGAACATCGCCCCGATGCTCTGAAATCCGGCGAACGGGTGCAGCACGATGGCGCGGGCGACCGCGTAGACGCCCCCGACGAGCACCCAGCTCGCGACGAAGAGCCCCATACGACGGCGGCTCGGCCGCGCGAGCCCGAGCACCCACGCCCAAGCGATGAGCGCCGGCGCGACCGCCGCGTTCTCCTTGCACAGAAGCCCGAGCGCCCAGGCCGCGGCGCTCCAGCCGATGGCCTCACGGGCGAGCGCGGCATACACGGAGAGCACGACGAAGACCCCCGCTAAGAGCTCGGCACGCCCGACCACGTTCGCGACCGCCTCGACGTGCACCGGGTGTACCGCGAACAGCACCCCCGCGACCAGCCCGCCCGTGGTGTCCGCCCACCGCCGCGCGAGGACCGCGACCGCGACCGCGGCCGCCCCGTGCCACAGCAGGTTCGCGGCGTGGAACCAGACCGCTCCGTCCAGCATGCGGTCCAGGGCGAAGGCCGCGATGATGAGCGGCCGGTACAGGTGGCCCCCCAGGTCGGGCGGCCAATACGGGGCCCCGAAGGCGCGCCAGACTCCCGCGGGTTCTGCCACGAGCGGATTCGTAACGATGATCGCGACATCGTCCATCGCGAACTGGTTCCAGAGCGCGCCGAGATACACCACGATGGCGCACCCGGCGACGACGGCGTACAGCTGCTTAGTGCCCACGATTCACCTGGAACACCGCGCGGCCGCCGCCCCAAGCGTGGACGACCGAGAGCCAGCCCGGATATGCGCCGAGCAACGCGTCCAGCTCGGGGGCGGATTCGGACACGTAGCCGGCGATCACGATGTGGGTTACGCCTTGCCGCTCCAGGTACGCCCGCTGCTCGGCCGCGGTGGGCAGGGTCACTTCGCGGCCGTGGTAGCCGTGAACGTACAGGGGCACACACGTGCGGCCCGTATGAAGCCAGAACAGAGGCTCGAAGTCCGCGGCCACCACGGCGTCGGACGGGAGAGTCCTGAGCCACGGCAACATCTCGCCGGCGCTGGTCGAAACCAAGGCAGGCGCGGCGCGCCAAGCCTTCGACATCAGCCCCTCGACTTCGAGTCGGCCGTAGCCGGCGACGACCGCGCCGGCCACGATTGCCAGCGGGACGCGCAGGGGCCTAAGCGTGGAGCGCTGCCAGAGACGAACCGCGGCCGCGACCCAGGCGAGGCCCAGCCAGGGAAGCACGACCCAAAGGAACCGATCGACGGGGAAGGGCCAGACGGACAGGATGGCGAAGTAACAGAGCAGCGTGAGCCCGATGCTCGACCGGCGGGACAGGAGCACCAGCCCGTACAGCAGCATCGCCAGCGCGGCTCCGCCGAGGAGGTAATGGAGCCCCGGCGGTCCCGGCAGCCACGAGAGCGTCAGGTCGCCCAGCGGGCGCGGCAGGTCGCGCAGGCTGGGCCAGAAGGCCTGGAGGCCGGCCTGCTTCAGCGGCTCGAAATAGCTGCCATAGCTCGCGGCCATGTCGGGATCGATCCCGCCGCGGTGACGGACGAGCCACAGTCCCCACGCGAGGGCGGCGGCGAAGACGGGGCCACCCGCCAGCGCCGTTCGCCGCCACGGCGCGCCGCGGACGAGCACCAGATAGAGGACGCTCCCCGCTCCCACGGCGACGCCGACGGAACGAGTGAGCAGCGCGAGCGCCGCGGCGACGCCGGCGAGCAGCGCTCCACGATCGGCCGACCAGCGCACGGGCGGGCGATCCGCGAGGATCACCGCGACGACCACGAGGACGCTGAACAGCGGCTCGGAGAGGAGCACGCAGAGGATCGTCAACATCGGCAGGGCGACGCCCGCCGCAACGACGACTGCGGCGGCCAGCCACGCGGGGACGCCGGGCCCGAGTAGCTCCGCGCGGCTCGCGTGCCACGTAATGAGTCCCGCGGCGAGGGCGGCGAGCAGGATGTTGAGCACCTTGGCTGCAAGCGCCGCGGCCGGCAGGGGGAGCGCGCCGACGAACGGGGTGAGGAGCAAGGGATACAGCGGGGGAAAATGAACGACCGCTGGGTGGCCCGGGAGGTTTGGGTGCACGTACCCCAGACCGTGGCCAAGCGCGTACGCGGTGCCGACGTACAGGCCGTCGTCGTAGAAGACGCCCGCCAGCATTTGGTTCAGCGTCAGCCCGCCGCCTGCGAGCACCAGCAGCGCCGCGACGATGCCGGCGCGGCGCGCCATACGGTCGGGCGCCAGCGGCTCCGCCTGGGCGCTCACGGACGGCGCGCGGCCTTGAGCGCCTCGAGGTGCCGGAGCAACGAATCCGCCACGACCGTTTGACCGCGGGCGCGTGCCTCGATGGCGGCCGCCACGAAGAACGTCTCGCAGTGAATACACGTCGAGTCGATGTGCGCCAGCAACGTGTCGGCGACCGCCGGCCGATCGAGGCGGTAGGCCAGTTCGGCCGCGCGCAGGCTCAGCCGGGTGTCCGATGGCAATATCCGGGACGCGCGGCGGAAGCCCTCCAGGGCGTCCGCATACCGGCCCTCGCGCTCCGCGTACCGGGCGTCGACCATCGGCCCGAAGTACGAGCGCGGGGAATCCCGTAAGACGCTTTGGTAGACGGTTTCGGTGCTCTTCCAGACCGGCACGCGGAGCGCGGTACGAAGGCCGCCAGCGGCGATCAGTGTGACGGTGGCGACGCCCGCGATCCGCCGAACACGGGTCGCCGCTCCAGCCCACCAGGCCGCAAACCCGGCGCTGGCAGCGAGCGCGAGGCCGACCGACGGAAAATAGAGGGTCCGCTCGGCGACGAGCACACCCACCGTGAAGAGAAGGTTGGCCACGGGCGCGAGCGCGATCCCGATCCAGGCGACACCCAGCGCCTCGACGCGCCGCTGACGCCGCGCCAACAACCACAGGAGCGCTGCCCAGAGCGCGAGGCACGCGAGGCCTGCGAGGAAGCGTGGGTCGCCGAACCCCGTCACTGCCGTGCGCTCCTTCGGGGAGTAATCCGCGCGGAGCGTCAACGGGAACACGAGGAGGCGCGCGATGTCGGCGAGGGCCGCGACGGCGGTGAGCCGCACCATGAGGGGCGACTGGTCGAGAAAGACGACCGCCACCCCCGAGCTCACCGGATAGGGCCCGAACACCGCCTGCCGCACGAGGGCGTAGTCGATGCCGATCAAGCCCCAGACGATCACGTACGCCGCGATGCGCCGTGCCGGCGGGCGCGGGAAGCCGAGCAGCCATGCCGCCCCGACCAGCGCCGGGACCACTGCGGCATTCTCCTTGGCGAGGAGGGCGAGCGTCCAGGCGACCGCGCTTCCGGCGAGGCTGTCGCGGGCGACTGCGAGCCAGACGGCGAGCACCGAGAAGACCGCCGCCATGAGCTCCGCCCGGCCGACCACGTTCGCCACGGCTTCGACGTGGACGGGATGGACCGCGAACAGGGCCCCGGCGAGCCAGCCTGCGGCATCCCCAGCCCAGCGTCGGGCGAGGAGGGCCACCGCGGTGCTGGCGCCGGCGTGCCAGAGGACGTTGACGCCGTGGAACCACCATGCGCCCGCGGGCGCCACGAGCCAGTCGAGGGCGTAAGTCGCGACGACGAGGGGCCGGTACAGATACCCGCCCGCGGCGGGGGGCCAATAGGGCATGGCGAACGCGCGCCACAACCCGCTCACCCCATGGACGAGCGTGTTGTCCGCTACGATGGGCATGTCATCCCAGGCGAAGCCGTTCGCGAGGGCGCCGAGGTAGCAGGCGACGGCGAGCGTCACGACGCCGATCACGAGCGCGCGGGCGCCCGAGGGCAGGCTCAGCGGGCGCGCCACTGACCCGGCGGCGGCAACAGGTTGTAGCGCAAGATGTGGAACAGCGCGGCGAGGCCGTCACGCCACGTGATCTTTTTCCCTTCCGCGTAGGTTCGCCCGCTGTAGGAGATCGGCATCTCCCAGACGCGCGCCCCCGCCTGCGCCAGCCGCGCGGTGATCTCCACCTCGAAGCCGAACCGGTCGGACCTGAGGGGCAGGCGCCTCAGCAGGTCGGCGCGCACCAGCTTGTAGCACGTCTCCACGTCGGTGAGGTTGAGATCGGTGAACATGTTGGAGAGGAGGGTGAGGAGCCGGTTGCCGACGGAGTGCCAGAAGTAGAGGACGCGATGCGGGCCGCCCTGGAACCGCGAGCCGAACACGGCGTCGGCGCGTCCGTCGGCGATGGGGGCGAGCAGCGCCGGGAGCTCGGCGGGATCGTACTCGAGGTCGGCGTCCTGGATCACGATCACGTCGCCCGTGGCCTCGCGGATCCCCGAGCGGATGGCGGCCCCCTTTCCACGGTTCCGCTCGTGGCGCACCACCCGGTCGAGCCGCCCCTCCCGGCACAGGCCTTCGAGGATGTCGCCCGAGCCGTCGGTGGAGGCATCGTCGATGGCGACGAGCTCGACTCCCAGCGGGACGCTGCGCAGGCGCGCGACGACGCGCGCCACGGTGTCCGCCTCGTTATAGACGGGGATGAGGACGCTGAGTCTCACGCCTCGTTCGACTCCCCGTCGTACCGGCTGAGCTTGCGGTACAGGGTCGAGGGGTCGATGCCCAGGACTTCGGCCGCGCGGGTCTTGTTGCCGCCCTCGCTCTGGAGCACCCACGTGATGTAGGCGCGCTCGATGACGTCGAGCGTAGGGTTGGCGTGCGGCCGCTCGGCGACGAGGGGCTCGGCCCGGTGCTCGCTGAGCTTGTCGGGCAGCGCCGCGAGATCGATCATGTCGCCCTTGCTGAGCACGACCGCCCGCTCGAGGGCGTTTTCGAGCTCGCGCACGTTGCCGGGCCAGTCGTAGACGAGCAGCGCCTGCTGCGCCGCCTCGGCGAGGCCCTTCGGGTTCTCGTCCCGCTCCTTCGCGATGCGGCTGAGGAACTCCTCCCACAGGATCTGAATGTCGTCCCGGCGCTCCCGCAGCGGCGGCAAGTGGATGGCGATCACGTTGAGGCGGTAATAGAGATCGGTGCGGAACCGACCGCGTTTGATGTCGTCCTCCAGATCCCGATTGGTCGCCGCCACCACGCGCACGTCGACCGGGATGGCCTCCGTGCCGCCGACGGGGATCGCTTCGCGCTCCTGGAGCACGCGGAGCAGCTTCACCTGCGTGGCGGGGGACATCTCGCCGATCTCGTCGAGGAAGAACGTGCCGCCCCGCGCCGCGGCGAACAGGCCCTGCTTGTCCCGCACCGCTCCCGTGAAGGAGCCCTTCACATGGCCGAACAGCTCCGATTCGAGCAGGCTCTCGGGCAGCGCGCCGCAGTTCAGCGAAAAGAATCCGCCGTCCGAGCGTGCCGACAGCTCGTGGATGTAGCGCGCGATGACTTCCTTCCCCGTGCCCGACTCTCCCTGGATGAGCACGGTACTCTCGGTCGGGGCCACCTGCTCGGCAAGTTTGAGGACGTCGACGAAGGCGCGCGACTTACCGAGCGGCTTGACCAGCCCGGACCGCTCGCGGCGCCGGATCTCCTGCTTGAGCTGCTTGTTCTCCGCCTTGAGCTGCCGCTGCTCGACGGCGCGACGGCAGATCGCCACGAGGTCGTCGTTCGAGAACGGCTTCTGGATGTAGTAGAAGGCGCCCTGGTTCACCGCCTGAATCGCGCTCTGCAGCGATGCCTGCGCGGTCATGAGGATCACCGGCGTCTCGGGATCCTGCTCGCGCACGGCCGCGAGGATGTCGGTGCCCGTGACGCCCGGCATCTTGATGTCGGTGAGGACGATGTCGGGTGGGCTGCCCTTCAACGCCTCGAGCCCGGCCTTTCCGCCCTGGGCCGTGGTGACGTCGAACCCTTCGCCCTTGAGGAGGATCCGCAGCACGTCGAGGATCCCCATCTCGTCGTCGACGACGAGGATGGAGGGCTGGTTGGTCATACGACCTCCGCATCCCTGGCTTGAGTTGTCACGTCACGGCCCACCGATCCGCTCGGCGCGCGCGAGCAGCGAATCGGACGCCGCCGCGTATCCGGCCTCCCGCGCAGCAGCCGCGCTACTACGGTAGTAGCGTGGGCACTGGTGGCAAAGACGCTGGAACCCGACCAGCAGCGAATCCGCCGCCCGCGCGTCCCCGGCGGCGAAGGCGGCGACGGCGCCCGTGATATAGACCGTGGCGTCTCGGTCGAAGATGCTCGTCGCCAAGCGTGCCGCAGCGAGCGCCTTGGTGGGCTCATGCTGGTCCAAGTACCAGAACGCCATCCGCTTGGGGCCTTGGAAAGAACGCGGCGAATCTTGCAGCATGCTCAGGGTGAGAGAAGGTTCATCACGCCAGACGGGCACGCGCCGGGTCGTGCGTACGCCCCCGAGGACGACGAGAGCGGCCACCACGAGCCGGAACGACCGGGGCGGCAGTCGTTCCAGCCATGGCCCCACGGCGAGGACCAGACCCGCGGATGGGAGGTAGAGTGTCCGCTCCGCGAGGTAGAAACCCACCGGGTACAGCAGGTTCGCAACCGGCAGGTACGCGATACCGATCCACCCGAGCCCGAGCGCTTCCAGCCGGCGACCCCGCTTCCAGGCGACGAACAGCAGGGTGCTCCAGACGACGAAGCACACAGCCCCGGCCACGACCCGCGGGTCGAGCGGCGACGTGACCAGCGTTCGCTCGTTGGGTGAGTAGTCCGCCCGAAGGGTCAGGGGAAAGACGAGGAGCCGCGCGACATCGGCCAGCCCGGCGACGGCCGTCAGTCGCACCGCCACTGGGGACTCGCCGACGAACATTAGAGCGGTGCCTTCGAGCCCAGAGAAAGGGTGGCGCACCGCAGCGCGCACGGCGACGTACGCAGCGCCAACGACCACCCAGACGGTGACGAACACGACGATCCGGCGACGGTTGGGCCTTCCGAACCCGAGCAGCCACGCCCAGACCACGAGCCCGGGCACAACCGCGGCGTTCTCCTTGGAGAGCAGGCCGAGCACCGCCGCCGCCGTGCTCCAGGCGACGCTCTCATGAATGACAGCCGCATAGACCGCGAGGACCGCGAACAGCGCAGCCATCGACTCCGCGCGCCCGACGACGTTCGCCACCGCCTCCACGTGTACTGGATGGACGGCGAACAGGAGTCCCGCGGCCAGGGCGCCGGCGTTATTGGTCCAGCGCCGGGCGAGCGCCGCCACGGCCACGGAGGCCGCCGCATGCCACGCCAGATTCACCGCGTGAAGCCAGGCCGCGCCGTCGACTGCCCGATCGAGCGCAAACGTCGCGATCGTGAGCGGTCGGTACATAGAGCCCCCGAGATCGGGGGTCCAATAGGGCGCGGCGAAAGCCTTCCAGAGCCCCGACAGATGACCCACGAGCGGGTTCATCACGACGATCGCCACGTCGTCGAAAGCGAACCGGTTCCACAGAGCCCCGAGATACACGATTGCGGCGCAGGCCGCGACCATGACGTAGAGGTGGGTCGCGCGCGATTCGGTTCCAGCGCGCGAAGGATTCACCGGGCTCATCGGGACGGCCGCAGCGTACGTCATGCGGCTTCCTCTTTCCGACCGGCTGCGGGGAAGTAGACGGTGAACGTCGTGCCCTTCCCCGCCGTGGAGTCCACAAGCACGAGGCCGCGGTGGGCCTCGACCGCGCGCTGCACGATGGCGAGCCCCAGCCCGGTGCCCCCGGTCCGTCCCGTGACGAACGGCTCGAACAAGCGGCCCCGCAGGCTCTCCGGAATCCCCGGGCCGTTGTCGCTCACGGCCAGGCTCACCGGGTTCTCGATCCCGGCCCCGCCGGGGAGCTCGTGCGCCGCGGGCCGGCCGGTGCGGACGGCCACGCGGGCGCCCTTCCCCGCCGCCTGCACCGCGTTCAACACCAGGTTCGACACCACGCGGTGCAGCAGGTCTTCGTCGCCCTCCATCGGCGTCGGGCCGCCGGCCAGGTCGATGACCGCGTCCCCGGGACAGTCGGGATGCTCGCGCACCATGCGGATCGCCGCCCCCGCCACGGCCCGCAGATCGAGCGGCCGGCATTCGGTGACGCGCACCCGCGAGAAGTCGAGGAACTCCGAGAGCAGGCGTGCGAGCCGATCGCTCTCGCGTACGATGAGCGACGTCAGGAACTTCTCGTCCGGGTCGGCCCGCTTGGCGCGGCCCAGCTGCTCGACCGACGAGCGGATCGAGGCGAGCGGGTTCTTGATCTCGTGCGCGAGACTCGAGGACAGCTCGGCCACGGCCTCGAGGCGCTCCGCGCGCAGGTGCAGCTCCTCCAGCCGCTTCGAGTCCGAGATGTCGGTGAAAATGGCCGTCACGCGCGGCGCGCCGTCCGGCTCCAGGTCGAGGGTCGTCGTCGTCACGCCGATCGGAAACGTCCGATCGGGGCGCCGCACGAGGGCCTCCACCCGCATCGCCCGCACGCCGCGCCGCGCGGTCGCGGTGATCGCGGCCCAGAACTCGGGGGCGATCTTCGCGAACTCCGGCATGATCGACCGTCCGCGCCACTGCCGTTCCTTGACGCCGAGGATGTGCTCCGCCGCCGGGTTGCAGTAGAGGAGGTGCCCCTCCTGATCCACCGTCACGATGCCCGTCGGGATGTTCCGCAGCACGTCGTCGGCCTCGAGCCGGACCTGGCGCAGCTCTCCCGCCAGCGCCTCGCGCTCGGCCCCCATCACCGAGACGCGGCTCGCGAAGTAGGCCGTCACCGCCGCCACCGCGACGAACACCGACAACTGGAGCGCGATCGGGCCCGACAGCGCGGTGCGGTGCCCGAAGAACACGTCGGCGACGTACACGATGCCCACGAGCGCGGTGATCAACGCCGTGCTGGTGGGCGGCATCAGGACGGCGGTCACCGCGATGAGCGGTACGTAGAGCGGCGTGAGGTCGCTCTGCGGGCCGCCCGTGATGTGCACCACGGTCGTGATCAACGCGACGTCGAACAACGCCTGGGCATAGAGGAACGTCTGGCCCAGCACGCGGGCGCGGATGTGGGTGTGCCAGTAGGAGGCGATCGTCACGATCACGGTCGCGACCAGCACGAACGACGTGACCAGCAGATCGAGCGGCGCCGCGACCGCAAACTTGAACGCGGCGGCGAGATACAGCGCCACCGCCACGCACATCCGCCCGACGTACACCGACCGCAGCAGGGCCTGCGGAGTCGGGATCGCCGACCCGGTCGAGCGGCCCCCGAACCACTTCACATCGCGCTCCTTGGAGTGAGCCTAAGCATCACAAAGGCAACAGCTTACGATGGACGGCCGAACGCCGTCGCCGCCGGGCGCAGGGCGTAAGTATTGGGAGTGGTCTGGCAAAGTGCAAGAGCGCGGCCGGTGTGCGGCTGTACTATTGTACGCCATGCCGCGCCGCACCCGCCTGCTGGCATACGTGATCGTCGCGGCCATGGCGGGGCCGCGCCCCGGACACGCCCAGGCGCCCCTCACCCCCCTGGATTCCGCGATTCTCGCGTCACAGCCCCTCAAGCGGTTGGTGCTCAGCCCCTCGCTGTTCCGCCGCCTCAGCGTCCTCGCCGCCGGCCTCGATCGCGAGGTGGTGTTGTGCCTCCAGGGGACGGCGTCGGGTGACAGCGCGATGGTGCGGGATTTCGTGATGCCGGACCTGCTGAGCTCGGCGGCCGATGCGGTTCAGCCATTGCCCTGCGCGCCGGCGACGCTCGCGGTGTGGCACAACCACCCCTGGACGGGGCCGGACTCGAGCTTCGGCGTGAAGACGCCGGAAGACTTCTGTTCGCTGAGCGAGCCCGACCTGCGGACCGTGATCACCGATTCGGTCCCGTTCGCGGTGGTGAGCGTCGGTCGCGCGCGGCGCCCGATCCTGTGCTGGTGGCGTCGCGTCCAAGCCGTGGTGAACCGGCACGTCAAGTTCCTGCCGCGCTTCCCGCGGCAGTGGCTCGAAGTGTCGAGCCTCGCGGCCATCGACACGTTGGCGCCTTAGACGCCCTCTTCCGCCTCCCCGGCCGGAAGGTCGAGCGCTTCCAGCTCGAGCACGAACACGCTGCCGCCACCCGGACGCGGCTCGTAGCGCAGGCGCCCGCCCTGCGCCTCGGCGAGCCGCCGCGCGATCGAGAGCCCGAGGCCGGCGCGTCCGGCGTCCGGCGCCGCGGTCGCGCTGCGGAAAAACGGCGCGAAGATGCGCTCGCGGTCTTCGGCCGGGATGCCGGGGCCCCGATCCGCCACGGCGAACAGGAGCGACCCGCCCTGGCGCGTGACCCCCAGCTCCACGGGAGCGCGCGGCGGCGAATAGCGCAGCGCGTTCTCGACCAGGTTGCTCAAGATGCGGAGTGTCTGCACGAAATCGAACCGCCCCACCAGGGCCGGCTGGGTCATGTCGATCGACGTCGCGATCGAGCGGCCGCCGAGCACGGGCTGCAGCTGGCGTGTGACCGCGCCGACGACGTCTTCGGCGGTGTTGGGCTCGAGCGTGACCGGGAAGACCCCGCCCTTCAAGCGGGACAGGTCGAGGATGTCGCCGACGAAGCGGCTGAGGCGATCGACCTGCTCTTCGATCACCCGGGCGTTCGCGTCCCCGCGACCGGCGGCCGTTTGGGCGAGGGCCTTGATCGCCGTGAGGGGTGTCCGCAGGTCGTGGGACACGGACGCGAGCAGGATGTCCTTCAGGCGGTCGGCCTCGCGGAGCGCTTCCGCACGCTCCGCCTCGGCGACGAGGCGGACGCGCTCGATGCCCAGGGCGGCGTAGTAGGCCAGGGCGGTCAGGAAGCGCCGCCGGGCGGCGTCGAGCACCATGGGCTGCCGGTCGGCGAGCCGGAGCACGCCGACCGTCCGCGCCTCGACCTGCAGCGGCACGAGCACGGTGCGGGCGTCGGCGGCGCCGACGCCGATGGCATCGTCGTCGGTGGAGGGTACGAAGGCCTGCAGGGTGGTGCCGTCCGCGCGCACGACGGCCGCCCGGCCGTGCTGGGCGACCCAGGCGACCAGCGCGCCGTCGTCGACGGGAACCGCGCCGCCTCCGTCACGAGCGCGCACGGCCGACGCGACGGGCTCGCCGCCGTTCCCGGAACGGTAGATCTCGCAATCGGGCACGCCGAGCGTGCCGCGAATCAGCTCCGCCAGCGCGGCGAGCGCGTCCCGGGCGCGGCCGGCATGCAGCGCCCGCGACCCGAGGCGCGACAGCCGGGCCACCTCGTCGGCGCGGCGGCGCGCGGCCTCCGCTTCGGAGAGGGCGCGCGTCACGAGCTCGCTCGTCACCGCCGACGTCGCCAGGAAAGCGACCAGGGCGGTCCAATCGAGCGGCTTGCCGACCGAGAATTGGTCGTAGGGGAACTGGAAGAAGTAGTCGATCGAGAAGAATCCGCCGCAGGCGAGCGCCACGCCCAGGGTGCGCCCGCCCGCCACACTGCCGCCCAGCACCAGTAGCAGATAGATGAGGGCGACATGAGGCTCGCCGATGTCGCCGCGCGCGGCGCGCATCACCGCGGTGAGGGCGACGAAGATCGCGCCCCAGAACAGCGAGGCGCGCACCGGCGGCCAGCGAATCCGGCGCGTCACGTCACCGCGGCAGCTCGATCCGGTAGCCGACGCCGGGCTCCGTGATGATCAGCTGCGGACGCGTCGGATCGACTTCGATCTTGCGCCGCAGGTTGGTGATGTAGACGCGGAGAACGGCGTCGAAGATCTGCTGGTGGGTGAGGGTGCGGCCCGCCTGGCCGACCAGGGTCCGCACGATGTCCCATTCCAGCGGCGTGAGATGAATCGCGCGACCCGCGCGCCGGACCGCACGACGCGCCAGGTCGATCGTCAGGTCTCCGGCGGCCACCACGGATTCCGTCGCCGCGCCGGCGAGCCCGCGGCGTAACTGCGCTCGGATGCGCGCCGCGAGCTCGCGCGGACTGAAGGGCTTGGTGACGTAGTCGTCCGCCCCGGCGTTCAGCAACAGCACCTTCTCCTGCTCCGCGTGACGGGCGGACAGCACCACGATCGGCATGTTGGCCCAGCGGCGAATCTCGCGAGCACGACGAGATCGGGACGCTCGGCGGCGGCGAGGTCGATCCCCTCCCCGCCCGCGCCCGCCTCGACCACGCGCTCGGCGAGACCGCGCAACGCGTTCCGGATCGCGCGGCGAATCGGGGGCTCGTCCTCGATGACGAGGATCGAGCGGGCCCGCACCGCGGGCTCAGGGGGGGAGGAGGGGGCTGCGGGTTGCGTCTGCAGCAGTCGGCTCTCGACCATGCCCAAAGGTACAGACAGACACCAACACTCGGCGAGAAGTCGAAAAGATCCGCAACGGTCTTTGTGAGATCTTAGCGCGGCCCGCCCGGTTTGACCCTCGATTCTTAGCCGCGCGCCCGTCTATGTTGCTGGCGTAGCAACCCTGCCCGTGAGGGGAGCTCGGGCAGCAATCCTGTCTGCGGGCTGTCCGCTGCAGACGGATTGGACGGGAGCGGGCCCCAGGGAGGCCCCTCCCGTCGGTGTTTTACTCCCTCAGATGCGCCTTCACCGCACCCCTCCGCGTGCGAAGGTCATTCATCGCAGAACGCCTCTTCGGTGTCAGTCGGTGTGTCGCGGATGGCGCCGCAGCTGCGCGGTGGCGTCGTCGATGCGGCCGATGTAGGCGCGGACCGCCTCGCCGTGGTCCCGGCGCGGCACCACGAAGTGCGCGTCATCGGGCTCCGGGCTCCTCAAGTCGTCGACCATCAGGTCGCCACCGTGCCCCTCCACCGCGGCTTCGAATCGCTCCACGGCCGACAGCAAGTCCGCCAGGTCTTCCGGGCGTTCGGCGCCCGTCACGGTGACGCCGCGATCCCGCAGGCGTGCGGCCACCTCTGCCGCTACGGCCGCCTGCTCGTCCGCGCGGTGCGGGTCGAGGGTGCGCTCGAAATCTTCGTACCGATCCATGGGTCACTCCTTATCTGCGAGAAGCGTCGCGGCGAGGTTCCCTGTTCCCCCGGTTACGGCCACCGTTCGGTCGGGACATCGGCCGGGGGCTCGAGCGACTGAACATAGGTCACGAGCTTCCAAATGGCGTCGGGCGACAGGATGCCGCCGAAGGCCGGCATGCCGTGCGGCCGGCCGTAGGAGATCGACTGGAACAGCGCGCCGTCCGTGCCGCCGTAGCGCCAGCGCCCATCCGCCAGGCTGGGGCCCACCCAGCCGGCCCCCCCACCCCCGTGGCAGCCGTCGCAGTTCATCGCTGTGAACAGCGTCGCTCCGGCCGCCGCCGACCGCTTGTCCCTCGCATGCGGGTTGCGCAGCTCTGCTGTTGGAGGAGCGAGCCCGCCGGCGGAGAGGTGCTCCTCGTAGCCGCGCGCCGGCGGCGCGCTCCGCTCCCGGCAACCGACGCCGAGGAGTAGCAGCGCGACCGGCGCCGTCATCCTCACCAGCGGCCTCGAGGCCACGTGTCCCCCCCTTCCCCGGCCTACAAGCCGAAGATCCAGACGATCCCGCCTTGACTCGTGTGCCGCGCGATGTCCGGCATGAAGTCCGCGGGCGGCCGTACGTCCGCCGGGTCGTCCGAGCGGACGTCCCCCGCAAGCAAGAACCAGTCGCCGCCGATGCCGGCGTAGACCGCCACGTATTGCTTGCCGTCCGGCCCGGCGTACGTGATCGGGTTCGCGACCACGCCCGATCCCACCTTGAACTTCCACAGGACCGTGCCGGTTCTCGCATTGGCCGCCTTGAGCCAGCCGTCCAGGGTGCCGTACAACACGAGGTCCCCGGCCGTCGTGAGTGCACCACTCCAGACCGGATACTTTTCTCTGATCTCCCACACCTTGCGTCCCACGCCTGCGTCCCAGGCGATGAACGCGCCCAGGTGCCCACCCCGGCCTGCGTGGTACGGCGTGTTCGCACCGATGAACGGCGTGCCGGCGATGCGGGTGGCAGGCACCGCCTGGTAGTCCATGCACATGTTGTTCGTGGGGACGTAGAACAGCCCGGTGCGGGGCGAATACGCGGCCGGTGACGCGGGGCTCTTCCCGCCCTCGAGCGTGGGACACACGTCCTTGACGTTGCCCCGGGACGCTCCCGTGAGCCTGGT
>WNGJ01009509.1_pt1 | contig 21145 bp, 21 predicted proteins | sample 5400611 | NCBI WGS metagenome assembly WNGJ01 (sample SAMN13153375, study PRJNA577476) | soil metagenome | isolation source: 40 cm soil or saprolite under Garry oak tree replicate 1 | place: USA:California | collected 2016-06-15
CCCGCGATGGTCTCGCACGGTGATGCCAAGCAGGGAGACCGGGGCTCCCGCCCGTTCCTGGAAGGTACGGGCTCCGTCAGCAGTCGTGGCAGAAGCGAGGTAGTCAGCGACGACATCACTGGTCTGGCCTTGGCGCCGGATCCGGCCGCCGTCCAGCCACACAGACGTCGCGCACAGCGACGCGATCGCGCCGAGGTCATGACTCACGAAGACGACGGTCCGCCCGGAACGCTCGACCGAGGCCATGGTGTCAAGGCATTTCCGCTGGAACTCCGCATCACCAACGGCGAGGACCTCGTCGACAAGCAGGATATCGGGTTCCAGGTGAGCGGCGACTGCGAAGGCCAGCCGCAGATACATTCCGGACGAGTATCGCTTGATGGGTGTATCTATAAAACGGCTTACTCCGGAAAACTCGACGATCTCATCGAGTCGGCGGCTGATATCGTTCCGCCGCATGCCCAGAATGGCTCCGTTGAGGTATATGTTCTCACGGCCTGACAATTCTGGGTGGAAGCCTGTACCGATCTCAAGTAGCGCGGCTACCCGGCCGCGCGTACGGCTGATACCCGACGTCGGCTCGGTGATCCGAGATAGCACCTTGAGGATGGTGCTCTTCCCTGCGCCGTTCCGGCCGACGATGCCGAGCGACGTTCCGCGAGCAACCTCCAGATCGACATCTCGGAGCGACCACAACTCGTCACGCCGTGGCCTGGATGCCCCAGGCCGGAGCCTGCGCACCCCGTAGGCGAGGGTCTCCCGAAGAGAGGCACCCGGGTGGTCCTCACCGAGGAGGTAGCGCTTGCTTACCGCGGCCATCTCGATGACAGTGTCGTTCACCTAAATCACGTCCGCGAAGCGTCGCTCGGTCGCCTGGAAGTAGTACAGGCCGGCCACCAGCAGGGCCAAGGCCACCAGCAAGGACTCCGCGACCGGCCCGGCGTTGAGCGGTATGCCGAGGAGACTCCAGCGGAGCAGCCCCAGGGGGCCGACCGAGGGGTTGAGCGCGTAGATGTATTGCCAGCTGCCATGGACAAGATCCGGCGGGTACACCACTGGGCTGACGAACAGCCACAACTGGAGGAAGAACGCGAGCACAAGACGCACATCGCGGAATTGCACGTTGAGGGCCGACAGCCAGATTCCCACTGCGAGCGCGGCGACGACGAGGGAAAGCAAGGCCAAGGGCAGTGCGAGCAGCGGCAGCCCCGGTGCAGTGCGGGTGACTGCCATGAGGACCGCCAGGGCGACGCTCGCGACAGCGAGATCGGCAAGCCCCGGCAGAACGGAGGCCAGCGGGGCGACCGCCCGGGGAAAGTAAACCTTCGTCACGAGAGCGGAATAGCGAACAAGGCTCTCTGAACACTCATTCACGCTCGTCGAGAGGTACGCCCATCCGGCGAGGCCGACATAGGTGAAGACCACGTAGGGAACTCCTGGCGCCGCCACGCCGGCGATACGGTTGAAGACGATGGTGAAGACGGCGACGCCCAACAGCGGCTGAAGTACTGCCCAGGCCAACCCGAAGGCAGCCTGCTTATAGCGCACCTTCAGGTCGCGGAGAGCAAGGAAGCGGACCAGGTCCCGATGGTGGAGCACCTCCAGCAGTGGCCGGAGCCCCGTCCTGGAAGCCGGACTGTTCTCTACCCATCCCGTGATCTCTGCGATGTGAGGTAGCATAACCTGCGATGATGGGGGTCGCTCTTCGCGCAGGCGATGGGGCTCAGGCCCGGGATCCGCGTGCTCGCCGTGGCGGCGGAAACACGACCCCCCGAGGGGCGGCGTCACGGGGGACGAAACGTGGTCCTTATATCACCCCGCGTGACAGTAATCGTCATCTTCCGTGATGAGGAGCGCTTCCTTCTGGAAGCTCTTGACAGCGTGGTCGCGCAGACATATGACGCTTGGGAGTTGCTTCTGGTGGATGACGGTTCCACCGACGGCAGCGTAATCATTGCCAAGGAGCGCGCAGCCGGAAGCGGTGGCCGCATTCGCTATCTCACGCATAGTGACGGCCGGAATCATGGGATGAGCGCCTCGCGCAACCGGGGGCTTGCCGAGGCCCGGGGCGAGTACGTCAGCTTTCTCGATGCAGATGACGTCTGGCTGCCGGACAAGCTGGCCGACCAGGTCCGCCTCCTCGATGAGACCGGCGCAGGGCTCGTCTATGGCCGGATTCAATTGTGGCGCAGCTGGCAGGACGGCGACGGTACTCGTGACTCGTTCGAGCCGCTGGGAGTTGAACCGGATGCGCTCGTGCCCCCGCCCGCCCTCGCCGTCCAGCTCCTGCGTAACCGGTGCCAGACTCCGACGACGTCCGGGTCGATGCTGCGCCGCGACGTCGCAGGCCGCGTCGGGGGCTTTGAAGCCGAGTTCCGCGGGATGTACGAAGATCAGGTGATCTCCGAGGGTAGCGTGCCTTATGCCGACGGTCGGCTGCCGTTCCTGCTCTGGGTCACGCAGTACCTCGAGACGCTGGCAGACGCCGATCCGGCGGTCAGCGCCGCCGCGAGACAAGAGATCTTCGCGTTGTGCCACCCCTGGCTGCACCATGAGTTCACACGTCTCCGGCGCTTCTACGCCCGGCCATCCCGATCGAATGCGCGCGGCTGATGAAGAAGCCAGGGCAGGAGTTGGCATCGTGTCCGCTGGTTTCGATCGTGACCCCATGCCTCAACGCCGCGGCATTCCTGGGCGAGGCGATGGATAGCGTCCTCGCTCAGACCTACATGAACTGGGAGATGATCATTGTTGATGACGGCAGCACCGATCGCTCTCTCACTATCGCGCAGGACTATGTGAAGCGGGATCCCCGGCGGATCCGTGTACTGCGCCACGAGGGAGGAGGAACCCGGGGCAAGGCGGTCTCCCGTAATCATGGTATCGATCATGCTCGAGGCCGCTTCCTTACTTTCCTCGACGCCGACGATGTGTACCTGCCTGGCAAACTTGCACGGCAGGTGTCGATAGCAGAAGCGCATCCTGACGTTGCGCTCGTCTACGGCCCGACCCGCTACTGGTACTCCTGGGAAGATGCGGCGCTGCAAGACCTTGTGGCGCCGATCGGGCTGGCCGCCCGGACCGTGCACGAGCCGCCCTCAGTACTCACGGCATTCCTGCGAGATGGCGGCATCGTCCCGTGCACATGCGCTCTTCTAGCCCGGCTTGACGTCGTGCGTCGGCTAGGCGCGTTCGACCTTTCCGTTGCGCACCTATTCGAGGACCAGGTACTGATCGCAAAACTCTGCCTCGCATCCCGGGTATACGTCGATGACGGCTGCTTTGATCTCTACCGTCAGCACCCGGGATCGACCTCGGCTCTTGCCGTGCGAGAAGGCCGATATCACCCAACCCGGCCGAATGCGGCGCGCCTGGAATACCTCTCCTGGCTTGAGGGTTACGCAGCGGACGTGGGCGTCGAAGACACGGCTTTCTGGGCAGCGCTTGATTATGTTTTGATGCCGTACCGCCAGCCTTCGGCAGCACACATGGTCCGGATCCGGGATGTGGCAGTCCAGGGAGCCCGGCTGGTCACGAGCGTGGTGAGAGCCATGCGGACAGCGGCGGGCCGGGCACGATGATGCCGGCTCGAAAATGGCCACGCTTCCTCGCCCGGGTCCTGCCAGGCGCGGTGCACCGTCAACTCGGCGGTCGCGTCATGGGCGAGTCCTATCGACCCCCTGCGGGCAAGTTTGATTTCGGCAGCTTTCGTCGTATCGCGCCGGTCAGCAGACAGTTCGGGTACGACCGGGGCCTGCCCATCGACCGCTACTACATCGAAAGGTGGCTCAGCCGGCGGGCACTCGATGTCCAGGGCTCGGTGCTCGAGGCCGGAGACGACAGCTACACGCTACGGTTCGGGGGCGACCGGGTTGACAGCCGGCATGTGCTCCACCTGTTCTCCGGGACCGGTGGAGCCACCCGCGTTGCCGACCTCAGCGACGGCGCCCGGCTGCCAAGCGACGCCTTCGACTGCGTCATCCTCGTGCAGACGCTGCATTTGGTATATGAAGTCCGCGCTGCAATCAAAACGATATACCGCATCCTCCGTCCCGGTGGCGTGCTTCTCGCAACCTTTCCCGGCATCAGCCAGCGTAGCGACGATGAGTGGGCAGCATACTGGTGCTGGTCTTTCACGCCGCTGAGTGCAGGCAAGCTCTTCGCCGAGGTATTCGACCCCGGCGCGGTGACTGTCGAAAGCCATGGCAATGTGCTCACTGCAGTGTCCTTCCTCGAGGGCCTGGCCGCCGCAGAGCTTTCTCCCGAAGAACTCGGGGCCAATGACCCGGCCTACCCCCTTGTCGTTGCCGTGCGCGCCGTGAAATCGGACCGGAGTGACGCAGGATCTGGGCATGTTTAGGGTTTCGGTCGTCATGATTTGCCGTGACGGTCGGGCATACCTGGCCGAAGCAATCGAGAGCGTGCTGGCCCAGACGGTCCCCGACTGGGAGCTGATCATCGTCGATGACGGCTCGCTGGACGGAAGCCTCGACATCGCGCATGAATACGAGAAGGCTGAGAGCGCGCGGGTCCGCTCGCTTCGGAGTGCCGCCGGCCGCAACGTCGGCATGAGCGCCGCCCGCAATGTGGGCCTGCGCCGGGCCAGCGCCGAGTATGTCGCTCTTCTCGATTGTGACGACGCCTGGCTGCCCGAAAAGCTAGAGGTCCAGCTAGCGCTGGCCGGGCGGCACCCCGACGCTGAGGTTGTCTGCGGGCCCTCGCTGTACTGGCGCTCCTGGTCGGGTGGTACGGACACGGTTCGTGCCCTCGGCGTGCCGCCCGGCACGAAAGAGCCGCCATCGTTGCTGGCAGGCATGCTGCGCAATGAAATCAATGCCCCGGCCACCTGCAGCGTTCTCATGCGCCGCACCACAGCCCTCAGGCTGAACGGGTTCGAGGGAACATTTCCTTCCATGTTTGAAGACCGCGCGTTCTTCACCAAGGTCTACCTGCACGCCCGCGTGCTCGTCACGGATCGGTACCTGGACCGCTATCGGCAGCACGACAGATCCGCGAGCGCTGCGGCTCAGCAACGTGGGGATTACCACCCTCGGCTGGCAAGTCCCGCGCACTGCCGCTTCTTGAAGTGGGTCGAGGGCTACCTGCACCAGCAGGGTGTCTGCGATCCGGAGATCTGGTCAGCCTGGCGTACGGGCATGTGGCCTTACCTGCACCCTCTTCGATACCAGGTGATGTCGCGCGCGGACGCCTGCGGGGTCGGGGATGCGATACGCCGCCTGCGCAATGTTGCGTTGCGCCGTGACGGTGCGCCCTCATGAAGCTGGACGCACTGCTGGCGCCATGCCGGATCGTCAACGTCACTGTGCACGATCCGTTTTGGGGAGCACCCCCAGGCAACGAGCGCAGCATGTTCGCGATCTTGTGGAGCGACGAGGACGTGCCGCTCGGCGGGCTTGTGCTTCGCGGGAAAGAAATGCGGGACGCGCCCGAGCTGACCCGCCGGGCCGCTGGGCAGCTCATGCGAACGAAGGCCACCGGAACGACTCCCCTCCGTCTCCGTGGTCGTATGCACGAGAGACAGGCCGACGGACCTGGCGCGCTGCCTGGATGCGCTCGCAACTAGCAGCCGCATACCTGACGAGACCATAGTGATTGACAACTCACCGAGGACCCGGGCTGCCCGTGACGTCGTGGGCGCCCGACCCGGTGTCCGGTACGTGCTGGCACCCGAGCCAGGACTGAGCCGCGCGCGCAATGCCGGCGTCGCGAACAGCACGGGAGAACTGATCGTCTTCACCGACGACGACGCGATTGTCGCGCCCACCTGGCTGGAGCGGATTGTCGCTCCCTTCGCCGACGACGGCGTCGAGGCAGTCACGGGCCTGGTGCTGCCGGCCGAACTCGAAACCCCGGCACAAGTCGTGTTCGAACGGCTGGGCGGTCTCGGACGCGGCTTTCACCGCTGCGACTACGGATATGACTGGTACACATCTCACCGGCGGCACGGTGTTCCCGTCTGGACCATCGGCGCCGGGGCTTCCATGGGCCTGCGCCGCAGCGCCCTGGCCCGCCTGGGTGGCTTCGATCAGCGGCTCGGCGCGGGTGCCGCCGGCTGCAGCGAGGACTCGGAAATGTGGTACCGGATCCTTGCTTCCGGAGGACGGTGCGTTTACGAGCCGTCCGCGGTGGTGCGGCACCGACATCGCCGCGAAATGGCGGAACTTCAAGCACAGCTGTATGCGTACATGCGCGGGCACGTTACTGGTCTGCTTGTCCAGCATAAGGAGGCCGGGGACAAGGGGAACCTCTGGCGGCTAGTGGTAGATCTACCGAAACATTACTTAGTACAGTGCTTCCTCGCGGCCAGTCACCCGTTCGATCCTCGTGGGCGGTGTCTGCCAGCCGAGATCACCGGATGTATCGCCGGGGTTCTCTACTATTTCCGTACACGCCGCTTGCCGGCAATGTAGTAAACCTCAACCCGCGAAGGTCCGCAGCTTTGATGACCATGCGGACTGCCGCAATGGTCTCAGTCCTATCAAGTGCCCCGGCTGCCAGCGGCAGCTCGATCCCGTCGTGCAAAAGGACCACGGTGCCGGCTTTCGCGGCTCCGACAGTCCGGACGATCTCATCCCGGCTCACCCCTGGCCGCCAATCTCCAGGGTCGCAATTCCACATCCATGGCCTGACTCGTGCCAAACGCATAGCGATCACACTCTTGAGGCCGATGTGGCCCATCGGTGGCCGGAAGAGCGGCACCTCCTTACCGACGATATCCTCAACGGCCCGCCGCCCATCGCGGTACTCTTGCAGCAACTCCCATGCACTTGCGGTGCGGGGATCTCGATGACTCCATGTATGTGAACCGAGCACATGGCCTTCATCCAGCATCCGCCGGACGATCGAGGGTTGCTTTACGGCGCGTCGGCCGACAACGAAGAAGGTGGCGACCGCCCCGGCCCCAGCCAGAATATCGAGCAGCTCAGGGGTAAAGCGACTGTCCGGTCCATCATCGAATGTGAGCGCTATGCCCCCCCGGACTTGTGGGATGGCGTAGCTGACTCGGGCAGCCCGTGGCAATGTCTTTTCCCGCCACCGGACGCCGAGGGCCTGAGTGGCGCGTTGCCAACCGAGCATGGAGACCAGCCTGCCACAGGTGTAGGTAGCCTGGGCCTGACGGCGTGCTTGTCTGGTCCCGGGGAACACGTCCCGCGGCCCGCTTCAGAACTCCAGCGCGCCGCCGCCCACGCCAGCAGCGATGACCCGGCCCTCGATTGCCTCCGCCAGCGGCCGGGTCCCGGGAAGGCCGAGCTACGATTCCGCTATGCGCATGCGCACGGGGGTGTCAATCGCTGTGCTGCTAGTTGCGGGACTCGCGGTCGGGGTGACCCTGTTCGCGCTCCACGGACATGGCACACGGCCACCGGCCTGCATAACCGACCGCCAGCAGCTACAGCCAGCAGCGGTCGCATCTCGCCACGCGGAGGCGGCGATCATCGCCCGGCGGCGGGTGCCGCGACTGTCCCACATCGTGATCATCATGATGGAAAACCGCGAATGCGGCCAGATCATCGGCAGCCCAGACGCGCCCTACCTGACCGCGCTGGCTCACCGCTATGCCCAGCCGCGTGCCTTCTACGGCACTACGCATCCATCGCTGCCCAACTACCTCGCGCTGACATCAGGTTCGACCTTCGGCATCACCGACTCATGCTCGGGCTGCTCGGTGCGCGCCCCCAACCTGGTGGACGAGCTCGAAGCGGCCGGCATCTCCTGGAAGGCATACATGGAGGGCCTGCCCAGCCCGTGTTTCCAAGACCGCCGGGCCGGGCTGTACCGTCGCCGTCACAACCCGTTCATGTTTTATGACGATATTGCCCACAACCCCGAGCGCTGCGCCAAAGTGGTGCCGCTGAGTCATCTCGCGATCGACGAAGCCCACCACGCACTGCCCCAGTTCGCCTGGATCAGCCCAAACCTGTGCCATGACATGCACAACTGCAGCACCCGTGCCGGAGACACTTTCCTGTCCCGGTTGGTCCCGCCGCTGCTGCGGGCAGTGGGTCAGCGCGGAGTGGTGATCATCACATGGGACGAGGGCGAGACGAAGCGCGGCTGCTGCCTGAAGGCTGCCGGAGGCAACATCCCGACGATCCTGGCCGGACCGTCCGTCCGCCCTGGCCTGCGCTCTGCTCTCCCCTACGACGCATATTCGATCCTGCGCACGATAGAGGACAGCTGGGGACTGCCGCGCCTGGGCGGCGCGGCCTGCCGCTGCACACCGCCGCTGACGCCAATGTTCCGCGCATCACTCACCAGGGTGTCCCAATCACCGGCCCGGCCACCCTCAGGCTAGCTGGGCGACGCCGCGCGAGTGGCTGGCGGGCGATGAGGCCTGACCGCGGTGATGCAGCAGGCACTACTCGTACTTCAGTGCGTCAAATGACTGGCCACCGCGTAGGTCGTTGGTCGTAGGTCCGCCCCGTCATGTGCTGATGGCTGGCCGACGGTCCGCGCCGCGACGATGACCAGATGAGCGAGGACCAGGGGGCCAGGCAGGCACTGCCATCTTCGGTAGGGACGTTGGAAGCGCTTGGCAGCGCAGCCGATTCTGCGGTCCCGCTGCCGCGCGCTTCCCTCTCAGCTGCCTCCTCCATCTGGCGGACCCGCATTTCCGTGGTCATCCCGGCGGTCAACGAGGCTGACAACCTGCGGTGGCTCCTGCCACAGCTCGCCACCGTGGACGAGGTTATCGTCGTGGACGGCGAATCGACGGACGGAACCGAAGGCGTCCTGCGGGAATTGTGCCCGCACGCGACGCTCGTGCGGCAACCGCCACGCGGCAAGGGGGCAGCACTGCGGGCCGGCTTCGCCGCCGCCACGGGGGACGTCGTCGTCATGCTCGACGCCGACGGAAGCATGGATCCGCTGGAGATCGATACCTTCGTCGCCCTGATCGCCAGGGGATTCGACCTCGTGAAGGGGTCGCGCCACTCGTGCGGTGGCGGTTCGGCGGACCTGACCTTCATCCGCCGGATGGGCAACCGGGTGTTTGTCCGGCTGGCCAATATCCTGTACAGGACCGGCTGGAGCGACCTCTGCTACGGCTACATAGCCATGCGCCGGTCCGCACTCAACCGGCTGCGCCTGCACTCCGACGGATTCGAGATCGAGACCGAGATCTGCGTGCACGCGGTGACCAGCCAGCTGGCCGTGGCTGAGGTCCCGAGCTATGAGCTCAACCGCCGCTCGGGTGTGTCCCACCTGCATCCCCTGCGGGACGGATGGCGCGTGCTGAAGGTGCTGCTCCGCAACCGGCTGCGCCAGCGCGCCGAACACAAACGATGGCTCACGGTCAGCCAGATTCCAGCCGAGCAGGCGGGGCTTGAGCCCGCTGACGGATGATCGGCGTGTTCGCCGAGGTCACCACCCACCACCTGTCGGTCGTCGTGTGTACATACAGTGGGAAACGCCGTCCCCTGCTGGAGCGCGGCCTCGAGGCGCTGAAGGATCAGCAGCTGCCACCCGCTGCGGTCATCGTCGTGGTCGACCACAATCCGCGGCTTCTCGCGGCGCTGCGGGCAGACCACCCTCAACTCACTGTCATTCCTAACGACAGGACGCGCGGGCTGTCGGGGGCGCGCAACTGTGGCCTCGCGCTGACGGCTACGCCCATCGTCGCTTATCTCGACGACGACGCGGTTCCCCAGCTGGACTGGGTTGCGCGTCTGACGCAGGCCTACCGGGCAGACAACGGGCAGATCGTCCTCGGCGTGGGTGGTGCGATCATTCCCTTCTGGGTACGCGGGAGGCCTTCGTGGTTCCCGGCAGAGTTCGACTGGGTGGTCGGCTGCACCTATAGAGGTGCGCGGACCAGCCCAGGGCCGGTCCGCAACATGCTCGGCGCCAACATGTCGTTCCGGACCGAAGAGCTTCGCCAGATCGGTGGTTTCCGCGAAGGTATCGGCCGGATTGGGACCGTACCACTCGGCTGCGAAGAAACCGAGGCGTGCATACGCATGGCGCGCCAGTTCCCGGGCGGCCAGATCCGGTTCGAGCCGACCGCACGGGTGCATCACCATGTACCCGCCGAACGGGCCACATGGCGTTACCTGCTACGCCGGTGCTGGGCCGAAGGGCTCTCGAAGGCGCAGGTGGCCGCGCTTACCGGACGCTCGTCCGCACTGGCGGACGAGCGGGAATACGCGACGCATACGCTCCCAAGAGCGATCGCTCACGCCTTGGGGGAATCCGTCTACGGCATGCGGGCCGGCCCGCTCTCCCGGGCGGTCGTCGTGATAGCCGGGCTTACAGTGACCACTACGGGGTTCATCGCGGGCCGGCTGGGCTTGCGCGGAACGGGGGCTGGTCCGGTGGCTCGGCCGAACGGTCTTCCGGAAGCCATTGGAGGGGGAAGGTAATGACAAGACGCACGGCTTTCCGACGACCATCGAGGCGGACGCTCCTGGTGGCGGCGACCGTCACGGCCGTGGGTGCCCCGGCGCTGGCCAGCGCCGGGGCATTGGCCGCTTCCTCCGGCTCGTCGGCCGCTCCCGCCGCCACTTGCGTTGGCCAGGCTCTGCCAACGCTCGGCGGCCCCTACGGTGATGCGATCGCAGCCGCGACGAACGGTGACGTTGCCGGCATCGCCAGCAACACCTCGGGGGCCAGCCAGGCGGTCCTGTGGCATGCGGGGAAAGTCCAGCAGATCCGCACCGGGCTGGCCGGCAGCGTGCCCGCCGGCATCAACGCCCATGGAGACGTCGTGGGTAGCGCCCCGAACGGGGAAAACACAGCCGGCTGGGCATGGTCGGGGAACCGGACGGTACGGCTCCGGGGCACCGGCAACCTGGCCGCCCTCCCCGCCGCGATCAGCAACGGCGGCGTCATCGTCGGCGCACTCGAAACGACCGAAGGTCGACCGGTGCACCGCAGATCCTCGCCCCCCTGCCCGGCGATCAGGGTGCCCACGCATATGCGGTGGGCGGCGACGGGCGGATCGGTGGAGTCTCAGAAGGCGCTGTGTTCCGCCCCGTCGTTTGGGACCAGTCCGGGAAACCCCATGAGCTGCCCGGTCTGGGCGGAGGATACGGGATCGTTCGAGCGTTCGGGCCCGGCGGCATGGCCGTCGGTGATGTCGTGGCCAAGAACGGAACGGACCACGCGGTGATGTGGGACGCGAGCGGGCGGATAACAGATCTTGGTTTGCCGCAGGGGAGCCGGACCGCCCAGGCGACCGGTGTGTTGCCCGGCGGAGCCGTCGTGGGCACGGCGCAAGTGCCTGCGCCCGGCGGCGGAGCGGTCACGCAGGCCGTGCGCTGGCCCGCGGCCGGGAACCCGCAGCCGCTCACCGGGCAGCAGCCAACCGCGGTGACCGACGCCGCCCCGGCGCGGGCAGCGGTTGGTTACCGAGCGGACGCCAAAGGCGGCCGGCATCCGATGATGTGGCGGTGTGGGGCATGAAGCGTCTGGGGGGCATGAAGCGTCTGGTCTACGTGCTGACTGCGGTTGCGCTGGCAGGTACGGCGGCCATCACGACGGCAGCATGGCCTCACGCCCGCGCCAAGGCAGCGACCACGTTCTCTTTCGCGGTAGCGGGCGATCTCGGGGCGAACGGCAACACCTCCGCGGTGCTCAACGCGGTGGGCGCCAGCGGGTCCCAGATGTTCTGGCCCATCGGTGATCTCAGTTACAGCCAGGTCCCCTCGGAGTCGGCGTGGTGCGATTACGTCCACGCCCGGCTCGGTACGAGCTTCCCTGTCGAAGCGCTCGTCGGCAACCACGAGGACAACGACGGGCCCGACGGATTCATCGGCAACTTCGCGTCGTGCCTGCCCGACCAGATCGGTGGCGTGCAGGGCACCTACGGAGAGGAGTACTACGTCGACTATCCCGCCGCGAATCCGCTCGTGCGGTTCGTCATGATCTCGCCGGGCCTCGACCTGAATGCCAACGGCACCAACTGGTCGTACAAGCAGGGCACGACCCACTACAACTGGACGGCGAACACGATCGACGGCGCCCGGGCGGCGGGGATCCCGTGGGTCGTCGTGGGAATGCACGAGTACTGCTTGTCGCTGGTGAACCACTCCTGCTTCGTCAGCGACGACATCATGAACCTGCTCATCTCCAAGAAGGTCGACCTCTACCTCCAGGCACATGACCACGCCTATTCGCGGAGCAGCCAGCTCGCGCTCGGTCCCGGCTGTGCCGCGATCTCGAGCACGAGCTTCAACCCCTCCTGCGTCGCCGACGCCAATCCTGCGTCCAGCTACACTGCGGGAAACGGCACCGTGATCGCGACTGTGGGCAGTGGCGGCCGATCGATCAACTCGCAGGACCCGACGCTGGCCTGGGCGCCTTATTTCCAGGCCTACATGGGGTCCAACAACAACGCCACCTACGGTTTCCTCAAGGTCGACGTCTCGGACACCAAGCTGTCTGGGAACTTCGTCCGCGGGACGGGCGGAAGCTACACGGACTCATTCTCGCTGACCAAGTCCGGAACGACTCCCACTCCCACTCCCACTCCCACTCCCACTCCCACTCCCACTCCCACTCCCACACCGAGCACGACGGCCGCGTCGGCGTCCGTCCGCAGCAGCGCCACCTACACCAGCACCGCGAGCGAATCGTCGTCCACCGTCCCAATGCCGGCGGGATGGCAGCCCGGTGATGTTGCCTATGTCGGCTATGAGCTGACCGCCTCCACCGGCTCGGTTACCGTCCCGGGCGGCTGGACGCAGGCGGTGCCGCAGTTCCGGTCGGCCAGTTCCACCAGCTCGCTGAGCGGTGTGCTGCGCCACGTCATGCAGGCGGGCGACCCGAACAGCCTCACCATCAGCCATACCTCCGGCCGGTTCGCCGCCGTGTCCGCAGCCATCCAGGGTGCCGACAACACTACGCCGGAAGACGTCACCCCTACCTCCGATATCAACACCAGCGTCGCTTTCCCCAACGTGGAGATCCCGTCCATCACCCCCGCGCAGCAGGACGCGCTGCTGCTCACCTTCGCCGCGGTCCGCAACGGCACCAACGGCGCCACCTCGACGTTCGCCCCACCCACCGGTATGACCGAAGTGGCCGAGGTCTCCAGCGCCGTCTCCGGGAGTTCCAACGCTGCCATCGAGATGGGCGCGCTCGCGCTGTCCTCCAACGCTGCGACCGGCGTCCAGAATGCCACCGTCGCCTCGTCATCGGGCACATCCGTCAACCAGATGGGCTCGGCCATCGCCGTCCGATCGGCGGGGGGCTAGCACGGCGCTGGCAACCGCACGGGCAGCGGACGCGGCGACGTCCTGCGACCGCTGCCCGCTGGCCGGCCGGACGTTCACGCCCGCGCCCGGCCGGTCACGGCGTCCCGGCGGTACGTCGGTAAACCGAAGAAGATGCACGTCATGACGCCCGGCGGGGGGATCTCCCCTCCGCCGATCCATCGATTTGCGTAGTCCCTCTCGTACTTACAGGCGTGCCACGTCCATGACCCGGCCACGCATAGTGGCCCCATGACAAAGAACCCGGTCGCGGACCCCGGATGGCTGTCTTTCGACATCCACGGCCGGGTGCGGATGGGCGTCGCCCGGAGCGCGCCGGCGGCCGCCCAGCTGCGCACCATGTTCGCCGATTTCCTGACCGACGAGAGCGATGGGCCGTTCGACCTCACGGTCACCGGGGAAATGCAGCCGGTCCACGGGGCCGCTTACGCCGAGGACACTTTCTCATATACGCCCAGCGCGATCCGCTTGCGCACACCGCCCCTGCAGATAATCCGCGACGGCACGTGCATGCGGCTGAACGGTCCTGGGGAGCTTCTCACCACCGTGCTTCCGCTGCTGGACCGGATTCTGGTCGAGCGGGGCATTGCCATGATCCACGCCGCGACCGTCAGCATCGACGGCGACGGCGTCGCGCTGCCGGCCGCTGGCGGTGTCGGCAAGACAAGCACGATCGCGAAGCTGATGCGGTGCCCCGGAGTCGGCTTCATGGGGGACGACTGGGCTTTCGTCTCGGCCGAGGGGGAACTGCTCGGGTTCGCCAAGCCGATGTTCATCAGGCCCCACCACCGCACGATCTACCCGCACATGTTCCACCGGATGCGCAAACCGATGGTGCCGAAGAGGCTGTCCAGGCCCATCGGCCGGCTGACCACCGTTGTGCATCCTTTCGTGGTGCGCTACCCACGGCTGGCCGCCACCGTCCGGCGATGGTCACCCGAACACATGATGGTCCCGCCGCACGAGGCGCTCCGGGGCTCCCCCATGGTGCGGTCCGCCCCGCTGTCGGCCGCGGTATATGTCGAGCGGTACGACGGCGCGGAGCCACGGTTGAGCGAACTCCACCAGAGCGCGATGGCCGCCCGGATGCTTGGCAACTTCCACATCGAGATGACCATGCACTCACGCGAGGTGCTCAATCTCCTTGGCGCGACCGGGCTCGTGCCGCTGCAGGATATTTTCGCCGACAAGGCCACGATCCTCGGCAAGGCGCTGCAGAACGTTCCCACCTTCCTGCTTCAGGTGCCGGTCGCGTACGACGCCGACCATGCCTCCGATGTCATCGTCGAGCAGCTGGCGGCGGTCACCACCCCGCTCGGTGTCCCCGCCGAGAGCGGGTCATGAGCGTCGTCGACGACGACGTCCAGCTCGCGGACCTGACGGTTGTCATACCGGTGCGCAACGCCGAGGGGCTGCTCCCGGCGTGCATGGAATCGGCGGTGCGGGAAAAACCACGGGCGATCATCGTGGTGGACGGAGAGTCGACCGACCGCACGGTCGAGATCGCGCGTCAGCACGGTGCCGTTGTGGTCTCTGACGAGGGGCGGGGCCTTCCGGTCGCACGCCAGCTCGGCGCCGAGCTGGCCGGAACACCTTACGTCGCCTTGATCGACGCCGACGTGGTGCTCCACGAGGGTGCCCTGCATCGCCTGCGGGAAGAGTTCATGGATGGGGGCTACACCGCGTTGCAGGCCGGCCTGCTCAGCGTGGGCGGCCCGGGATACTGGGGCCGCGCGCTGGCCCAGCATCATCGGTGGGGCCGTAGCAAGAACTGGTTCGGCCTGGTCGCCACCATCTTCGAGCGGAACACGCTGCTCCGGACCGGCTTCGACCACCAGTTCAGCTCAGGCGAGGACATCGAGTTGCGCTGGCGGTTGCAGCGCGGGGGAGCATACGTCGGCGTTTCGGAGCAGACCGTCGTCACGCACCGGTTCGGCGACGACTCCTTCGCCTTCGCCCACGAGCAGTTCCGCATGGACGGGCGGGGCCTGGGCAAGATGATCCGCAAGCATGGCTGGCGGGGAGCGGCCCTACTGGCCTTGCCTGGCGCTGCGGCCGCCCGGGGCATCGCGCTCAGCCTGGCCCGGCTGCGCCCGCAATGGATCCCCTACTATTTCTGCTTCGCCTTCTTCAACTATCTGGCGATGATCGCCGAACTGGCCAGTGTCCCGCCAGGGGTAACCGAGCGGCTGACGCGCCGGGTCCTGGGCAAGGGCGCGATGACCGGCGACGCGATCGGCTTGATCATCGGCCGGATGGCCTCCCTGGGCCTCGGTTTCCTGTTCTGGCTGGTGGCCGCCCACGTGGCCCGGCCGGAACAGGTCGGCTTCACGGCCGGTGTCGTGTCCGCGATGATGCTGTGTACACAGTTCGGCCAGCTGGGCACGGGACAGGCCTTTATCAAGTTGTACCCCCGGCACGTCCGTAACCCGGCACCGCTGCTCGACAGCGTGCTCTCCACGGCTGTGATCGGCGCGATTGGGAGCGCGCTGATATTCCTGTTCTTCGCGCGTTCCATGTTCACCCAGCTCGATCACGTGGCACACGATCCGGCCTGGGCGATCGCGTTCCTCGCTCTGTCGGTATTCGGCACCGCGCAGATCGTCTTCGACCAGATCTCGATGGGCCTGGAACGCGGCGGCCAGGTGGTCACCCGTAACGTCGCCTGTGGTCTGCTGACGCTCGCCCCGCTGGTCGTGCTGCCCGCCCTCGGTGTTGGCGTGTCCAGGCTGGAGCTCTTCCTGGCATGGGTCCTGGGCGGCATGGGAACCGTCGCCTTCGGCCTCTGGCAGCTCCGGAAGTCATGCGGTGGTTACCTGTACCGGCCACGGCTCGTGCGCAGCCTGGTCCCGGCCATGGTAACCACCGGCATCGGCAACCACACGCTCACGCTGTGCGAGCGCGTGCCTGGCCTGGTGTTGCCAATCGTGGTGACCGAGTTGCTCTCCCCCCAGGCGAACGCGTACTGGTACGTGATCTGGATGAGCGCCTGGGTGGTCTTCATCACGCCCCTTTCGGTTGGCGTGGCGCTGTTCGCGGAGGGCTCCCACCGGCCGAAGGCCATGGCGGGCGCCACCACCCAAGCGCTCAGGATCTCGCTGATCTTCGGCGGCGGAGGCGCGGCCGTGCTCTGGCTGTTCGCCACCCCGGTTCTCGATCTGCTCGGCCCCGAGTACGCGGAGGCCGGCACCACCCCGCTGCGCATCCTGCTTTTCGGCGTAGTCCCCATGGCGTTCACCAGCGCCTACTACGCCAGGTGCCGGGCACGGGGGCGGCTGGGCGAGGCGATCGCCATCGGGGTCCTCGGTGGGCTGGCGGCCGTCGTCGTGACCGCGATAGCAGGTGTGGAACACGGCCTCTCGGGCATGGCGATCGCGTGGGTCGCCGTCCAGACGGTCATTTCCGGCTGGGCCGGAATGCGACTCTGGATGGCTCAGTGGTAAGCGCACCCCCCGGAACCCAGCCGGCCCTCGAGGCGGCGGAGCATAGGTCGCGCCACGCAATAATCCTGGAGCAGTGGCAGTACCTGGTGCTGCCGGTCGCCGCGCTCGCGGTCTGGGCCGCGTCGCTGCCGGGCATCAACCCACGCGCCATGAACGATCTCGGCCTGATCTCTGTGCTGCCATGGCAGACGTGGCTGGCATTCGGCCTGCTCACCCTCGGCTTCATCGCCTGCTGGCAGCGCGCCGATCAGCTGACTTGGCTGCTCTTGGTGCATGTCCTGCTGCTGGTGGTCATGCTGTACGGGCTCCCCGTACTCATCACCCACGAGCCAAGCGGACCCATAGTGTTCCGGCACGCGGGTATCACCGAGAACCTCATCCGGACCAGGGTTGTCAACACGAGAATCGACGCTTACTTCAGCTGGCCCGGCTTCTTCATGGGGTTGGCGTCGCTGGTCAAGTTCGCAGGGGCGCCATCCGCGCTGAGCTTCGCCACATGGGCCACTGTCGCCTTCAACCTGCTCTTCCTCCCGCCGCTGCTGCTTTTGGCCCGGGCGCTGACCCGCGACCCCCGGCTGGTGTGGGGGATGATCTGGTTGTTCTACGCAGCCAACTGGATCAACCAGGATTACCTGTCACCCCAGGCCTTTGGCTATCTCTTCTACCTGACGATCCTGGGGTTGCTGCTCACCTACCTCCGGCCACGCGGGACTGACCTCGACTGGGGCGGACGGCTGACGCGCCGGCTCCGCACGCTGCTGCGGGTCCGCGCGGCTGAGGTGCCGCTCCCCACAGTCAGCCGCTGGCCGACCGCAGCCGTCATCATGCTGGTCGTGCTTCTCTATTTCGCCACCGTGGCGAGCCATCAGCTCACGCCGTTCGCGATCCTCCTCGGCGTGACAGCGCTGGTCCTCATCGGGGAGTGCACTGCACGCGGGCTTCCGCTGGTGATGGCGGTAATACTCACACTGTGGATAACATTCGTCGCGCGTGGCTACATCTCCGGGCACCTGGGCCATTTGCTCGGCGGCGTCGGGGACATCACCCAAGCGGCCACGGCCAACGTCACGGCGCGCATCAGCGGCAGCGCGCAGCACTTGCTCGTGATCAGGGAGCGGCTATTCCTCAGCGGAGGGCTGTGGCTGCTCGCGCTGCTCGGCGCCGCCCGCCGCTTCCGGAGCGGGCACGCCGACCACGCGGCCGCCGCATTGTGCCTGGCACCGCTTCTCCTCTTCGGCATGCAGGCATACGGCGGCGAGATGCTCCTGCGCATCTACTTCTTCATGCTGCCGTTCGTGGCGTTCTTCGCGACGGCCGCGCTCCTGCCGGGGCGCCGATCAGCATCGACAGCGCCGGCGCGCCTGCCCGCCGCGATCCGGGACCATGCCACCATCACCGCCTTCGGCCTCACCATCGTGGTCGTGCTGGCCGCATGCCTGGTGGCGCTGTACGGCAACGAGCGTGTGGACTACTTCACCCCAGGCGAGCGGGCTGCGATCGCGTTCGTCTACGGGCAGGGCCGGCCAGGTTCCACGTTCGCGGTTGAGCAGTCGTATCTGCCGTGGAAGTACACAGCATATGACCAGCACCACTACCTGTCGGTCTCATCGATGCTCAGCCAGCAGCATCCCCCCTCGCCCGCTCAGGCCCTGGGCCGGATCTCGCAAGCTCTGCGGCCAGGCCCCGGGAATCCGGCGGGGTTCGTAATACTGACCCGCTCCCAGCGCATATACGCCGAGACATTCGGCGGCCTGCTTTCACCGGGCTACCTCGCAAGGTTCGAGCGGCTGCTGCGGAAGTCGCCACACTTCCGGCTCGTCTACTCGAACCCCGATGCACAGATCTACCGACGGCTGCCGGGGTGAGGCATGCACGCTGATTGGTTGCGGTCCGGAACAGTCACTGATTGGCTGCGGCCCGGAATAGTCCTCGTCTCCGCGAGCGTCCTGCTAACAATGATCGCCACTGGGGCCGGCGCACCCTGGCGAATGCTCTTTGCGCTGTGGTTCGTGCTCGTATGTCCAGGGCTGAGCCTCGTCGGAGTGCTGGGCCTGCGCGACCGCTTCGTCGAACTGGTTGTGGTTGCGCCGCTAAGCCTGGCCATCGTAACGCTTACCTCCCTCGCCCTCTTCTACGGGGGTGTGTGGAGCCCGGATGTGGAGTTCGGCCTGCTGCTCTGGCTATGCCTGGCCGGGCTCGTCTGGTCCCACCCGGGTCGCGTCGTAACGTAAAGGGGGAAGCATGAGCTATCTGCTGGCTAGCGTTCCACTGAAGCTCCGGGAAATCGCGCCGGTCGATTTCGTGCCAATAATGGCGCTGCTGGTCCTCCTCGTGGAGCGGGAGATAATCCGGGCCCGGCCGGGGCAGCACAGGCAGCAGAGGACGGCAACGAAGCATGTCTTGAGCCTCGCGGTCTTTCCGCTCATGGTCCTGTTCCTTCTCCTCGCTGGGCTCCGTTTCCTGACGATTCACGGGTGAGTGTCATGGCCCTGTCAGCTGTGCTCACAAGCCCGCGCCGCGCGGCGCGTACAAGCCTGCTCATGGGTGCCCTGGCCTTGGCGGCCGCCTTGGGCGGTTCGGAGGCGGTGTACCGCGTCGCCGGGGCGTTCTGGGGCGCCGTCTGTTTCGCCGTCATCTTCCTCGCGATCGTCCAGCTTGCCCTGCTTGTGAGCGCACGGCGGCCCGCCGACCGCCAGCTGGTAGCGCTTCTCGCGGTGGCCAGTCTGGTGCCACTGGACCGGCTACTCGTGCTCAGCGCCCCCACATTGCCGTTCCTGAGGCTCGACCCGAACGCCCTGTGGGTACTCCCCATGGGCCTGGCCGGCGTATACGCCTACCAGGCCCGCTGGCTCCTGTCGAAGCGCCGGCCGCTGCTGCGCCTGCCCGGCCCCGGATGGCGGCCGCTTGCCATCCAGACGGCCGTGGCGATAACGGGCGCCGTGCTCGGTGCGCTCGGCGCCTACACTGTCCCCTATATTGGCCCGCACGCGCTGATCTACCCGGACGCCGCCAAGTGGACCGGGGTGGCGCTGTTCGCGCTGGCCGGCGGGGTCGGGGAACTTGCCTGGCGCGGCGTCCTGCAGCCGGTCGCAGCCGACGCTGCAGGCCCGATGGGGGTCGCCGCCTGCTTCATCGCGTCCGCCTACGTCTCCGTGGCATGGCTAGGATTCATTGCGGCAGGCCCGGTGATCGTCCTGTCGGGGCTGACCAGCGTGGTGGTCTACCGGACACGCTGCCTGAGCGGGGCCGTGGCTGGTGGCATCCTGCTGAATCTGCTTATGGCCATGCTGCGGTGAGCGGGCCTGCGCTCACCATCGTCAGTGATCTCCACCTCGGCGGGGGCCCTTCCGCTGCGGCCTGGGGTGCGGGATTCAGCGACGAGTTCGCCGATGACCAGGCGTTCAGCGACTTCCTCCGCTGGCTCAGCCGGCGCCCGCAGCGCCGCCTGGTGTTCCTGGGCGACGCCTTCGATTTCCTGCGGGTCCCCGTGACCGGCACGCGTACCGGCCTGTTCGCCCGCAGCGACACCGAGGCGGTCGCCCAGCTTGACCGGATCGCCGCGGCCCACCCCACGGTGATCGAGGCGCTGTCGGCCGCGCTCGCCGCGGGAGCGCAGGTCGACTTCGTGGCCGGGAATCACGACGCCGAGCTCATCCGCCCGGCAGTACAGGAACGGCTATGCGCGCTGCTGGGGGCACAGGTCCGCTTCCACCCGTGGGTTCTGTACATCCCCGGGCTGCTCTACGCCGAACACGGTCATCATCACCACGACATCAACACGTTCGTTCGCCCATTGTGCCCGTACGCGAAGAAGGGCGGACGCCTTGAGCGCCCACTCGCAGCGTGGCTGGGCGACCTACGGCGCCTTTCGGCGGCACCGGGCCGGCTGTGGCGGGATGCGCTGACGGGGCTGCGCGGCCGCCCGCCGACACGCACGCGCGCCGAGTACTTCGCCAGGCTGGTTCCGGCGTCCGCGGACGAGATCGGACTCCCGGAGAGTGTGGTGACGGAATTGCACCACCTGGCCAGCTTCTCGCTGTTGGGGACCGGGCGCCGCCTGGTCAGCACGCGACTACGGCGCGACGGCCGCCCGGGTTACCTGCCCGCCGCCGCCGCCGCCGTACATGACCTGATGGCCCGGAACCAGCTTGCTGTGCCCTTCTACGCGTTCGGCCACACACACGCCGCGATGCGATTGCCGCTGGGGACCAACGCGTGCTACCTCAACAGCGGCACCTGGTCGACGGCGCCCTGGGGCGGAACCCGGACCCGCAGGACATGGATTGAGATCACTGCAGATGCGCCGCCTGCCACTTCCGGGCGGCTCTTCCACTGGACCGACACCGCAGAGCCGCTTACAGCTCACATGATGCCGACTTAGGACCAGGACGCCACCTTGACTGGCGTGCCACGGGGCTGTGCTCGGCGGGCCAGGGCGACGGCCTCCAAAGTGGTGTGGACTTCCAG
>WNGJ01002300.1_pt1 | contig 21135 bp, 19 predicted proteins | sample 5400611 | NCBI WGS metagenome assembly WNGJ01 (sample SAMN13153375, study PRJNA577476) | soil metagenome | isolation source: 40 cm soil or saprolite under Garry oak tree replicate 1 | place: USA:California | collected 2016-06-15
GAAACTTGCCAGCGACCCAAGCACGGCCAGGGTGTGCAACATCAGTTGCCGATGGCTATAATAGACGCCTTTCGGATTGCCGGTCGTGCCTGTCGTATAGAAAGTTGTTGCGCGGGTGTTCTCGTCAAAATCGGGAAAATCGAGGTACTCCGAACTCTTGGCCAGCAGGTCTTCGTACTCCGCCGTAAACACAAGGGGAGACGACGGGTATTCAGCAGCGCCGCTTTCATCGCGTAACAAGACAAAGGTTTTCACCGTTTCCAGGCGATCCTTGATGGAGTCGAGGATCGGCAAAAAATCGGTGTGACACAGGATAGCATCAGCCCCAGCATGGTTGAGGGTGTAGAGAATCTGTTCCGGGGAGAGGCGGATATTCACGGTCTGTAAAACAGCTCCCATCATCGGGATGGCAAAGAAGCACTCCAGATAGCGATGGCTGTCCCAATCCATCACTGCTACCGTCTCGCCTGGCCTCAGCCCTAAGCTGGCAAGACCACTTGCCAACTGACCGATACGCTGGCGCAGCGTGCGGTAGGTATAGCGACTCCTATCCCGATACACGATCTCCTGTTCGGGGGCCGTCGCCAGAGGGGTGTGAAGCAAGTGCTTGATGAGCAACGGGTAGTCGTAAGCGGAGGGAGTGCGTTCGATCAGCGATGCTGACATAGGAGATCTCCTTTCTTTACTTTCTCGCCAAGTGTAGCGTGTCTGATCGTCCGGGTCTAGATGTGCGGGCGGGGTTTTGGCACGAAAGCCCGATCAAATGACATGTAGTGGCGGGGCTTGCCCCCGCCAGCTACTTCACCATTGCTCATATTTGTTTGAATTGTATTTGGCTTGCCCAACCAGGAACTTTCACTTCTCTATCTTTTCTTCTGATATCTCTACTTCACTCTCAGACTGCTTGTCCTCTACAACCTCCGCGTCTTCTACAGCCGGTTGTTCAACCTCTGGAGTCTCCGACCTTTCTTCGCTTTCTTCACCAATCTCCTCTTCTGCAGCAGGCTTTTCCGTATCAGGCTTAGGTTTCTGCGCAATGCCGTATGTTGCAGGAACCTCGCCCTCTGGTACCGGCTTAGAGAAGCGCAACACCAGGAAGGTAAGTGGTATCAGGAGGATGAATACGATGAGCGATGTCCATTGAGCCTGCTTCAGGCCCCAGTTTAGACCCAGGAAGCTCACGACGACATTATCGCGCACGAAGAAAAGCAGGAATTGTGTGGTAACATAGCCAAACAGGTAGACCAGCATCAATACCCCTGGTCTGTGCAAGCGATGGGAAAGGAAAAGCAAGATTACCAGCAAGGCAATGTTAGCTAGTAGTTCATAAAGCGCTGCGGGTTGAACAGGTACATTACATGTGGCAGGGTTCAGGCATGCGTAACTATTTGGATTCTGGTAGACAGTTGACCAGGGGAGTGTGCTTGGATAACCAATGATGTCACCATTGATGATGTTGCCGATACGCCCGAAAATTTGCGCGCCAGCAGCAAATAACACGCCAGCATCAATCGCTACCAAAGGGTTGACGCGCTCAACTTTGGCTCGCCAGAAGAGAACAGGGATAACGAAGAAGATGGCCCCGAAAAAAGCCATACCACCCTCCCAGGTTGCAAGTATGTGCTGGGGGTTAGTAAGGTAAAACGAAACAAAATTTGGCTGCTGGATTACAAAGTACAGGCGTCCACCGATCAAGCCAGCTACAATACACCACCAGAGAACCCTATACTTGATATCATTGCTAATGCCCATACGTCTAGTATAGCCACGTATAATCAACAGCCCCATAATGATAGCAACGACGTACATCAGTCCATACCAGGTCAGGTGGAGAGGGCCAATGTGTAAAAATACAGGGTCCATGTTGATGTAGATGTAGGGTGGGCCAATGCGTACCCAGCCCCAATCAATGATGTAAGCCGGTGTGAGGATACTTCCCATAAAATTTCTCCAATACTTGTAGCCACAATTCTCACCGTATCATAATATGCTTGAGTGATATGTGCAAGCCGTTGTTTGAAATCAAGTGGTCGATTTGTATTATATACTGATTAATACGACTGAAAGGGTCTGATTTTTCACAAACACAACGTACAGAAAGTCTGCTATATGCTCATCTCTCACCCCATTCGTGGAGCAGCGCTGGCAATTCCGCGAGGTGTGTAATTGTAGCAGTAGGAAAGATGTGTTCCGGCTTGGGCCACGGATAATCAGTCCTCTTCCACACTGCGCGCATACCTGCTCCAAGAGCACCGGAGATGTCGTCAATCATGCGGTCGCCCACCATCACGCAAGCCGTTGGCTCTACATTGAGGCGTCTAGCCACCTCCAAGAACACGGACGGGTGAGGCTTGGAATGTGGCAGGTCCGAGGTGTACGCAACTTCGTCGAGTAGATCTGTGAGTCCGTGAGCAGCAAGGTCTGCGTTGTGCCATTCAGCTGCCCACCAGGTGTTAGAAAGCAAGCCGATCTGGTAGCCACGTTCTCTGAGCAATTGCAGCGTCTCGCGTGTATCGGGAAAGACCACCGCCCAGCCATCCACTGCACGAGCGTAACCGTCAAGTGCCGCCATGAGTTCTGCTTCGTGGACATGGCGACCTAAACGTCGGAAACCATCACTAAGTAAGCTTGAAGGAGGACCGCTCCATTGTTCTGTCACCACTCGCTGCCAGTGGGCTTGCTCGGCCTCCAGCATTGCCCGGACATATGCGTCCCGGTCTGGCCAGCGATTGCCGGGCAGTTGGTTGGTGAGGTAGTCGTAGGAGAGCGCCCAGCGACGGCTCACATTCTCATTCCAATCGGGCCAGTCGAGCAGGGTACCCCCAAGATCAAAAATCACTGCGCGTAGCACAGACATGTGCTGTATACCTCCAATTTCATCTAGATGGGGAATATCATGCACAGTATATCACCAGCGATGGGAAAGTAGATTGACTGACACGCATCCTGGAGTTCAGTTCCAATTTTGCTGAAAAAGGTTACGAAAGACTGGATATTTGTACCCTACTCACTCCCTTTGTTCTGTGTTATGCTTTTGGTGTAAAGACGAAGCTGTCTTTATTCACTATCCGGGGAAGGAAGGTGCATTCATGGTTAAGAACATTACCCCGCACAAAGCGAAACATGCTCCAGGGGAAAGCGTTTACGAGCGTTACCTGCGTACCGAGAAACTTCTCTCTCTGCAGAAGCCTGAGAACGAGTTAGCACATCATGACGAGCTACAGTTTCAGGTCGTACACCAGGTTTTTGAATTATGGTGGAAAGAGGCCGCTTTCGAGCTGCGTACCATCCGCACGTTGCTCAAGGAGTACAATGTGCCACCCGCCTTGCGCCTGTTACAGCGTGTCATTCAGATTCAGCACCTGATGCTGAGTAACTTGCGAATGTTAGAAACAATGTCCCCCTGGGATTTTCATGGCTTCCGCAAAGTACTCGCCGATGGCGCCGGTACAGACTCTCCCGGCTTTCATGCATTGATGACGATTTCACCACTTTTATGGGATGATTTCCAGGCCTTACTTGCTCATGAGCAGGTCACGCTTACAGGCATCTATATCTATGCTGATCGCTACCCCCTGTTGATGGCTATTGCTGAGGCGCTGACCGATTACGACGAAGTCTTTCAGCTTTTCCGCTCCCAGCACTTCAAGCTGGCTCAACGCATGATCGGTCCAGGTTCTATTGGCACTGGCGGTACGCCTATGGAGCTACTCGAGCGTACTCTCAAGGATGTGTTCTACCCACAGTTGTGGGAGGTACGCAACCAGTTGACGAAGATCGCCGACGAACAAGGCTTGAAATAAAACCTCAGTAGAAACTGGCACGGGCTGTGATTATTACCGAAATGTACGGGGTGTATCTGGCGCCCGCGCGGGCGCCAGGCCAACTTACTCGCCCATGTTCTGGAGGAAGTGGGCCACGGTGCGAATGCCCTTAAAGAACTGTGAAAGCGAATACTTCTCATTTGGGGCATGCAGGTTATCGTCTGGCAAGCCAAAGCCCATCATCACTACCGGTACGCCCAGGATTTCATAAAACAGCGCCGCAATAGGAATCGAGCCGCCCTCGCGAATAAAGACAGGCTCTCTTCCGAACGCCTCCTTGAGCGCTGATGCCGCTGCTTGCATGGGCGGTGTATCTATTGGGACTATCACCGCCTCGCCACCATGTATTTTGCGTACCGTTACCTCTTCTCCCGAGGGAGCGAGCTCCTTTACCCGTCGCTCGAAGAGCGTAAATACCTCGTCTGACTTCAAGTCAGCAGGAAGGCGCAGGCTGATCTTGGCTTTTGCGACCGCGGGGATCACTGTTTTAGCTCCTTCGCCCACAAAGCCACCGGCGATACCATGGACCTCTAAAGTTGGACGTCCCCATATGCGCTCCAACGGTGGGTATTCCGCCTCGCCCGAAAACTGTGAGACGCCCATCTCCTCAAGCAGCGCTTCGTTTATATGCAAAGGATCGTCATGCCAGAACGCTTTTTCTTGCTCCGATGCCTCGCGCACCTTGTCGTACAGTCCAGGGATATGAATATGCCCCTCAGCATCCTTCAAGCCAGCAATTATGATAGCCAGTGTGTGCAAGGGATTGGGCGCAATACCACCATAAGAGCCTGAATGTAAATCGCTCTTCGCGCCACGAACTTCAACCTCGGTATAGATGATGCCGCGCAGGCCATTGATCAGTGTGGGAATCTCCTTAGACAGCATATGTGTATCGCAAATAAAGGCCGCATTACACTTCAAGCGTTCAGGATAGGTCCTGACATAGTGGTCAATCGATTCGCCCCCGGCCTCTTCTTCTCCCTCGATCAACACTCGCACGTTGACAGGTAATGTGCCATTCACCATCATAAGCGATTCCAGGGCCTTAAATACCAGCATTGTCTGGCCTTTGTCATCGCAGGCTCCACGGCAATAGAGGTTATCCCCGCGCACTGTCGGCTCGAATGGTGGCGACTCCCACAGTTCCACAGGATCAACTGGCTGGACATCATAGTGTCCATAGACCAGGACGGTGGGTTTGCCCAGAGCCTTGAGCCACTCACCATAGACAAGGGGGTGATTCTGGGTCTGGATCAAATGCACCTGCTCAAGGCCGATGCGCCGCAACTGATCGGCTGCATATTCTGCCGCCCGGCGGATATCACCAGCATGTTCTGGCAGCGTACTGATACTGGGAATGCGTAGCCACCCTTTCAAATCTTCTAGAAAGCGGTTTTCGTTTTCTGTTATGTAGGTTTCTAGTTGTGTCATTATAAGATCCTTTCCTTTGTATTTGACCTGGTTTGCACTATCGTAGCAGGGGAAAAGGTGATTGTCTAGACCTTCGACTTAAAGAAGCCAATTGGAGTTATCCACAAAATAGAACATTTGTCCACATTTTTATCCACATGTTCACAGACTATTGAGGAAATTAGCACCGGCAGTTTATGAACCAACACAGTGCCTTCTGTTACTTTGGAGTCACTATTGCAGAAAAGCCCTCCCACCATTGTAGGAATTGCGCACGTGAGAGTGAGTGGCGATTCCAACGGGATGAGTCGGCCAGATAGACGGTGCTGCTATTTCCGCCGGTCACCACGAGTAGGTGCCCGCCAGCATATCTATCGGGGGGGAAGCTCACGATCACAGGACGCCCGTGATTTGCAATATCGATGATTTGATCAAGTGAAAGAGAATGACCCCAGGTGGTGTTGAAGCCAAATTGCGCAGCGGTTCGCTGGATTCCAACTTCTTCCAGCAACCCAAGTTGCGGTGTGATTTCACCTATCTGAGCTTCAACCTTCAAAATGTCTGTCACGCGATAATGATGCCCATACGCATTAAAAACCTCTGTCATCGCGGCAGCAGAGCAAGCAGAGTATGCCCAGGTAGTATATTCCTGGGCGGAAGCATACTGTCCTGGATCGAGCTGGCTCAGGCGCACAAGGCTTTGCGATGCGTTGTATTGAGGAGGATTTTGATTTTGACTCGGCGGAGGTGCAGCGGAAGCGTTTACATAAAACGTGACAAGATTCGAAAGGGCTGGATGTGGAAGCAAGATATTCAGTAAGTAGAAGCCCAGGATGAAAATGGAAACTAAGCCAATGATTATGATAGACCGGGGAATGGGCTTACCTGTTTGTCGCTGTCCAAAGTCACGCCCCATGTTTAAAGGTATCGCAGCGGTGGCTCCAGCATATTGATATCGTTCTATTTCCATTGAGAAACGACGCGCATTCAAGCGTTCCGACTCAACCATAGAACGAGTTCGAGCCGGTACCGGCTCAACCACAAGACGTCGTCCCGTTCGAACAGTCGACATAGGACGTTGATTGTGCATGTGAGGTTTGGCCGACAGGAGAAGCCCTGTTATCACAAAAGCAAGCGCCAGAGTGATAAATATGACAATGAGAGGGGTCACGAGCAATGAACTCCTATTCTTCTGTGCGCTGTGCTAGTTGTGATAATCAAACAATGCAAGTAAACCTGACTGGTTTTCTATGCGCTCGCGTAATTAGGTCGTTTGTTCTATTTATAATTATAGGTGAGAATGCTGAGATTTGTCAATAAGGATTCTTCATTAGCGTGATTTTGAGCTGAGGAACGATCCAGCAACTGGTGTCACCAGATGCAATACGAGGTCGCTGTCATCTATAACCGTGATCTTCTGGTATTTTATGCTATTTTTAGATACCACTTAGAGATAGGCGACGGAGGACATGTCGTATGTCGTTAGCTGTAAACAAATTCACCTTGTCTGGCTCATCCTGACCGATCAGATCAAAACCTTCTGCCCTCGGAGAAACTAACGGAGTAGTAATAGGGTGGCAACGACACAGAGGTCCTCACCCCGCGCTCCATACCTGCACCGTGTTGTCAAGGCTTCCGGAGGCGATGCGCTTGCCATCGGGTGACCAGGCCGCTTCAAAAACAGAACTGGAATGCGCCCGGTAGATGAGAACATTGTCGCCGGTGGAGGCATCCCACACCTGGACCGTGTGGTCAAAGCTCGCGGAGGCGATGCGCTTGCCATCAGGCGACCAGGCCACCGAATGCACTAGCATGGAATGGCCTCGGTAGATGAGGACATTGTCGCCGGTGAAGGCATCCCAGACCTGAACCGTCTTGTCACCGCTTCCGCCTGCAGAGGCAATGCGTTTGCCCTCAGGTGACCAAGCCACCGCTGGTACACCATCAGAATGGCCACGGTAGGCGAGGATTTTCTTTCCAGTGGAGACATCCCACACCTGTACCGTCTTATCATTGGCTCCACCCGCAGAGGCAATATATTGGCCATTAGGTGACCAGGTTACCCAATAAACAACGTCGGAATGGCCTCGGTAGGTAAGGATGTTCTTTCCAGTGGAGGCATCCCAGACCTGTGCAGTGTGGTCAAAGCTTCCCGAGACGATGCGCTTGCCATCAGGCGACCAGGCTATCTTATGTATCCCATTGGAATGGCCTCGGTAGGTAAGGACATTTTCGCCGTTGATGGCATCCCAGACCTGTACTGTTTTGTCACCGCCCCCGGAAGCGATGCGTTTGCCATCAGGCGACCAGCCTACCGTAAACACTCCATTTTGCGCACCTGCATGGCCGTGATAAATAAAAACATTCTTTCCGCTCAGAGCATCCCATACCTGTACAGTCTGATCCCAGGAGCCAGAGGCGATGCGTTTGCCATCAGGCGACCAGGCCACCGACCAGATATAATAGAGATGACCTTTGTAGGTCAAGAGTGTGGTTCCCGGAAGAGATGTGGGTGTTGCAGGCGGGGTCGTTGGCAACGGCGTTATATGCATGCGAGAGCTAGAGGCGATATCCAACCCAACGACCCCTGCAGCAGTGGCTCCTAATATTACTAATCCCAAGACGACGGCGCGCCGGGAGATGGTCCGTTTAGGCGGATGAAGACTCCCAGACGAAACCGTCTCTTTTGTTGGTTGTGAAGATTGACTTGAAGAAGTAGTTGTGCCTGGCAGTTCAGGTACATGGGAAGAAACGGATGAAGCAGGGAGAGCTGTCTGGCAGGCCTGCTCCAAAGCTGTGGCGAAATCCCGCATGCTTGGAAACCGTCGTTGTGGGTCTTTAGCCAGAGCTATCATTACCACCTGTTCTACAGCAGCTGAGACCTCTGGAGCTTTCTCACGCAAGGGTGGAGGAGGGGCAGTTAAATGTTGAGCCGCTATTTCAGTAAAAGATCCATGGAAAGGCCGATCCCCGCTCAACCATTCATACATGACAACTCCCAAAGCATACTGGTCACTGGCAAGGCGCGGCTTCCCTTGAATTTGTTCGGGAGCCATATAGTAGATCGTGCCAACCGTTTCCTGCGTCGCTTGGTACCGCGAACTCTGAGTCATCATCGCAATGCCAAAATCACTGAGTAGGACCTCGTTGTCTCGCCCCAGCAGCATATTCTCTGGCTTCACATCACGATGAATGATCTTTTTATCATGAGCATATTGCAAAGCTGCAGCGACTTGCCTCGTGTAGGAGACAAGAGTAGACAAGGGGAGTGGCGTGCCTTTGGGGTAGAGTTGGCGTAATGAGCCATTGGGAGCATAGTCCATGACGAGGAAGGGAAGGCCCTCCTTCACATCGAAATCAAGGAGGCGCACAATATGTGGGTGGCTTAATGAAACGATGGTCTGCGCCTCGCGATGGAAGTTCTCGTCATCGTCTGCCAGTTGGGTATGCAGCACTTTGATCGCGGCTTGCAAATTAAGCCGCACATGCTGACCAAGATACACTTCCGCAAAACCACCTCGTCCTAACAGACGCACGAGGCGGTAGTTGCCAAGCCGTTGTCCCACTCGGTCGGCCACTCTCGACTCTCCTCTTGTAAGCTATTTTCGAGTTACCAATGAAACGATGTAAAATGAGTCCTCGATGAAAAAATAATCCTACTATTCGGAGACAAGTAGTCATTATTTGCCAGGTGTAATCACTCATACTATACTCTACTGTGAGCAAAACTTCAAGCCTAAATGTATTTAGCATAAAGCTCGAGACCACTTACCATCCTCGAGTAATTTGAGGTATTTATTATGGAACAGAGTGGGACGTAGAAAAATTAGTCTGTCTCTTGTGAGAATCACCTCTTTTATTCCCGTTCGAATACGAGTATAATAATCCCCAGATAGATAAAACATTGCTCGGAGAGACAGAGAAGCAAGCTAGTTGCAATTCGCAGAGGGGAAAGCCATGGGCCAGGAGATGGAACCTCCAATCGACCACTTCCGTACTCAAAAAGCTTCTAAAACAGTTGAAACTCTGCAGGCTGTTTTCGATACTTTAATCCAGGCTTATGACACAGCGCGTCAAGGACGTATTACAGACTCAAAGACGATTCGTCTTATAGCAAGACAGTTTGAGGCCATTGCTGATAGCCCCGAAGCGAGTGACCTCTTTCCTTACGATGCTGGTCGTGTGGCAGCTGCTTTATATAATTGGGCATTGGATCTTGACATGCGAGCCAGGGATAGGGCGAGTGGCCAAGTCGCTCATACTGCCCATGATATCGATTTAGTCGAGCCTGTTTCTGAAACTTCTCAAACTACAACAGAAGTTAACAACGTAACGGAAAACACTACAGAGAAAATAAAACCACTTGAAAGGCCCACTCATTTTGTAGATAATACGCAAGATTTAGCTCAACCAGATACTATGGAACGTGAGAGACAAACACAAAAAGGAATAAAAGCAAGTCGTGGAGGGGCCATGATTCCAGAACAAAAACCTGATGTGAGTGGTGCTATAGAGCATGCTGGAGTAACACCAGAGACGCAAATCAATAAATATAGAAAATATATAGCTCCTTATACTGTTTGGGAAACCTTATTAGAATGGGCAAAAGAAGCAGAAACGATGGAGTTTAAAGACGTTGAAGTGAAAAACATTGAAGCAGAAGAGCTTGATCTTGAAGTAGAAGAACTTGACGTTGATGGCTTAAGAGACACATAGGGTCGAACCTCGGCAAAAAAGCATGAATGGAGTAGGCTGCTAATGCTCGTTGTCGGTGATGCTGATGTACTAGTTGCGCTTGCTGATCCACGAGATGAACATCACACTCGTGCCATGAAGATTTTTCAAAACCTTATAAAGCAAAAGGCAGAGGCCATTTTCCCTATCACTGCCGTATGCGAAGCGATAAGGGTATTACAATGCAAACCGGTAGTACGTGAGGGGAAAAAAGTTGTGAGACCTGATGAAGCAAACTTTCTTGTAAAAAAAGTTCAAACTGGTGTTTTTCCTCTTCTGCCTATAGATGAAGAGATAGTCACAAAGGCACTCAAAATATATGAAGAAGAAAACTTCGCATATAGCAAAGGGAATACCCCTTTTGATGCTATTATTGCTGCCATTGTGAAGCGAAGTCAGGAAACTGCTGTTTTTAGCTTTGATGGGGTGTATAAAAGAATGCGGTTGCCATTGGCTGAAAATTTATTTACATAGAATAGATATAGCCTGGATTTGTACTCGTCCCCATTTATAGGTATACTTAAAGAAGTGGTTCCACCAAATAAGAATTCTTCTTAAAAAGCTTGATGTGCATTCATACTCTGTGCTACCATATGGCAGACGTTTTATAATGTTGCAAATGAGTAAACAAGACCCGGAAAATAATATCCTCCTCACCTTATGCAAGTGTTCTCGTACTACCAGTGCTGTAATTTGAACTTTCAATTTCCCATTTGTCAGAAATAGTTGCCTTTTCCGAGGAGCATAGGGAATGGTTTACTGCACTCATTGTGGGGTGGCCAATCAGACACAAGCGACATATTGTTCAGCTTGTGGAGAGCTTTTGCAAGCCACCTCACCCCTCCTACTAAGAAAAAAAGCTACTTCTAAAAACCTGCTTGGCAGTTTGCTAACATTAGCTTTAGCACTCTCATTACTTTAACCAACCGCATACAATATGCCAAAAAAGAATACAATAATAAAGAGGAATGTTGGATCAGCACTCTTGAGGAAGGAGAAAATCATGTGTGGACGCTTCACACTTCATGTCGATATCAAAAACATCGCTGGGCAATTCGGTGTGCCTGCTACTCTAGAAACATCGCCGCGCTACAACATTGCACCAACACAAGAAGTCGTCTCCATTATGCATAATGGAGCATCTCACCTGGCCTTGTTACGTTGGGGACTGATCCCCTCGTGGGCCAAAGACGAATCAATTGGTTCGAGGATGATTAACGCCAGGGCCGAAACGCTGACAGAGAAACCCAGCTTCAAGGGGCTATTGCGTTCTAAACGCTGCATGATCATAGCCGATGGCTTTTACGAATGGCGCAAGGAAAATGGGCTCAAGACCCCTATGTATATCACACTAAAAAGTGGAGAACCTTTCGCTTTTGCTGGCTTATGGGACCAGTGGAAAAACCCCGCAGGCCAGCAGATACGCACTTGCACAATTATCACCACCGAGCCTAACGATGTGCTTGTGCCTATTCATAATCGCATGCCAGCCATCCTTTTACCCGACGCCTACGAACTCTGGCTCGATCCAGATGTGCGTGATGAACATGCACTATCGCACTGGCTCGCGCCCTATCCGGCAGAAGAAATGATGGCTCGCCCCGTTTCACGGCTGGTGAATGACCCGAAGCATGATAGCCCTGAGTTGATCGCGACATTGCCGGAGTAAACGAGTGCTCAAAAAATAATCAGTCAATCTGCACCAGGAGCCGCAAGCGAGCAAATCGCCTCAAGCGTCTCCTGGGCATTCCGCACAAACTCAGCCCTCACAGGCAGACGCTCCTTGAACTCTTCAACACTGGTATCATCTAGAAATCGCTCTCCAGCGTTATCCAGCATCACACGTGGCAGCAGCACCAGATCACCCAGATTTTCATTCTCCTCCAGGGCTTCCAGCACATCGTGGCCGCAAAGTAACCCGGCGACAGTCACTTCTGCCCCAAAGAACTTGTTTACAATGGGCAGCACCTGCACTTCAAGTCCCTCAACCTTGCGCATATCTTCTGCGAACTGCTCGATAACGGACCGTGCCATCATACTCGTGACCAGCGTCATCCTCCGCGGTTGCGGCAAGCTTGCTGGTAGTTTGCGTTTGCTACGTGCCCATTGTTCAATCAGGTAGCGTGTCATGCCCACCCCATTCTCGATCTGTGCATACGAGCCATAATGCTTCGCGGGTGGGAATTCGCGTTCCGTCAGGTAATACCATTCATCCGAGAGGTAGACAAATGGATACCCATCAGCATCCTCTGCCTCGAAGCGGCGCTGGTGTGCCTCGACTTGCTTGATCACTACCCCGGCCTCTTCTCGTGTATAGTGGCGCAGCGGCGGCAAGTCACCGGTTTTCATCATGTTGTTGTATTTCGTCAGTCCAACAGGCACTACAGAAATCGACTCGACGATAGGGCGCAGTCCTGCCAGGTCGTATATGCTGCGGTCAAGCTGCGGACCATCATTAATCGGCGGGCAGAGCACAAGTTGCGTGTGACAAGTGATGCCCATGCTTCCCAGGAGTTTGATATGGTCGATGATATCTCCTGCTCGTGGCCCATCGACCATCTTACGCCGCAGGTCGGGATCGGTTGTATGCACGGAAACGTAGAGTGGCGTCAACTTCTGTTCGTCCAGGCGCTGCCAATCGTGTTCTTTCAGATTGGTGAGCGTAATAAAGTTGCCAAAGAGGAATGAGTAGCGGTAGTCATCATCCTTGATATAGAGTGTAGATCGCATACCGTGCGGCAAACCGGGCTGCGGCGCGAAGCGCTCTGGCAACCCCTTAATAAAACAGAAGACGCATTTATTGGCGCACTGCCGGATAAACGGAGCAGGCTCTTCGCCGAAGAGCACCCCCAGGTTCTCATCGTACGTTTTAGAGATTTGTACTTCTTGCTGGGTCAGTTGTCGCTCAAATCCAATCGTCAACTCTTCATCAGCAACGTAAAAGCGATAATCCACCAGGTCACGAATAGTATGACCGTTAATTGTGCGAATAAGATCACCAGGCTGTAGTCCTGCGCGGTCTGCAGGGCTTTCAGGCACTACCTCACGCACCCATCCATACATTTTTGGCATCAGTGTGGTTCCTTTGGCTGTAGTCTATTGCGCTTGCAGGTTGCGAATCGCCCATTGCCCATTCTTCCTAGAAATGACGAATGATAAGAGTAATGACGATAATCAAGACTATGAAAACTATCGTACCAAGAACAAAATATGTATTTCTGCGTCCAAGTTTGATGTTGGTGCTAGGCCCTTTAGCTACTACTGTCTTTTTTACTTCCTCTTGACGCTGTTTCCGTTTCTCAATACGCTTCTGTCTCCTATCACGCACAGCGTCGGTCTGGCTTCCACCATAAGGGCCGGTACCCATGTGTTGCATACGCCTGCGCATCTCGCGGTTATAACTCTCAGCCTGTTGTTGTGTGGGTGACGTTGCTGAGATTTCTTTAGGCTGCATCGATTTCGCCCCCGACACAGCCGAACCGCCTATTGCCGGCTTAGCACTTTTCCCACTCTGTTTACTCTTAGCCGTGTCGGTTTGGAGAGTGATTGAAGGTTCTGATTGTGGTTTAGGTGATTTGGGCCGGCTTGAGCCGCCGGCGGATGGTGATGTGCCTGCTTCTGGCTTTTTAACACCAGTTGTCTTCGTCTTATCTGGCCCAGGTTTTTGAGATCCTGGCTTATGCGCCTTTGTCATCGTCGTATCCTTTGCTTGGGTTGTAGTCTGGTATTTCCTTGAACTTCTCCACCCGCAGGTAGTCATTGAGATACGGTGCAATCTCGTCACACGTCACACTCATTAATCTACCTCTTTATCTAGCATCGCTCTCGCGATCTTCGCCGCCTCCTCTTTATCATCGGGAGCAAGCGCTCCATCGATAACCAGGCTCAGCAGGTGATCCTTAATCGGTCGTAACCACGGTCCTGGACCACGATCGAACAACGCCATCAGTTCATTACCATCCAGAGGGCTTTTGAGTGGTACACGCTTTGCCTCCTCCTTTAAGCGCTGGCAACGCTCGGCAAGTTCAGCTACGCGAGCAGTAGCTCGTGTGACCTTATCAGATCGATAGCTGGTGATATCTGCGCGCGACAGGTCGAGTAGATCGGGCAGGTCGTCCCCGCTATCCAGCATCAGCCGTCGCACTGCCCCATCTGTCCAGTCCGAAGTATACGCATTTGCCCGCATGTGTAAACGCACAATTTTCGACACACTCTCGATAAAATCCCGGTCAAAGTGCAAGCGCTTCAGGATATCACGTGCCATGTAGGCTCCGACATCCTCGTGCCCAAAAAAGTGTACCTTTCCATCTTCAACTGTACGCGTGCGTGGCTTCGCAATGTCATGCAGCAGCGCGCTCCAGCGACAGACCAGCCGGGGAGATGAGCGCTCAACCACGCGTAGAACGTGCGCATAGACATCTTTTGAATGAATCGCTCGCTGAGGTTGTTGACTTACACCGCGCAGCGCAAGTACTTCGGGCACAATCCACTCCATCAACCCCAACTCAACAAGCAAATCCAGGCCTTTAGCAGGGTTCGCCGAAACCAGCAGCTTATTCATCTCATCCCGGATACGTTCACGCGAAATCTTTTGCAGTTTTGCGGCTTGGTGAACGATTGAACGCCGGGTTCCGGGCTCTATAGTAAAGTCAAGCTGGGCGGCGAAACGCACTGCGCGCAGCAGGCGCAACGGATCCTCATCGAAGCGCTTATCAGGTTCATTGCCTACGGCACGCAACACGTGCGCTTCCAGGTCTTGTCGACCTCCGAATGGATCAATGATTTGTCCAGTCAATGGATGGCACGCCATAGCGTTGATTGTGAAGTCTCGTCGCAGCAGGTCATCTTCTAGCACCGTCCCAAAACATACCTCTGGTTTGCGAGAATTGGGATTATATTGCTCGCTGCGGAACGTGGTGATCTCGATGATGTAATTTGAGTAATGGAGACGTACCGTACCAAAACGCTCACCAACAAGAACAATCGCAGTGGGATGCGTTGGCGCGACGATGCGCTTGATTTCGTCGGGAGTTGCGTCGGTTGCCAGGTCCTCGTCGTTCGACTCCTCGCGATGTAGTAGTACATCGCGCACTGTCCCCCCTACAATATAGAGTTGTTTATGCTGCGCGCGAAATGCTTCCGCCAGCGTGTTGATCATATTGTGCATGATGAGCAAAGTATACCCATTTCAATAGTCTTGATGTAATGGGACTATTGTATCATGTTCGGGTGGGACTAGGAAGAGGGTCTGTGGCCTCGCAGTATTTAACCCTATGGTACAATGATGGCAGTTTTGTACACGAGGACGAGAGTATGACAAAGAAAAAAGATACAAACTTACCACAAGACTTCGAGTTTACATTCGAACCCGAGGATGTCGTCTACGAATTTATTGAGGCCTGGACTGATGGCGAGTATGAATTCGCATATGAACTACTCTCAAGCGATAGTGAGTTGCGCGAAGGGCTTTCACAAGAGGAATGGGTTGAGCGTCGCCGTGCCTGGGCTGAACAAGCGCAACCCAAAGAATTATTAATAGCTTTTGTGCGCGAACGTGAAGAAGGTAAGGCAAACCTCAAGCTCCCTACCGCATCCGTTGGCGACCATGCAGCTAAGACGTGGGAAGTAGAAATTTCCTGGTCGCTCGAGCTGAAAGATACTTCTGCTGGTGAAACACTCAAAGAGATGCCTTTGGCAACTGCTGTCTACAATGAAACAGGACGGCATTGGTTCTGGACGAGTTATGTATTTGTTGAGGAAGAGGATGAGTGGCGAATTCAGAGCATAACTGATCAAGGGGCAAATGCGCGGAAACTGCCTCTTGAGGAGTTGGAGAGTCGCATAGAGAAGCTCGACACTGAACTAAAAGAGCTTGTTCGCAAAAAGAAACTAGACGAGATTGATTTCAACCAGCTTGAAGATATTGACACATTCCTGAAAGAACCTCGTTGGATAGCAGCCGAAGTGTTGCATTACGATGATGCCTTCATTGCCCTTCAACCGCAGGATCAACCTTTCTATGAATTGGCTACCATTCACGCCATGGTCGTAGAAGACTTAGAACGGGCCGCTGTTTATATGGAACTTCAAGTGGAACGTTTCCCTGAAGAACGTGCAGAAAACTTGCAGAAACTTGGATTGACACAACTTGCGATGAGTGAACGCTATTATGAAGATGAGATGGATGAAGAAGCCGCAAGATACCATACGCTTTCAATATCGACGTTACGCAACTCGCTAGCTCTTGAGAATGATGCAGATACACGTATTATGTTAGCGAGTATGCTTTTCGATGACGATGAACTTGATGAGGCAGAGGATCAATTGCGCCAGGCCGATGCATTAGCGACTGAAGATGATCAAAAGGCGCTTATCGAGTTTGCATTGGGAGACATCGCGAAGGAGCGAGAACAGTTTGATCAGGCGCTGCACCATTACCAGCATGCTGTAGAGTTCGACCCGACCTATGCCGAGGCATGGCTCAATCTCGGCACGTCCCAACATACGTTAGGACAAATTGCAGAGGCCGAAGCCAGCTTCAAACGCTCTATTGAACTAGATCCCAATGACTTCCATGCCTACTCTTCGCTCGGCAGGATGTATCTTGAGAGTGAACAACGGTCAAAGGCTCGCGAGATACTTGAGCAAGGCCTGCGTGTCAATCAAGACTCTGCTGACTTGCGTGTATTCCTTGCAATTGTCTTGATGGCAATTGGAGACGATCGACGCGCAGAGAAATTATTGGATGAAGCCGAAGAAATTGACCCCGACTTGGAGTTTATTCAGACGGTTCGTCAAGCACTCAAACAAACTCGCCCGCAGAAACATACTGCCAGAAAAAAGAAGCGGCACGGTAGATAGTACGAGTTTTTACCAGCTTGTGTAATTTCCCTCCAAAACATATTGACAAGAACGTCTGTACTAATGTATTATGTACTAGAACAGATTATCTAATCAGGAGGTTAATGCTATGGGGGTCACACAAGCCAATAAATTACCCCAAGAATCTGGCTACGAAATTGAGGAAGATGACGAATATTATGTAACGCGTCCTCATAGCAGTGTGCGCAGGTACAATAGACCACCCCAGCGTGATACACTTGATGACGTCGACGTGCTGAAAGGGGGGATTGTTCATCCACGACGCTCTAATGTCACTCCGTATCCGAGCAGTGGCAAGCTATCGCACGCTGCTGCCCCTTCATGGAAGCAAGGATGGCGTCAGGATAAGCGTTTTCCATTGATAGCGGTTATCGTTGGTATGCTCCTGATGGCAGCACTTTTCGTTATGTTGAACACCTTTGGTTCATGGTGGCAGGTTCACCAGGACGATGTGACTTATGGCCGTCCTCGTACCTACCAGGTCGATGCGGTGGTAGGGCACAACGATAGCCCAGGCAACCTTTCACACTTTCTCTTTCTCAACCTCAACCGGCATGTAGTGATTATCGAACTGCCCGGTGGAGACTCGACACACGCTCGTATCTATAATGGCCCAACTTTGTTCGGCGATGGCCAGGATTTAACGCCGGTTACTGCTGAATTTAGGGACGTAAACGGGGATGGCAGGCCTGACATGATTGTACACATTCAAGATCAACGCCTGGTGTTTATCAATGATGGCACCCAATTTGTCCCACAATAACCGGGGCAGCAAGTGCAATTGTGAACACAAATAATGCTTTGACATACAAAAAAGCCTGAAGGAACATACCCTTCAGGCTTCTCCCCGCCACTTACATTTCATAGATTGCTAAGATATCTTCTTCATCTACCAACTAGCTTCCTTGCCACTTTTCCCTACACTCCCACTATGTTGAAGGACTTCCCCCGTATTCCCTCTTTCCATCACAAAAGCTAATATAACATACTTTACTTACAAACCTATGAAAAGAGATAGGTGAAATATGACCAATTTTTCATGTTACATCTTGGAAGGCAAAAGAACATCATTACGATTTGTTCATCTTTTGCCAGTCTTGCGTAAAACGCTCGACCGCTTCTTCAGTGAGAGGATCTCTTACCATCTCCATCAAGACCAGCGGTGTTACGGTCAGGACATGGGCGCCAGCTATTGGCACCGTTTGCGCGACGTTCATGATATCATTGAGAAACGCACTATCAATATAGAGGGCCATGTTTATGCTCCATTCTACTTTATTAGCTGAAACTGTACAGCTTGCCATCGATGAGCGATTATTGATCCTGAACTCAGCGGCGGATCCATTCGTGCTTGAAGCTGCACGGCGTCTTAGCGCAGGCGAACTCATACTCGCCGAAGACAATATCGCCTCGTTAATGCACTTTGACAGATTAATCGGGACACCCGCCGGGGCCGATTTATCGCGCCCATCGCCGATTATGAACGTGAACACAAAAATCCCGCCATCCGTAGGGGCCGATTTATCGCGCCCATCGCCGATTTATCGGCCTCAATTGCGCGTGAGACACGTTCCCTTTCATGAGTATACCTTACGTGAAGCTCCTGCGACCATCGATGTAGCAATCATGAATTTGTTGTACCAGCCGGGCAAGACCTGGATGATCTACGGGTTACAGGTAGCTGCCTACGCACTCAAACCTGGGGGGCGTCTTTATGTTGTGGGTGCCAAAGACCGTGGCGTGTTGTCTATGGCGAAGCGTATGCAATCTCTCTTTGGCAATCTGGAGACGCTTGTAATCAGCAAAGGGCAGCGCGTGATCTGTTCCTACAAAGATGCAAGTGTCCAGTTCATCTCTCCTGGCGATCTGAGCTCGCTCGTACCCACAGTCTTTGCCGAGGGCAAGTTAGACGAAGGGACACGCCTATTGTTAGAAGTGTTGGAAGTACATGCAACCGATGTGGCGTTAGATATTGGCTGTGGGGCAGGTTTCATAGGTATACACATTGCGCGCCTGGCCAGCAAAGGACATGTGACAATGGTCGATGCTAGCCTAGCTACGGTGGATGCCGCCCGACAGATGGTCAAGCAGAGTGGTCTGACCAACGTGCAGGTGCTAGCGAGCGACGGAACAAAGGAGCTGCCAGGGCAGCGCTTTGACCTTGTGGTGACCAATCCCCCGTTTCATCTTGGAGGCATACAGACTACCGGGATAGCCGAGCGCTTTATTCGCGAAGCCGCGCAGGTCTTGCGCCCTCGCGGACGCTTTTACCTGGTGGCAAATCGTTTCTTGAAATATGAGCCAACATTACGAGCCTGTTTTAAAACCGTCGAAGAAGTCGACGGAAACACACGTTATAAGGTACTACCATAGCTGCTCCCTCCCCGGCAAGCGATGCATTTGTCGAACAGTTGACAGGATATGTCGAGCGATGGATGAGGCGCATGCAAAGCCAAACCGAGCGCCAGGGAGCGCCACCGGACCCGAAAGGGCCGGGTCGGCCACGCGAGTTGCCCGAGGAGGTGGTGTGGCGCAGCCTGCTGCAGTGCGTGTTGACGCGAGCCCGAGGGGTGCGAGACCTGTGGCGTTCGTTGGTGTGTCAGGGCTACGATATCTGTGATGAGACGGTCTACGATCGACTGGACAAAGCGGGCACGGGGCCGCTGGAGCAGCTCTTCCAGCAGCTCACGACGGGGCTCTCGGCCTGGGTGCAACCGCTGCTGGACGAGCAGCGGTGGGCGCCCTTGGCACCCTTTGCCAGCGACGTGCTGGCCCTGGATGAAACGGTGTTGGACCCGGTGGCCCGCAAGTTGCCCCAGTTCCGTCATTTCAAGCAAGGGGCGGTGGAGTTACTGCCGGGCAAACTGGCGGCCCTGTTCGATGTGCGGCGACAGTTGTGGCGGCGCATCGACTATCTGCCGGATGCGCAACAAAACTGTAAAGTGCATGCCCGCGCCATGCTCAAGGGGCTGCTCAAGGGCACCTTGCTACTCTTCGATCTGGGCTACTTTGGCTTCGAGTGGCTCGACGAGCTGACGACGGGCAAGCAGTGGTATGTGTGTCGGCTGCGCGAGAAGACCAGTTACACGGTGGTGCATCCGTTCTACGAAAGTGACGAGGTGTTCGACGGGCTGGTGTGGCTGGGCACGCATCAGGCGCAGGCGCGCTCTGTGGCGCGGTTGGTGCGGGTGCGCGTGGGCTACTGCATGCATGAGTATCTGACCAATGTGCTCAATCCGAGCGTACTGTCGGTAGGCGACCTGGTGCGGCTGTATGCGCGACGCTTCGATATTGAACTGGCGTTCTTGCTGCTCAAGGAGTATTTGCAGTTACATCTGTGGTGGCATAGCAAGCTGACGGGTATCCTGCAACAGATCTGGGCCTGTCTGATCATTGCCCAACTGGTGCAGGCGATGCGTGTGGAGATTGCCTGCCAAGCCCACGTCGACCCGTTTGAGGTCTCCATGCCCTTGGTCGTGCGCTCGATGCCCATTCTAGTGGCCAGCGGGCAGGATCCCATCGCGGTGTGTGTGCAGCGAGGGAGGCAACTGGGCTTCATTCGTCCGTCCAGCCGCCTGCAACTTCAGGTGCCAGCTATCGCGGCAGCTGAGATCGTGCCTCGGCCTGCTGATCTGGTGCTCGAACGCACTCCGTGCTATCCCGCCAGCCCAGGAAGGCCGGGCCGCAAGTGTTCCAAGAAACGACAGAAGCCGAAAACGGGTCCACCTAGCTGGTTGGGCCCAGCCATTTATGAGTTTATGGCTCAATAACAGCACGGGAAAGGAGGCTACTGCTGCCTGAGCTGATCCTGGTCACGTCGCGGCTTGCTGCTCTCCCGTAGCCTGAGGCTACGGGAGAGCAGGGGAAGCTGCCCTTCGTCGCAGCTCACAGGCACACAACTGACCGGCTCGTCCAGGGTTCCTCATGGAAATCTGATCAGTTTGCCGCTGCATGTTGTAATTAGTTGGAATCAATGCCCTTGCGGGCGCCAGGAATATTACTACGCTTTTCGTTGACATGAATTGATTGGGATACTTATCCTATCACCTCTCACGGCACAAGAATCCCTCGTCCACGCAACTTACCAGAGTCGAGATCATGAATTGCATCATTTGCAGCATCGAGTGGATAAACGGCTGTGTGCAGGGTGACCTTGCCCTGGGCCGTCAGCGTCATCAATTCAGCCAGGTCGTTGTAGGTTCCGACGAGGTTGCCGATGAAGTTGATCTCTCGTGAGATGATGTCGATCGTAGGCACGTTGAGCGAGCCACCGTAACCGATGATA
>WNGJ01001843.1_pt1 | contig 21124 bp, 17 predicted proteins | sample 5400611 | NCBI WGS metagenome assembly WNGJ01 (sample SAMN13153375, study PRJNA577476) | soil metagenome | isolation source: 40 cm soil or saprolite under Garry oak tree replicate 1 | place: USA:California | collected 2016-06-15
AAGCTCTGATTAAGTCTTCGACGCGTAGCGTCGGTATGAGTTTAGCCCGGCGTTTCAACGCCGGGATCAGGTGATTGCCGCGTTTCGTCGCGTAGCGACGATTGAAAAGGGCGCCAATTTCCGGCGTCGCTACGCGACGAACACTTTTGCCCTTGCCCCGGCCTTGAAACGGCCGGCCTAAACTCATGCCGACGCTACGCGTCGAAGACACTCGATCAGACGTTTCTGAAGTCTATCCGACGCTCAGGCTCCCGAGTGCAGACCAGTCTCCGGTGAGCGCCTATTGGCGGAAACCTGCCCCCGCAACAAGTCCAGGTAGAGATTCCTAATATCCTCTATCAGGCGCTCATTTGAATAGTAAGCGGCGACGAATTGTAAACCACGCTCGCCGGTTTCACGACGCAGCGTGGCGTCTTCGACCAGGAACGCCAAGCCCGCTGCAAAAGCCAAAGGGTCGCCAGGCACAACCCCAATGCCTCGTGGACATACCCAAAAAGACGCGTCCGGATCCTTGCGATTAGGCGCTCCCAACAGATCGACCACGCCGCCGACGGCCGTAGAGATTACCGGACGAGCATTCGCCATCGCCTCAATCAGCGTCAATGGTGTTCCTTCATTTCGCGACGTTAAGGCCACAATATCCAGTGCAGGATAGACGTACTCAAGATCTCGACGGCTGCCGGTAAATATCACATCCTCGGCCAGGCCCAGCGACGCGGCCTGTTGCTCGAGCGTGTTTCGCAGCGCGCCATCTCCAATGACTACGAATCGTACAGACTTGTTTGACGAGTGATCAGAAAACTGATTTTTATGCAGCGCTGCCGCCTGTAGAAACAACTCGTGGTTCTTGATTTCGGTAAGCCTGCCAACGATTCCCACCAGAATATCGTCCGCTCCAGCTCCAACCTCATCGCGAAATGACCGGCCATGCTCTTTCCAGTTGGCAAATACGCCAACATCAAATCCAAGCGGAATTACAGCGAATTGATCGGCGCGCCCAACCCCGAACTCTTCATTGATCTCTCGTCGCTGTTGTTCACTTAAAACGACGATGCGATCGGTGATCAACTTCGCCAACATCTTTTCTATTAACAAGAAAAGACGTGTCTTCAGCGGGCCGTAGTAACTATGAAAAATATGCCCGTGATAAGTATGGATAAGGCGGCAAGCTCGCGGTCTCCCCAAAAAAGCATTTGGAGTTAGCCAGCGATAGAAGAGTCCCGCAACTCTGCCGACGGTGCCAGCTTTAGCCGTATGGGTGTGAATGATGTCGGGGCGTTCGCGCCGGAAAATTTTGTAGAGTTTCCAGATCGTGAGCGCGTCTTTCAGCGAAATCTCACGACTCATCTCCGGAACAAAGATAGGCGAGATGCCCATCTCAGTTGCGAAGTAACCCATGTCGTCTTCGCCCGGCGGAACTGTACCGGCGACCAGCAACGATTCGTATTCCGCTGTTTGCAACTTGCTGAGCCAGACAACGTGCTTGGCCGGCCCACCGACATTGAGACGGGCAATGACGCGAACTATCTTCATCGACAGCCAATAGCGCGGGCATCTTTCCCAGATGATGAATCTCTACGCATAACGTAACGCGGTTGCACGGAGCAAAAGTGAGAGCGTGAAAGAAGTTGGATTATCTCTCAGTTTCAGACTATAGCACTGGCCCCGGCAGGCTGCGGCAACTCCATTTTGTTGGCGCTAGTCTCGGCCACGAGATTCGAAGCCCGCAAGAGACTTTCGAATGTGCCGGCATCCGTCCACCAGCCTTCGAGTTCTTCCCAGGTCATCTCCTCGCGTTTGATATAAGCATTGTTGACGTCGGTGATTTCCAACTCACCACGCCCCGATGGCTTCAGCGTGCGAATGATGTCAAACACCTCACCATCGTACATGTAGATGCCGATTACCGCGTATTCTGATTTCGGTAACGCGGGCTTCTCTTCAATACGCAGGACGCGTTGGCCGCTGAGTTCGGGGACGCCAAAGCGTTCCGGGTCCGGAACCTTCTTCAATATGATCTTGGCTCCCCTGCCCTGCTTCTGATATGCCTGAACCGCAGCAGCGATATTGCCTTCAATGATATTGTCACCCAACACCACGCAAACTGAATCCCTCGAAGCAAAATGTTCAACCAGCGATAGGGCCTCAGCGATACCGCCTTCGCCCTCCTGATAAGTGTAGTTGATGTGTTTGAGACCAAACGCTTTTCCGTTGCCCAATAGTTTAAGAAAATCGCCAGCCGAATTGCCGCCGGTGACAATCATGATATCGGTGATGCCTGCGTTCACCAGCGTTTGAATCGGATAGTAGATCATCGGCCGATCATAAACGGGAAGCAGGTGCTTGTTTGTGACTGCGGTCAATGGTCGCAAGCGTGTACCTAATCCGCCTGCTAAAACGACGCCTTTCACTCTGTTACCTCCGAGACTATCAGTCAGTCGTCTACCTTATGCTTTGTTCCGGTCTTAGTTTTGGTCTTTGAGTTTGTTTCAGTCATTTCGTGCAAGACTTCGAAGGCGGCCACTAGCCAAGACCCGAGACCCAAGACCTAGTCTCAATCAATGAATCTCTGAAGCCACAACTCCAGCATTAACAATGTCCAGAGTTGATGCGAATAATCTCGCTCGCCGCGCGTGTGCAATTCCACCAGTCGTTTAACTACTTCCCGTTTGAAAAGTCCACGGTCTAGTGCCGTCTCCGTAAGTAACGTCTCACGTAGAAACGGTTGTAGCTTGCCGCGAAACCAATGACCAATTGGGACGCCAAATCCCATCTTGCGACGGTCCAAATTTTCGGCGGGTAGCAGCTTCTTCAGCATCCGTTTCAACAAATACTTAGTCGTCAGTCCACGCAACTTGAATTTCTCCGGCAAGCTGGCGGCAAACTCCATTACGTGGTGATCGAGGAAGGGCGAGCGTGCCTCGAGCGATACGGCCATGGTGGCGATGTCCACTTTCACCAGTAGATCGTTAGGAAGATACGTCATGATGTCCGTCAACAACGCAGCATCGACAATTCCTGATCCGTTTGCCCGCGCAAACCACGGATCCAGCATGCCGGTGGCGGAGACACTCTGTGTTTGGCGAAGAAAATCAGCTGAGTACAAATCCTGTTTCGCCTCCGCATCGAAGACACTGACCCAACGAAGATAGCGTTCCACCTTCGGTAGCGATGCCGCTTGAATAAAACGCTTCAGGTCTCTAACGCGGCCGCGCTTTGTTTCCGACGAGGGAATCAACGCTATTGCCTGGCGCATCACCGTTTCTCTAAGCACTGAAGGTATGCGATGGTATCTCTCCGCCAAACGCATTGCCGCGTAGCGCTCGTAACCGGCGAAAGATTCGTCGCCACCGTCGCCATTCAAGGCTACCGTCACGTGGTTTCGCGTTTCGCGAGCAACGTAATAGGTTGGGATCGCTGAAGAGTCAGCATAGGGCTCGCCGTAGTGCTCAACCAGAATCGGTAAAACCTCAAGGGCATCCGGACGTACGATGAACTCATGATGGTCGGCGCCGACATGTTCCGCAACTCTGCGCGCGTGATGCAACTCGCTGAAGTCTTGTTCCTCAAATCCAATCGAAAATGTCTTTACCGGTCCGCTTGATTCCTCGCTCATCAGCGCCACTACTGCGCTCGAATCAATGCCCCCCGAAAGGAAAGCGCCCAGCGGCACTTCCGACATCAACCGCACTTTCACTGCGTCGCGAAGGATCTCAATAGCCCGGCGGCCTGCTTCTTCCTCGCCCATATCAATTTTCTTTGAAAAGTCAGGCTGCCAGTATCGTTCAATTTCGATTTCACCCTTGCGGTAGCGCAGACTGTGTCCTGGTTCCAGCTTTCTGATTGCTCTATAGGCTGTCAGCGGAGCCGGCACACACATGAAAGAGAGATAGTGGTGAAGCGCCTCCGCGTCGATGTCCTTGCTAATGTCAGGATGCTGTAACAGCGCACTGAATTCCGATCCGAAAACGAACTGACCATTGACCTGGGCATAGAGCAGAGGCTTTTTGCCGACGCGATCGCGTGCCAGAAAAAGTTCCTGCGAGCGCTCGTCCCAAATCGCAAAGGCAAACATTCCGCGCAGATACCTGGGACAATCCGCGCCATAACGATCGTAAGCGTGAATGATCGCTTCTGTGTCGCTGTTTGTATAAAAGGTGTGACCGAGTTTCTCGAGCGCATCGCGGAGTTCGCGGTAGTTGTAGATCTCTCCATTGAAAACGATCCAGGCGGTGCGATCCAGGTTGTGAATGGGCTGCTGCCCACTCTTCAAGTCGATTATGGCCAGGCGCCGCATGCCAAGTCCGACCGGTCCCTTGACATAAAAACCGTCGTCGTCTGGTCCGCGATGGCGAATGGAGGCGCACATTCGAGCCAGCAGTGCCTGGTCAACGTCTCTCCTGTCATTACGAACTATGCCTGCAATTCCACACATACTAATCGGTCCCGGCTAAGCTGTTTTGGGGACTTCAATACGGTTTATAGTAACTAACCTTTCACATGCTGGCCAATGACCTGCCGACTACTCTTTGATGAAGACGCGCGCCAGCTTGACTCCGATCCGGCCAACCACCGGAACGCGCTCCAGACGTCGACGCAGTCTCAATGCGGCATCGGCGTTAGCGCTGAAATCGATCTTCAGTTGGCGCAGGTAAGCCGCGGTGGCGCGGTCCTCGTCGAGTTTCGCGCCATGACCATTAAGATCAAACTCATACACTACTTCCTCATAGAGGTTGATGAGTTCATCGATAACGCGCTCATGTCCCACACTGGCCCGCACTGTTTTCGAGACCCTTACAGCTTCAGCTCGATCATAACGTTTGATTTCTTCAGCGATGACTGTTGCATCCAATGGCCTGTCGAGTGTGCGTCTGCCAAAATTCAACGGCCTGAGCAGGGGAAAATTTGCCATGCTGACCATTGGTCCACTGCCCTCATAATCGCAAAGCAGGACTGCGGCTCCGACTGCCATTGCTTCCAAAGCGCTTCTTCCTTTTGCAAACACCAGGTCATATTCACCAAGAATCTTCTCGGGTTGGGCGGTGGCGTTGTTTGTTTGACTTCCGACTACATCAAGCTGGATCCTGGCGCGCGCGCAAGCTTCGCGCACTGCGGGGAGATGAGTTTCATGGTTCGCATAGTTGCTAAAGAGCAAAGCACGCTTTGGTGTCGGTGATAGCGGCTGGCGGCGAGCAGCAAACCGCGCAAGGTCAACAAAGTTTAGTAAGACGTTGATGCGTTTCTGCGGCATGCCGTGATCCAGTAACAAATCGCGGCAAGCGTGGTCTACCGCGACATAGCGGAGGATTCGCGGAAACTCTACCGGCTTTTCATGCCAACTGCTGGAGTTATGTATGAACTGGATCGCCGGCACACCGGGAAAATGCAGCAGAGCGGTCATCAACTCCAGGTGCTGCTGACCATGAATGAGATCGGGAGTTTCAGCAAGATTATTCAGGTCATCAACAACCGGAATTTTTGACGCGCGCAGTTCGCGCGCCACCTCTCCCAGGACTGTGCTGTAAGCGACGGGTGCGTGGCCGCGCTTCAGGAGTTCAGTCGCAGTGTCGCGCACGTAGAGTTCTGACCCGGCCCGGCCGGCGAGTGTATTGTTGGTGATAAGAACTCTTAAACCGCTCATGAGTAACCGCTTTTCGCGCAGGCATGTTGGTGTCACAGCGCAGCTGGTCGTTCAACTTCAGCAGTTTTCAACGTGATGCCAAACTGCTTCTACCAGTGGCAGAAAGTGTTCGGCATAGCGAATGGTCTGCTTGTAATGACCGGCGGCAACCATCTTCTCGCCGTATAGTTCGTAGAACTTAATATCGTTTGATCGCGGCTCGCTAGCTGTGCGTATACTGACCGGCCGAAGACATTCTGTTCGAAAGCGGTCCAATTCAATACCTTCAATATCATCTTTGACTCTCTTTTCAATTCGAGGATATGCCTGCACCGCCGATACGACTTCCCGACTCAAATCCTTGTCGACGTCGCCAACCAGTTGCGGCTCCGAAAAGCGCCTTATACCCTTGAATAGCTCTCCCCGCAGTGCGGCTTCAATATCCAACGCCAGCCTGGCATTGTATGCGCGCGCCGCAGCGACTTTCCGGGCAAATGCTTCGTCATCCAGGTGAATCCACACTGCCTGCTTGCGAATCATATCGGGGCATTCCTCAGGAGAACCAACCACCGCAAAATCGAAGTTTGCAATTTGCCGTTGGGTCGTCCTTCTTACTATTTCCACTGCGGCATTGGTTAACAAACGGCAGACGTCATGGGTAGGGCTATAGCCCTCGTCAGAATCAGCAACGACGTACTCGATTTCCTGACGCCTGAATGCTTCTGCCAACTCTTCAGCAATGCCAATGAAGAATGAAAAGTCTCTTTTAAGAAAGGTATTATAGACATCGGCATCTCCAACTCGGCCGTAGATGGATCCAAGGTCAGCACCGACGTCCTTCAGGACCTTCGTCGTTGATTGCAACTGCGGCTCTCCCGCACGACCGGATCCGTCCGTGATGACAAAAACAGAGGGCGTGCTCGTCTGCAGCCAACCATGAACACGTAGCTCATGGCTTGGGTGAGCGATCACCAGGGCGGCTCGCGAATGGTTATTGATGCCAGTCTGCATGTGATAATTACAGCCGCTAGCTCGCGCTACGGGCCTGTACTACTGGAAAGCTGACTCGTTACTCGTCATTCAGTGGCCAGGCAGACTCTCGGAAAACTTGCGGCGAGTGTTCCGACTCAGTCGAAGCCACTTGGTAAAGAAATGGAGGCCCCACGCCAGAACTTTTTCCCGTATCCCTATATGGAAGTTCTGCCCGGCCGGGCCTTGAAAGTTGCCGCTTGTTGAATTGCCAGTTCCTGCCGCTCTTCAAGCTCCCGTTGTTTTCTTTCTTCTCGCTTCTCCTTCATTAGTACGAAGCCGACCGCGACGAAGATAAAGTAAAAAACCAAAAGCTGGGCGCGCTGGCGATAAGCAGTTCCCACATTTCCCTGAAAGACAGAATAGGCGAGCGTAAGCATGACCGTGAAAATCAAAATCGGTGAGATCATTCGCAGTCGATATTTAACGGCAAACCAGAGACCGAGAACCAGCAATGGAAACGAAGCCCACCAAATTACCATTTCGGGCAAGGTGATGCTCTGACGCAAAGAAGTGATCTGCCAGGGAAACGGAGCAAATAACAAATAAAGCACACCCATGGGAATTGTAGAGATTGCACCGGAAGTGCTCGAGACATCGACGTCTCGTCCAAAGCCAGACTCCGAGCGCGCCAGATCGTTTCGACTTCGTTGCAGTTGCGCCATGTTTCCGTAGCGCTCGAATTGAACAGACGCGGAGCGCGTAACCCCTACGTAGGTCAACCCCAAACCCAACAGGATGATGGCCCCAAATTGGCGTGCGAAACTTGTTGCAGTAACTTGTTGCATACCGATGACAAACGCGCCGGCGATGGCAACGCAGATCATGTAGAACACATAAAAACGTAAAGCCACCAGACCCAGGAGCGCGCAGACCAAGACAACAATATATTTTAGAGACAGCTTTTCACCCAACTTCAACGTGCACAGAATAGCGATCGCCAGCAGCAGAACTATGGGGCCATCCTTGAGCCCTTGCGCCGACCAGAGCACGAGTGACGGATAAAAGGCCACCGCGATGCCGGCGATCCGCGCCACTCTGAGATTCTTGAAAACCTGGTGTGCACATAAGTAAATTAATACCGCAGTTGCCGCCCCGAAAACTGAATTCATCAGTTGGACCGCAAGCATGTTGCGTCCGATCAATCCATAGACAGCGGCAACCAGGTAAACCATCCCCCAGCCCGAGCCCTGACCGCTGCGAACATATTGGTTGGCGATCGCCTGCCAGTATTTGTCGCCACCCCAGCCGATGATTTGAGCGTTGCCATAGAAGTCATAGGTTAAGGCATCGCCGCCAAAAAAGTCCTGCCCGCGAAATACGAAGATTAAGAGGCCCACAACCATCCGCCCAAGAAGAGCTGCTACGAACAATCGCAACAGAAAGGGCCCGTCAACTTCTCTCTTATAGGCGTAAAAGCCGGTGATTGCCGCCAGAGCTGTGCAAAACAAGACTGCTTTGGCTGTATCCGCGGTCGTGACAGCGCCATAGTCGTTCACGTATGGAAGCACCAGTGGCGGCACCAAGATGACGATGGCAACGCACAGCAGCAGGTAAGACAATGTCAGTAGAGCATTCATGTTTAGAGATCAACTCACCGCGCCTTTGAAATTCAGCTAAAGGTCGTCCGGTAAATCTATTCGCGTCTTACGCTCGATTAAGAACCGATCTTCTTCACTCAATTCCTTAACCGGCTTGGCAGGCACGCCGGCAATAAGATGACCCTCCGCCGTCAACTCGCCTATAATTACTGAGCCTATCCCGACTATACATCGCGACGGCAAGATGCCTCCAGGCGCCATGCGGATTTCGGACCCGACATAGGCGAACGAACCAATATCAATCGGACGCGTTCGCTGGCGATTATGAGTCCAGAGCGAAGAATTGCGGCCTGCCAGCATCGATCTGCGACCAATGGTCACGCGATCCGTAAAGTCTATCTTGTGCCCGGCCGTAATTATGCTTCCATCACCGAGAGAGAACCGGGGATCAATAGGATTGACGACATCCGGTTCCGCAATCGAGTTTATTTCGTTCATACGAATGATTTCGGAATAACGTCCCAAATGAACTTCATCTCCCCCTCTTATGATATTCAGGTGCCCGATTCTTACATGGTCACCCATCTCGAGCTTCTTCACCCTGATGATCAAATTAAGGTGTCCAATCCGCACATCATCGTCGATGCGGCATTCCTTCGCGTCGATGATGCTCAAGCCGATGCGCACCTGCTTGCCGATCTTGTAACCAAGAAACAAGCGATAGCAGGGACGTTTTAAGAACGAGGGAAGCAGCGCGATGAACGCAAGTAAGATCAATCGTGATTTGCTTAAACTTTGCATTCACAGTGGAACAGATACTAGTGTCCGTCGCGGCTCCAGGACAGGCAAACCTGTCCTGTTTCGTTAATTCACCGCCGCTCGAAAAGCTTCGATAATCTTTTGCTTGTTACTCTCCAAACTGTATTTTTCTTTCGCCGCTTTCGCCGCTTCATGCGACATCCGCAAACGCAGCTCACGATCAGTTATCAGGAGACTTAAATACTCTACCCACTCTTCCTCAGTATCAGCCAGGAAACCTGTGACACCATGTTGGACCACTTCCGGGTTTGAGCCTAATGGAGTGGCCACGGTCGGAATTCCAAGCGCCATATATTGCGCGGTCTTCATGTAAAACTTCCGTTTGTTCCACTCATTAATTGGCAGCGGCACCATGCCCACTTGCATCTTTCGCAAGTCTGCAACTTCCGTTTCTGCAGACCACTTTTGCGCCGAGTAAGACACGCCGGGCAGGTCAAACTCCGTGCCTCCGATCAGATGCACGCGATGCTTGACCCGCTCCGCCAGTTTGCGCAAGGCACCGGCTATTACCCTAATGTTTCCCATCGTCGTGGGACTGCCACTCCAACCAATGCAGACGTCGTCAGCTTTCGTTTCCAACAGCTCCGGGCGAAAGACATACTGTCTGGTGTCGACCACACTGGGAACCTGCCAAATGTTTTGGTTGTAATGCGAAACGTATTCCCGGATCTGCGTGGAGTTGACCATCACTACTTTTGCCAGGCGGCAGATTTCGGATATTTTGCCAAAGAATTTCAAATAGGAAAGGTAGCCATTGCTTGGACTTGTGTAGGGAACAAATAGGGGATCGTCAAGTTGATAAATAATTGGCAGGCCGCGCCTTGCGACCATTTTCTCCAGGAACGCCGGTCCCAGGAGAGCAGCTTCGCGATATACAAAAACGGCGTCGAAGCGTCTGAGGTCGCCCAACAGTTTTATCCGTTCAAAGTAGGCACGCATCATCTCACCGACCTTGGTTCCGTAATGTCCCGGGCGATAGAGCACCTCATGTAATCGTGCACTTTCAAAAGGTGCATAGTGAATATTTATTCCCACTGGAGCCAACACAGTTTCCCAGAGCTCGATGCTTGAGCGTTGACCTGGCGCATGGCCATACTGATTCGGAATAAGAGCCAAGACTTCCATTTATTATTTACGTCTTATCCGTGCAACTGAAAAGAGTCAGATCATGAACCAACCGAAGACTTGGGTGGCGCCATGGTCTTGTTCACCAGGCGATCATACAAGCGCCGGTATCTGGTTCGTCCGACGCCCACCAAATCAAACTCGCGCCGCGCAACCCCGCGCAGGCGTTCCGCCAGTCCTCCTTCGCCTTGCAAAAAATCAATCTCATCCAGCGCATTTAGATACGCCGCTGGTGTGAACTCTTTCAACAGGGCGCCGGCGCGATTGTCTTCAATCAGCTTATCCAGATCCCCAACTCCAGCATTGCAGACTATCGGCAGCCCACTCGCCAGGTACTCCGCAATCTTGGTCGGCGATGAAGACTGCTTGGAGTAGCACGGTTTAATAAACGAAATGGCGATGTCGGCGGCCAGGAGGTAACGGGGCACCTCAGCCGGGCTCACCTGAGTTACGAAGAAGTTTGTTGCTCCTATACCGAGGCTGGTCATCCGATCGATCACCGTTTCACGCGAGCTCTGGGTAAGTATCATGGAAAAAGTCGATGGATCCTGACTATGAGCAAGGGCCAGAAATTCAGTCATCTCGTCAGTCATATACCAGCCGCCAAATGAGCCCAGATAAACAATCACGCGGCGGCCGGTGATATTCAATTCCGCGCGCACTGATTCTCTCGAAGTCTGATCGCTCGATGCAAATCTTTCAAAATCAACGCAGCAAGGGATTACTTCAATCGGGCGGCCAAACCTGTCTGTATCCAAGTGGCCGGGAAAGACTATGTCGCGAGCTTTTTCTGTTAGTAGCACAAATGCATCCGACGCTCGCAAAAGATAACGTTCAACCCTCTTGAGCGTCCGGTAAAGGTAACCATTCTCGGGCCAAACGCCGGCATCCGTGTATTCTTCGGGCATGAAGCCGCGAATGTCAAAAACCAGCTGTCCCCCCTTGAGTTTCTTCGCCGCCGCACTCATGACAGCCGGCACATGATTGCGCGCGTGCAAAACCTCGACGCCTTCCCGCCGCATTATTCGCAATATGCTCCAGGCGCCCAGCACCATATCGTAAATTGTAGCCGGTAACGATGGCCATTTGTGATATTTCAGCCAATGCCAGTTGATGCCTTCGGCCTTCAAAACAGCGCGTTGTTTGGCAAGACCAGCTCGCGTCCAGTTCTCGCGAAGCCGAGGTTCAAAAGTCAAAAGGCTGACTTGAACATGATCGGATTTCAACTGCCGCAAATAAGGCAGAACCTGGGTTTGAACGAGTGGTTCTTGCAAACCAAAATAGCAGACGTACAAAGTGCGCACGGGCTTCATAGAAGTTGCTTATCAGAACCGGGAGCGGATGATTGGGTTAAGAACGGCCGGTCGCTACTACCTCCCATGCGGTTGCCCACGCAGGTTTCCCTGCCCCCCGTTCTCATTAGTCTTTCATAAACCGGCGGCGTTTGTAGTGCGCTGTCTATCCTTCACTGTCCACTGCAGCGTGCCGATAATTGTTGCCGCATCGAGCATGGCGATGAGCGGGATCAGCACCAGCATGCGAAGCGCATTCTCGAAAATGCCGCCGGGATAGCAGGCATGATTGCGCCAAATCGCCACGATCGCGCGCGTAAACAGCATTAACACCCAAAGCCCAAGTGGTACCCACAACCATCTAACACCGAATCTGAAGGCGGCAAGCGCCGTCAGAAGTAAGAAACCGTAACGCTTGAATATGGCCGCCTGCCATTGTCGCCATAAACCTGCTTTCATGTTATTACGAGCGTAGGTCACGAAGCGTTTGAATGTTAGCCACGGCGTTGCCTGCACCTCCCAATGGACCAGCGCATCGGGAGCGGTGGCAATGCGAAACCCCGCCTGTTCGATCTTCTTCATGAACAGGAGATCCTCTGCCGATCGCAAATCTTCAGGGAAGCCACCCACGGTTTGCCAAACGGTTCGCTTCATTAATACGGAGGCAACTGATCGCGTCCGAATTAACTTTCCTTCAATCTCAATCGGGGGCGCGACGTAAGCCATCACCGAACACCGCTTGAACAACGTATCGACGACTGGCTCGAAGGATCCGTAAACGACGTCGGCCTCGTCTTGGAGTCGGGCGCGATTTGCAAGGGATTCCAGCCAGGCAGGTTCGGGCTTTATCCCTGCATCTATGAAGGCAAGCCACTCACTCACAGCCTGGGCCGCCGCGAGGTTACGACCGCGACCGGGTAGACCAGCCGCCTCGCGAAGCAAACTAACCGGTTCGCCACGGCGCACATATTCGGAAATGATCTCCGCGGTTCGGTCGGTCGAACCGTTATCGGTAATTATGATCTGATCCGGTCTCAACGTCTGATTGAGAAGATTATCAAGCAGGTTACGGACTGAGGCTTCTTCATTGCGAACAGGAATGATGACACTTACTTTCATCTGGTGGGTCTCAAGCCTTGGCCGCTCGGAATGCGTCGGCGAGTTTCTGTGCCTGGTCTGCAAGGCTGTAATGCTTCACGGCATACGCGCGGCCCGCCGCTCCCATGCGCAGCCGCAGTTTCGCGTCCGCCAGCAGTTGCGCCAATGCTACGCACCAGTCGTCCTCGGTTCGCGCCAGAAAATGGGTGATGTTCTCTTCGCCTATCTCAGCGCACGCACCCACCGGCATGGTCACAAAAGGCACGCCCATGGCCATGTACTGCACCGCCTTGAAGCCCGACTTACCAGCTGCCCACTCGTCCGGCAGAAGAGGATAGAGGCCGATGTCGAACGACTGCAAATCGCTGATTTCGCGCGCCAGACTCCATGAAACAGCTTCCACCTCCACTCCCGCAATATTGATCTGCCTCCGGCCCGATCCAATGATCTTCAAGCGAAAACGGCGATCGCGCGCAAGACGTTGCAACACTGGAAAAATCGAAACCAAATATTGATAGGTCGAATGTGTGCCAATCCACCCCAGCACCAGCAGTGGTTCATGAGGTTGCACCGCACGCGGCCGAAAACGCTCAGTGTCGACCACGGTCGGGATAACCACCGCGGATCGGTTCTTAGACCTCACGTGCTCGGCTACGGCCCGACTGCCGCACACCACCACGCTGGACCAACTGATTAGATCGTCTGTTTTGCCAAACCACTTTAGCGCGCTGCCCAACCGACCATAAGTCGGGCTGCGATAGCGGACGTAGAGCGCGTCATCCAGGTCCAGCACCAGCGGACACCCGCCCACTCGCATAGCCAACCATTCCACCAGCGGTGGCCCAAAAATCATTGCCTCGCGTTGTACGAACAAAATGTCAGCATCACGTGCCCGCCCAATATCAACCATGCGGCGAAGCAACGCCCGGCTCAAACCAAACAAGGTGCGGATCCATTGCGAACGCTCGTACAGCAGGGTATTGAGTTGTGAATCGACAAACGGATACACTGAGAGTTCGATTCCCTGATCAGCCAGTGGCTCGATAAACTGGATTACCCGGTGTCGCGTCGAGGCGGCTTCATTGGGATATGCGGTAAACGCCAGGACTTTCATCTAGTGCTGCGTACGAAGTTGACCGGGTCCGTAACCAAACAACTGCCAGAGCTCACGTCTCAGTCAAGTGTGAATTCAGAACGCCAATTTTTCTCTTCGCGAAACTCAGGCTGAGCTTTTTTATCAAGCAAGCAAGTTTCCAATACCAGAAAATCCATCTCCGTTCTCATAAAGCAACGATAGCTGTCTTCCGGGGTGCAGACGATTGGTTCGCCGCGCACGTTGAAGCTGGTGTTTACAACCACCGGACAACCAGTCTTCTTTCGAAAGGCTTCGATGATCTCCCAGTAAAGGGGATTTGTTTCGCGCCTCACTGTCTGTATGCGGGCCGAATAGTCAACATGCGTCACGGCCGGAATTTCTGATCTCTTGACATTCAATTTATCAATTCCCCAACGTGCTTCTTCTGCCGCCGTGATCGTTCGGCGTTGTGACTTGGCAACATCGGCCACCAGCAACATGTAAGGACTATCCGCGTCTAACTCAAACCATTCAGCCACTTTTTCTCGCAATACGCTTGGAGCAAACGGACGGAAACTCTCGCGATACTTAATTTTCAAATTCATTGCCGACTGCATTTCCGGAGAACGCGGATCGCCAATAATGCTGCGGCCGCCAAGCGCGCGTGGGCCAAACTCCATACGACCCTGGTGGAGTCCGATTATTTTTCCCGCCGCCAGCAGCTCCGCAACCATCGCCGGCAACTCTACTCTTGAATACTTCTCGTAAGGCACTTGCCGCGACTGCAAAAAACTTTCAATCTCTGCTTCGCTGTATTGTGGGCCAAGATAGGAACCCTTCATGCCGTCTGCATAGGCAGTCAGGTCTTTCTTCGCTGCCTGGTAGTCTCCATTGCTCTCGACATTACTCTTCCGTCCCTTGTTTTCTGCTCGCGCAGATCGCCACGTGCCCGCCGCTTCGGGGCTCAATCTTGGTTTCGCCAAATAGCGGTGCCAGATTGCAAGGGCAATTCCCAGCGCCCCTCCCGCATCGCCGGCGGCCGGTTGAATCCAGATTTCTTCAAACGGCACTTCACGCAATATTCGACCATTGGCCACGCAGTTCAACGCTACTCCGCCCGCCATGGAGAGCTTCTTCATGCCAGTTTCCTTGTAAGCATATTTCGTCATCTTAAGCATCACTTCTTCAGTGATCGCCTGAATACTGCGGGCCAGATCCATCTCCTTCTGGGTGATGGACGACTCCGGCTTTCTCGGCGCACCGCCAAACAGCTTGTCAAAGGCGCCATTAGTCATGCGCAAGCCGTGCGCGTAACTGAAATATTTATGGTTCATTTTCAGGCTGCCGTCATCGCGAACTTCAAGCAGTTTGTCTTTAATAATCGGAACGTACTTTGGTTCTCCATATGGCGCTAGTCCCATGACCTTATATTCGCCGCTGTTAACCTTGAATCCGGTGTAAAAAGTGAACGCGCTATAGAGCAAACCGAGGCTGTCGGGAAAACGCAGCTCCTTCAACAAAATGAGTTCGTTTCCTTTGCCAATGCCCATTGAGCTGGTGGCCCACTCGCCGACGCCGTCGATCGTCAGGATGGCCGCCTCTTCAAAGGGCGACGGATAAAAGGCGCTGGCGGCGTGACTCTCATGATGATCGCCGAAGAGTAGTTTCCACTGAAATTTCTTTCCCAGCTTCTTCGCGGCGCGTTCATCTTCTTCGCCGCCCGCCTTTGCCAATTCGGTGCGAATCAAGTCAGGCATCCAAAGCTTTTCTTTCATCCAGAGCGGTAGTGCTTTGAGAAACGAACTAAATCCGGCAGGCGCGTAATCGAGGTAGGTTTCCAGGAGACGGTCGAATTTCAACAATGGCTTGTCATAAAAACCAACGTAGTCCAACTCGTCGACAGTAAGCTTAGCTTCGCTGAGACAGTAGCGGGCCGCATTGAGAGGGAAATTATGATCGTGCTTTACACGAGTGAATCGCTCTTCCTGCGCCGCCGCCACGATCTCGCCATCAACGACCAGGCAAGCGGCGGAGTCGTGATAAAAAGCCGAGATGCCAAGAATGCTGACCACTAAACGGCGTCTCCGGTTTAGAACAAAGTGTAAATAAACGGCGCGATGGCCGAACTCTTCGCCACCACGAGCAGAGCCCCAACCAGCACCAGCGTTATTACAATCGGCGCGAGCCAATACTTCTTGTTTTCTCTCATGAACTGCCAAAGTTCGCTGACAACCTGTACTTTCGACATCCGTTAACTCCTTCAGAACATCTCTTCCGTCAAAACATCTTCTCAAAGTGGCGCGGATCGCGCTGACGCTCGGAGTAGGATCGCCAATAGGAACCGCTTCGGCCGCTGCGACGATTGAGCGGGTCCCACCCAGTCAGTCTCTTGACTACGCCGATGGGCGTAATTACCAGAAAAAAAACGACGCCGAGGATTATGCGCGTGGCGATGAACGACAAACCTTCGGCCAATAACATCCAGACTCGGTTTGGTAGTACCAACCCTCGCGGCCATAGCAAGCCGAGTAAGATCAGCAGCGTGCCGAGCGGCAACGTCAACGAGGCGGCAGTAATAAACTTCCCGCGATAAAACCACCAGCCGCCCAGCAAAACAAAAATGCCGCCGACCAGCAGCCCAAACTCTCGCTCTGTTCGAAGTGTTTTTCTGTTCATACCACCAGGTACACTGGATCTAATCCCAGAGCAGCAAAGCCCGCGGCAGCTTAAAATCTCTGCGAGCAGGCTTTGAAAATTAACCTTTGTGAGCGATTGCGACCTGGTCTATTGGACTATGGCAACCACAGCAACAGCGGGGACATTTCAAACACAATGGACAGCTCACTTAACTCCCGGAGTCGCTGCCGCTGCCCCTTCCGGCGTTTCCCCCTCCACGTATTCACTCGAGGAGTAGTAACCCGAATAGTAGTAATCCTGCGCTTCGACTTTAACGTTATTTAGAACTACGCCAAAGATGTGCGCGCCGACGTCGAGCAGTTGCTGCTTCGCGCGCCGCACCACAGCCCGGGAACTTCTGCCTCCGTGGACGACCAACACCACGCCATCAACCATGGTGGATAGAATCGACGCATCTGTAAACGAGATTGCGGGCGGCGAGTCGATGATGACATGGGCAAATCGTTCAGTCAGCAGGCCCAACAGCTTTCGCATTTCATCTGAACCCAAAAGCTCAGCCGGATTCGGAGGCACTGGACCAGAGGTTAGAAACTTAAGATTGTGGTGCGGTGAATAAGTCTGCATGAGGCTGTCGATGTCCGTTTCGCCGGAGAGCCAGTTAGTCAAACCCCTCGTGTTTGGCGCACCGAAATGGGCATGCAGCCTGGGGCGTCTCAAATCACAATCGACAATTAAAACTTCGGCGCCTGTTTGCGCGAGCATGAAGGCAGTATTGATCGCCGTGGTGGTCTTACCTTCGGAGGGCTGGCTCGATGTTACTAATATCGTCTTTGGGGGTTGGCCCGCGGATGACAACAAGAGTGAAGTTCGCAGGTGCCGATAAGATTCAGCAATGGGCGAGCGCGCGTCGCTGATCATTGCGAGAGCAGTTGTATCCGGCGGCGCAGGCCCGGAAGGTGCTCCGCCAATTCCAATCAAGCGTCCGCGATCCCGGCTCGATGGAATCAATGCCAGCGCTGGCAGGTGGAGATAGCGGTCCACATCGTCTACCGACTTTACCGTGTCATCAAGGAAATCGAGCAGAAAAGCAAGCCCGATTCCTGCAGCCAAAGACAGGAGAAAGGCAATAAATATATTCCGAAACCGCTGCGGTCCAATCGGCGCTCTTGGCAAGCGGCTGTAGGTAGCGATGCTAACCTCATTTGATCTATCGCCGTTGGTAACCTGAAACTCACGCTGGCGTTGCAATAGGGTGTTTAGAATTTGCCTGTTGGTTTCCAACTCCTGACTCATCGCCAGCAAATCGATCTGGTCGCGCGTCTGCTGCGTCGTAGTTCCTTTTTGCTGTTCATATGCTCGCCGCAAAAGATTCTCTTTGGAAACTGCAGCTTCATACTTCCGCTGAATTGAGGTCACGATTTCGGTTGGCGCCTTTTGGAGTTCCTCTTCCAGGCCCTTAAGTTGGGCATCTATTTTTTTGACTGCGGGCCATTCTGGTGTGTAAGTGGTAAGGAGGGCCTCGCGCGTTTCCTTGAGAGTCGAGATTCGATCTCGCAGTTTTTCAACTCGGGCTGAGGCGTTAACGTCCGGTATGGAAAAAGGGTCTCGTTCTTTCCTCGCCGCTTCGAGCTGTGTCTGCTTTTCCTTTCTATCGTTCTCGGCACTTAACAATTGGGCGCTCAGTGTAGCCAGGCGAGTGGCCTCGAGATTTCCAGCAGTATCGTTGACCAAAGGTAGATTATGACTTTTCGCGTAATTAAACTGCGCTTCCTGATCGTGCTTGATTTTGGTTTGCAGGTTTGCGATCTCTCGAGCCAGCAGATCTTCTGCTTTGTTGGAGCCAGTCGTGGCACGTTCCAGATTGTTGTTTACGAAAACTTCGGCAAGCGTGTTAGCGACCTTCTGGGCCAGCTCAGGATCGGAATGAACGAATCTGATTCGGACCAGATTGGTCTGCGGAACCGGGTCAACCATTTCGCCTGCGATAATGGCGTCTTCATAAGGCTCCAACTCAGCCAGTTGTTCGGGGGTCAACGATCCGCCGGTTACCTCACTCTCGCCCACCACGGTAAGACCCGAAGACACGGCTGGGGATTCATTTACTTTCTTTGGTTTCGAGAAGATTCTTCGGAGAGACGAAAACACACCGCCTTGCGTCTGGCCCCCGAAGAATGCCGGATTATGCTGCAGGTCAAGTGTCAGGACGACCTGACGCGCGAGCGCCGGGTTCTCAAGAAGTTTGAGTTGCGTGCCCCAGAAATTGGGATCACTCTGGCCGGTTATAACAATCTCTTTCGTTTGTAGAACGTTGGGCGGCTTTTGTTCAATTCGGATCGTTGTTTCACCCGCGTAGATCGAAGGCGCGCGAAACGCCTGGATAGTTACCAGTGAAGTAACCACCAAAACCAAACTAAGAATCAACCACTTTCGTTTTAAAACAACGAACAAATAGTCGCGGATCGTGGTTGGTTCCGCGCCGGAAACGCCATAAGGCTTCGCCTGGACAAAATCTGCCAGTGGCCGATCAATACTGCGGTCAAGTGCGCCCAGGGGCAGAAGACGATTATCTTGCGACATCTTGATTTCTAGACCTCAAATTCAGGACCATTCATAGGAGAGTAGAATAATAACAGAGACTTAGCGTCTGGCAAGCCGCAGGACGGGAGATGCTACAGTTTCGCTACTACCTCACGGCGCGAATTCAAAGCCACAAAACTTCCTAAAGAGTCTTTCCAAAATGGCAATGGAGCTAAACCAACGGCTTCGGAAAGCAGGCATTTAAGGCGAGAATTTCGGGGGCGTGAGGCCGGTCGGTCGAGACTATTCATCGTTACAGCCTCAATGCTTATGCCGGCGTAACCAGCCAAATCCAGGGCGGCGCGGGCAAATTCTTCGTAACTAACTCCTTCGCCAGCGTTCACCACATGGTAAGTGCCGGGAAGATCCAGTTGAGCCACTTCTCGCAGCCGCCGCGCCAAATCCGGGGCATAGGAGGGTGTCCCGTAAGCATCGCTTATCGCCTTTAATTTTTCACCTCGCCCGGCGCGTTCAATTATTGTACTTAGAAAATTATTGCCACCGGGGCCAAACACAAAACCGGTGCGGACCACCATCGTGCGGGCATGGACCAACTGAGCACAGCGCTCGCCTTCTAGCTTTGATGCCCCGTAAACACTTTGGGGATTCGGCTGGTCTCTTTGAGTGTAGAAACCCTCCCGATCTCCCTTGAAGACGTAATCAGTCGAGATCGTTACCAATGCAGCATTGATTTCGTGACTCGCCCTGGCGAGGTTTTCCGGCCCCCGCGCGTTTGCCGCAAAGGCCCGTTGCTGGTCCAGTTCGCAACCGTCCACATCGGTCCAGGCGGCGCAATTGATTACGGCGTCAGGCCGGTCCTTTTTCAGTGCCTGCATTACTCGATTCGCATCGCCCACATCGAGGCTGTGATGATCGAAAGGAAAAACGAGATCGCCCCTGGCGCTGCAATACTCGCAGACGGCCCGGCCCACCATTCCACCCGCACCTGTTACAAGTACTCTCAAACCGCACCTACTTCCGCGCCATATTGTTCACGGTAATAATCCCGGTACGCGCCGCTTCGTGCTCGCTCAAGCCAACGATCGTTTTGCTGATACCACTGAAGCGTCTTTCGCAACCCTGTTTCCCACGTTTCGTGCGGTCGCCAGCCCAATTCCGATTCAATTAAAGATGGATCGATGGCATAGCGCCGATCGTGGCCCGGTCGATCCTTGACGAAGCGAATGAGTGAGCGCGGTTTGCCAACTGTATCAAGTAACGATTCAACGACATCGATATTTCGACGTTCATTGCGCGCCCCAATGTTGTAAACCGCCCCTGACCTACCCTTCTCAAGGGCCAGTAGGATGGCGCGGCAGTGGTCCTCAACGTAGATCCAGTCTCGTACGTTGCGACCGTCCCCGTAAACGGGAATTGGTTCGTCGTTGAGCGCATTCGATAGCACAAGGGGCAGGAATTTTTCCGGAAATTGCCGCGGTCCATAGTTATTGCCGCAGCGCGTTACAACTGTGTCGAGGCCGAAGGTATGGTGCGCCGCACGAACCAGATGTTCCGCTGCTGCTTTTGAGGCAGCGTAGGGACTGTTTGGCTCAAACGGAGAGCTTTCCGTGAAAAAAGCGTTTTCAACTTCCGGCAGACTTCCCATCACCTCATCAGTCGAAACCTGGACAAACCGCTTGACCCCTCGGGCGCGCGCAGCATCAAGCAAAACCTGCGTGCCGGTGATATTGGTGCGCAGAAATTCCGCCGCATCCGCGATGCTCCGGTCGACGTGGGATTCGGCTGCGAAGTTAACAATGGCATGGGCATTTTCCGGCAGCGCCGCGAGCACCGCCTCCGGCTCGGCGATATTGCCGTGAACAAATAGGTGGCGGCTTGAGTCAATACCCTCAAGATTGTCCGGATTCCCCGCGTAGGTTAGAGCGTCAAAGTTCGTAATCTTCAAGCCGTCAGCTTCATCCAGCAGCAGCCTTACGAATGCCGAACCAATGAACCCAGCCCCGCCCGTAACAAAGATTTCGCGTTTTTCTTCAGTCAAAATGTACCTGCTCCACAAGTGTCGGGCATTGATATCAACAAATCAATAGTAATCAATAAGCTGTGGTTATCAAAGATGGCCTCTGACATGCAAGCATCTTTGTAAATATTTGTTGACATGTCTCCGGAAATGGTCTATTAAACCGCCTTCTATTTTTTTGGTTTCTGGTCGCTGGACCTCTCCGTGGCAGAATTCAGAATCTTGTTTCTCGATTGTTTCAACCCTAAGATGAAGCCTCTCCCCGACGCTTCAGTTGAGAAGATAACTCCCAAGGCCCCTGGTGCGGGGCGGCCTTATGACGACTAAGAGGAC
>WNGJ01001845.1_pt1 | contig 21115 bp, 14 predicted proteins | sample 5400611 | NCBI WGS metagenome assembly WNGJ01 (sample SAMN13153375, study PRJNA577476) | soil metagenome | isolation source: 40 cm soil or saprolite under Garry oak tree replicate 1 | place: USA:California | collected 2016-06-15
CCATGGCGAGGGCCAGCCTCACCAACGGTCAGGTGCTCCATGCCGTGAACGACCTGTTCGTCGGCGCGCGCACGCACACCTCGGCGATCTACGAGATCACCGCCGGCGAGCAGAAGGAGACCCAATCGTCCAGCGGGCTGATCGTCTCCACCGGCCTCGGCTCGACAGCGTGGTTCAAGAGCATCGTCACCGGCTCGCTCGCGATCGCCGGCGCCTTCGGCAGCGAAAGCGAGACCGCGGCCTACGCGCCGCAAGCCTGGGACTCCAGCGAATTGCGCTTCGCGGTGCGCGAGCCCTTTCCAAGCCGGACCTCGCAGGCGAGCCTGGTCTATGGCCGGCTCGCCAAATCCGAAACGCTGCGGCTGCGCTCGCTGATGCCCGAGAACGGCGTCATCTTCTCTGACGGCATCGAGGCCGACCGCCTCGACTTCAATTCCGGCACTGAAGTGCAGATCACTGTCGCCGATCGGACAGGACGGCTGATCGTGTGACGGCGCGCTGTCCTGCGAGCCGCGCAGCCTCTCCGACGTCCGCTCTACTTCAAGGACTGAACGTCGCCCTGTCCCAAAGATCCGTTGTCTTTCGATGTCGCAGCATTGCCGGCGGCACCGCGGCGGGAGGATTCGGTTTCCTTGCCGACCACGAGGTCACGCGCCTGCGCGACCCATTTCTCGCGGTGGATGCGCCCCGAAGACGCCAGATAGCTGCCGACCCATTTGACGTTTTCGTCGGTCCAAGCCGCGATCTGTGAGAAGTGCCAGATCCCGAGCCCGTGAAGCCTGCCTGCATTCTGCGGACCGATTCCGCGTATTCGCTTGAGATTGTCGGCCTGGCCGAGCGCCATCGCGAGACCGTAGGGCCGCCGGCCCGGGTGCTTGCCTTCTTCATCGACGGCCGCTGCCTGTTCCGGAAGACTCATGCCGAGTCTCTCGGCCGCGGCCGGATCGAGCGGCTCGTCGGCTTTGTCGTCGACGATCATGGAACCGGATTTCACCGCCCTTGAATGCTCGGTCTCACCGCCGGACGCGAGCAATCTGGCCTGCGCAATCCAGTGTTCGCGCTCGATCCTTCCGGGAAAAGCAATGTGATGGCCGACCCAGATCGCCTCGTCGGGCATCCAATCCGCGATCTGGCGAAACTGGTAGATCCCAAGCGCATGGCAGGCCTTCTCGTTCCTGGGCCCCATGCCCCTGATCAGCTTGAGATCATCGGCTTCGCCCTCGGCCGGCGCTGCAATGCCCTGAGGCTTGCTGCCGCGATGCAACTCCGGCTGCGCCGTTGTGGTGGCGACACCTTCCACGGCCTTGGATTCTGCGGGCTTGTGTTCTGCAGTCCTGTCTTCTGCAGGTTTGGCGGCTACGGCTATGCGCGCTTCTTCGGAAGCTTTGGCCTCGATGGCAACACGTTCGTCTTGCACGGCTTTGACGGCCGCCGCCAGGCGCGCCTCCTCGGCGGTTTTCTTTTCAGCGGCAGGGCGGGCATCCTCCACGGGCTTGGCGGCAGTCGCTATGCGCACCACCTCGGCGGCTTTCGCTTCAACGGCAACACGTTCGTCTTGCACGGCTTTGACGGCCGCAGCCAGGCGCGCCTCCTCGGCGGCTTTCTTTTCAGCGGCAAGGCGGGCATCCTCCGCGGGCTTGGCGGCAGCCGCCACGCGCGCCGCTTCGGCGGCTTTCGCTTCAGCGGCAACACGTTCCTCTTGCACGGCTTTGACGGCCGCCGTCAGCCGCGCCTCTCCGGCAGCTTTGGTTTCAGCGGCAAGGCGAGCCTCCTCCGCGGCCTTGGCGGCGGCCGCTACGCGCGCTTCCTCGGTGGCTTTCGCTTCAGCGGCAAGACCGGCATCCTCCGCTGCCTTGGCGGCCGCCGCGACGCGCACCACCTCGGCGGCTTTCGCTTCAACGGCAAGGCGGGCCTCCTCTACGGCCTTGGTCGATGCAGCCGAGTCTTGATCAGACCTCACGGCCGCCTTGGCGCGGGCACCCAGCACGGCACTCTCTATTTGCGCATTGGCGACAAGCGTCGCGCTCACCGCTTCCCTCCGCGATGTCGCGGCGCGCAGCCAGCTTCCCGGCAGCCCACCGAGTGCAAACCAGAACGAGAGCAACAGACATATCTCGAGATAAGGAACAGTGCGCTGCGGGAACCAGTTGAGAACCGCAACAGCCAGCCCAGCCAAAAATGCGGCGGCGCCCCAGAACAGCAGATGGCTCGTCCCACCTTCCGGGGCGCGGCGCCACGGCAGCCAGTAAGCAACTGCGCCGCCCGCGAGCAGCGCCACGACGAACCACGTCCAATAGGTTGCGATGAGATATTGCATGACGCTTCCGTTCCTATTTGACTTCAATTCGATACGGCGATTTCGAGTTCGTCCCTCTTCGGTATCGTTCGAAGCAATCGGACGCGTCTTGCCATATCCAACGGCCGTCATACGCGCGGCGGGGATTCCCGGCTTCTTGAGAGACCCGGCCACGGCCTCGGCGCATCGACGCGAAAGTTCCAGATTGGTATCATCGCATATCGTTCGGCGTCCTCTCTGGCGAACTTCGGATTCGAAAGGACACTAGAAGCCCACAATCCCAGCGAGGAGCCGGTTCAGAAATACTCGTCACGAGGCAAAGCGAATCGCCCGCATCTGGATTGCAGTTCCGGTCGCACCAGCGATCGGCTTGGCGACGCGATTGACGCTGATTCGAGCGTGCGCAAGGAATCCCGCGAACTCTGGCGAAATCACGGCTTGACGCGGACTGGGCGGTGCCCAACGTGAGCGAAATGCCGACCGAGCCGAAATTTCCTTTGAATATCTGACGACTTGCGCTTTTCCCGGCATCGTGGTGGCGGCAGGCCTGGAACTATGGTGGTCCCACCGATCGGCGTCTCAGCCGAGGAGCTCACATCCAAATGGAAGCACAGGATCAAGCTCCTCCTGCTCGAGCCATTTGGCGCCATCACTCTGCAGATAAGTCACGAGTGACGAGATCGCGGAGTTCTCCGTTCGTCTTGGCGGACGAAACGTCTGTTCGGGAATGCGTCCGAACCTCTCGGCGAGATCGGCTGTCATGAGATGAGGTGTCAACGGCCTCTCGACAATCCGCTCGATGGTTCGAAATATCCAGGTCCCGTCCGGATCGATGTCCGACCAATGAAAGAATGGCACCTCGGCGGGAATCGCCTCGGCAAAATGTCTCAGAGCCGCCTGCGTCGCCAAGGACGGATAACCGCCAACATAGATGGTCAGCCCGCAGCGTCCGGAATCCGCCTCGGTGATGTGACGATTGAAGCTCGCGAAATTCTCGATCGTCAGCAGGTATCGCGGTCTCTCTTTCAGCCGCAGGCGGCGGGCCTCGCCCGGCGGAATGCCGAAATAGATGGGCGCAGCCAGCGACAACTCCGCTGTTCCGAAATCGATACGGCCCGACAATAGCAGCGGCGGCGCGAATTTCTCCAAGCCCAGCGTGCGAAGCGCGTCCTTGGGACGCGCGTTGGGTGGCAGTTCCGTGGCCGAGCTCAACAGCCTGACGACCGCGCCCTCGACCTTGTCCAACGCTTTGCTGTCGCCGGCGATCTTGCGGGAAAACGTCCGGTAGTCGACGCCACGATGCTTGTTGTCCAAAATCGCCTTGGCGAAAACCAAGGCAAGCCGAAGCCGATCCGCGTCTTGCGCGGCGAAGCGTTGCCAAGATTCGCCTCGATCCCATGCGGCGCGAATTGCGGCGACGGGAGATTCGAATTCATTCGGCAGGTCGAGCCCGTCAAGCAATCTGCTGATCGCCTCTGCCGCAAGGTCACCAACCGGCCGACGGCCGAGCAACTCATACAAGCGCGCGGCGGCCTCCAGTCTCACATGCCGGATCTGATCGCTATCGCGACCTCGCCCCTTTGCGATCCGAATGGCGCCCGCCGCTTCCGCCTCCAAGAGCTCCTTCACGAACCGGTCCATGTCAGAGACATCAGCGAAGCCAGAGTCATTCAGATACGCGATCGGGCTCTCTGTTCCCCCTTCATGCCGGTTCAACAGATCGCTCAGCAACTCCCTGGCGTCCGTGAAGCGCCGCGGCATGCTACTCGGCCGCCAGCTTCTTCAATTGATCGTCCGAGAGCAGGTCCGGGTCCATCGCACGGAGTTCGGCGCGGGCGCGCTCCTTCAATTGAACGACGGTTGCGCGTGCGCTCTCGCCGATCCGGTCGACTTCGACAACGCTGTCGATGTGCTCGAGCACGGCGACACGTTTCTCGTTCGGCGCCGCGATGATGATCTGCAGGCCAAGCTTCTTGTAGAAGCTCATCATCTGACGCTGGTTCTTTCCATCCATCTTGGAAAAAGCCTCGTCGAAAATCGCAAGCGACATCCCCGAGGGCCGCCCATCCTGCGTGTTCGCGCTGCCGTAAACCGAGGCGAGCGAGGCGCCGATCGCGACATAGATCGGCACCTGCTGTTCGGCGCCTGAACCTGTGCCGCGACGGGTTTCCCACCGTGTCGTCCGGCCCGTCACGATATCCTGCATATGGATTTCGAAGGTGAAAAAGTTCCGGTAGTCCTCGAACTCGCTGAAGTCCTTCTCGGGATCTTCGAGCAGGACCTCGATCTCGCGCAACGTATCGCGGTGGGGAAAATCGTCGGGCACCTCGTTCCCTCTGAACAACATGTCGAGGGCCTCGGGCGACGTCTTGCCGATCTCGATGATCTTCAGAATGGGTTGAAACTCCGCCAGCCTCGTGTGGTGGAACGAATATTTCTCATGATGGAACGGATGATCCGCCAAACCGCGGTTCATCGCGCTCAATTCGCGCTCCATCTTGCTGATCCGAGAGGTCAGGGCGTTGATGAACTGGCCCCGCAGCAGCGTCGCGGCCTTCTCGGCTGCCTCACGCGCCTGCCGCTCGTATCTGCGCAACTCGCTGGTTTCCATCTCATGGATCAGCGAGTCCATCCACGGCTTGACCTCGCGCAGCGGCTCGCTCTCGGTCCCGACCTGCGAAACGACGCCGAATTTATCGAAGTAGTCGCCCAGCGCCTGCCGGACCTGGCGTTCGATCCCGATGCGATCGGCTTCCGCGCGCTCGGCGGCGTTGGCAGCCGCATCCGCGACAGCCCGATGCCCATCGGCAGGCGATTTCCTCGACAGCGCATCGAACCGGCTCCGGTAAATCGCCCGGCCCGAGATCCGGTCGTAAAGCAGCATGATCTTCAGATGCAGCGACCACGCCAGCCGCACACTCAGCCTTGAACCGGGCACGCTTTCGCCCGCCTCGATCGTCCGCTTCGCGTTCTCGGCTTCGACCAGGTGTTTGGTATGTTCACGCTCCTGCGTCTTGCGCTGGTCGGCACGGGCGTTGCGAAGCTCGCGTTGCGCTTTGCGCCGGCCACGCAACCCACCATCGTCTTCACCGTCCAGCGCCGCGATCCGTTGCTCAGCCTCATTCCTGTCCCGCGCCGCGATCTCGAATTCCTCGACAATCGACTTGAACGTCGCGGATCTTTCGTCGAAAAAACGGCGAAGTTCGACGTGGGCGGCGTCCGCGCGCTCCATCGCGCGCGCGATCCGGGCGGATGTCTCCGAAAGCCGCGCAGCCTCCTCCGTCATGCCGCGCAACAATTGCAACTGGACGGCCTTGCCGATCTTGAACGTCGATGGGTCCGCCGCGCGATGGGTCCGGACGAGACCGTCGTCGTACAGGCCGTCTCTCATGATGGCTCGCCCGGGTTCGTTGAACTGGTCGAGCGTGTCGGCAAGCCGGACCGATCCGTGTCTTCTGATGATAAAGGCCAGCGCGTCGGCATCGTCCGACTTGAACAGGGACGGAAACGTGCCCGGTTGCGGCGGTGCCCTAAGCGGATCGAGCTTGTTCAGGCTGACGAGCGCAGCGCCGCGGAATTCGCGTCGGCCCTCCTTGAACAGCGCGGTGGCGCGGGCAATATCGGGCCGATCGACGAAAACGGCCTCCCGGTCGCGGCCCAGCAGACCTTCGGCGGCCGCCGTCCAGGCCGTGTCAGTCACTTCGACGAGATCGCAGAGAAGGCGCGGCGACATGCCGGCCTGTCTGAGCTTCCGGCACAGATGCAGCGTCGCCTCGCTCAGATGCGCGGCCCCTCCGCCGCTCGCGTGCAGTTGAAGACGATCCGCAAGCTGCTGCGCCTTCGTCTTCTCGTCGCCCGCCTGCCGGATCAGACTTCTGCGCGCTTCGTCGACCTTCTCCAACAGACTTCGGTCCGACGACAAGACGTTCGCTTCCGCATCCAGCAGCGCCGTCGCCGGCCGCGCGATCGCCGCATCTCGTCCGGCCTTCGCCAGCTCCGAGAGCGCCGGAATGAACTCATCGAAACCAAGGCCCGTCATGTCGCAGAGGGGCTCAAGCGCCCGGACGGCGTCCATCCTGCGCTCGAAGGCGTTGACCGCGCGCTGAGCTGCCTTAACCGCCGTATCGAGCGCTTGCATAAGCGCATTCCTGCCCGTCTTGGCGTCATGCTCGGCGATCGCCCGCTCAAGCCTGAGAATCTCGGCATCGATGCCGGCCAGTTCCTCGTCGAGAAACGCCAGTTCGGTCTTGGCGGCGTTGAGCTGCGCCGTCTCGTCCGCGAACCTTGCGGCCTGCACATCATAGGTCGCGCGCGCCGCAAGGAAGGCCGCGCGTCTGAAAATCCACTGTTCGCAGGCTCTCCGCTCGTGAGCGGCGGCCAGCTCCGCTATGAGCGCACGCAACGCCAGGAGCGCCTCAAGCTTCTCGCGCATCGTCTTGATGATCTCGTTGATGCTGCGATAGGTACGGATCGACTCGCGCAGCTCGCCGACCCTCATATTGTTCTTTTCGAGGATGTAGTTGCGCACGAACTCCGTTGCCGTCTGGTCATGGTCGAGCGTCATGGCATTGACGACCGCCTTTTGCAGCGAATTCGCATTCTGCTCGCCGATGACCGACGCATGGGGAACCAGCTTGCGCATGTATTCCCGCACGTAATCGATCGCCTTGTCGCGATGATTGACGAAGTTGGCTTGCCCGACAGCCGACACGATCCTGCCGCGAACCTCATCCCACTCGGCTGGAAATCTCTTGCCGTCGCGCGTCACGATGAAATCATTCGTGGTCAGGATTTTTCCTGTCACCACGAAGCGGCCCAGCACTGTCTCGTTGCTTTCCGATCGGCGTGCTTCGATCGCCATGCCGATCGATACGGGCGCACGCTTTCCCTCGCGATCGGCAAATCCGAGGCAAATATAGGTGCGCGCCTGCTCGCGCTTGCGCTGGTCTTCTCCCAAGGTGCCCAGACAATAATCGACGACGCTTCGCTTCGATGCGCTGCGGCTCCTGCCCTTGTCTCCGGCCACCGCGTTCAGGCGCTGGACGTTGCGATTGCCGCCGGTCAGAACGACCTGGGCCATGTCGAGAATGGTCGATTTGCCGGAGCGGTTCTCGCCGAAAACCCCGGTATGGCCCGTTAGCTCGACGTCCTCGACATCGAAGAGATGCCAATTGACCATCGCGATGTGCTGCAATTCCATCATTCGTCGGCTCCGTCAGCCCCATCGGGCACGGCGAGCCCGACCTCCTGCGAACGCACGTAACGTTCGATTCTCTGCAGCGCGTCGGCGCCGCTGATCAGCTTGACCATCGGCCGTATGGCGACTTCGACGTCCTGGGCCTCGGCGTCGAAATCGCCGACGTCGACGAGGCCGCGCTGAGCCGCCTCTGCCAGTATGTCGCGGAACCTGCGGAGCGATATCGCGCTCGTCTCGTTGCCCTGCACCATCTCCTTGTAGCGGTCGAACAACGTGTTCAACGTCGTTACCACGATGGCCCTGTCCTCGACCGCCCCGACGTTGACCTCGTCCTGCCAGTGCGCGGCAAGAACCAGAATCACAATGGTCTCGTCCAGTTTCATCTTCGGCAACGGAACATCTTCGCCCAGGGCCGTGATGCCCGCCCACTGAGCCTCGGTGTCCCGGTGGACGCGATATCCGCAACTGTCGAAGAAGCCGTCGATGAGCGATCTGAAGCGGCCATCCATGATGACGCTGTAGATCGTCCCGGTCCGGGCATCGCCTGCGAACACGAATTGCCTCCGCAACAGGAAATGCAGGGCCTTGCGCAGGTCGCCCGCCTTCTCCGAACCGTAGGTCCGCTCGATGGCTTCGAATTCACTGAGCATGCAGCCGCCTCACAGCGCTTGCCGTCTGCCGCCTGACGATGAAGTTCGCGCATCGCAACCATTCACTGTCGTGTGGCGGCAGATCGGGTGCGAATTCGAGCTCGAAGTATCGCGCGACTTCGGCTGGAATCTCCCTCGTGAGGGCGAAGCGGCGCGCCGCATCGAAAGCGATGAAATCGTCGACTGTCTCGATCGCGATAAAGCGCGCCTCCCGCGTGCCGCCCATCGGCACCTGTTTCTCCAGGAAGCCGCGCACCTGCAAGGGGCCCGGCGCGATCCGCGAAATATACTGCAATCGAAGGTGCTTCCTGATCTCGTACAGCGGATCGGTCGGACGGTCCCCAAGCGCCTGCATCGCCACAGGCCTTCTCGGTTCGCGGCTCGGCGCGTGCTGAAATTCGGACCAGGGCGAGCGCAGCGGCTCCAGGCTCCACTCGACCGTTGCATTCGGATGGCGACCCCGCGCGATCAGGCGATCGAGCCGGCCAACGAGATCGCCGGCGCGTCCGACCAACCCTTGCGCACCGCGTTCGGCGTATTTGATCGTGTTTCGGACGCGCGACTCCAATTGGCGGCGGAACGATTCGATCCTTTCAAACATCTCGCCGATCTGGCCGAAGGTCGTTTCGATTGCCAACAGATCGTCTTCCACGTCGCGCGCCGCCTCGGACATCGACGGCGAGATGCTCGCGGCAACATACTCTTCCGACAAAACCTGCATTGTCGCCGGCGTATGCGCGATCCGCCGTGCCAGATCGACGATGGCATCCCTGAAACGGTATGGATGGTTGAAGGTCAGGATGGACTCGAAATCCTTCAAAAGAAGCTGCTCGACGAACTCCTCGAAGAACGCCTCCAGGCGGTCTCCGACCGTCCTGGAGTCCATGACGGTTCGGCGGATGCGCTTGAGATCGGAAAGGATGGCGCGAAGGCTTTTGGTGAACTGATCGACCTGGTTCCGCGCTTCTCTCAGGGCAAGCGCCACCTCCCTTTGCTTTCTGTCGGCGATGTCGGGGCTGAGCTTCTCCACTGCCTCGAGATTCAGACGCACCGTGACGATCAGGCCGCCGAACCGTTGCGAGACGTCCCGGTTCAAGCTCGCCATCCGTTGAATGACCAGGAGTGGGCCCATGGGCATGTCGACGGTCACCCGAAGGCCGTACTCTTCTTCCTCGAGCCAGCCCCACCCGATCAGCCGACCGTAGATTTGGTGCGCGATCAGCAGGGCTTTGTCTGCCGTCTCGGTGGCGATCGCGGTTGCACGCTTGATCCGCCTGCGGCCCGCTGAAATGACCTCGGGAAGCGGTTCGCCGAAGTCGTCGCTCTCATTCCAGAGCGCGGCATTGGACCGCATGACGTCGTAGATGGCATGCGTGACCTCCTGCGGCGTCGGGAAAGCCGGCACGCCGCTAAAGAAGCGCTCGTGCAGGTCCAACAGGCACGCCGCATAGAGATGCTTGTGTTCCCGCGAAAATGCCAGGAACGCATCGTCATGGAGGTATCGAAACAGCAAAACCTGCTCTCCGAGCGGATGCGGCTCACCCGACTCGGCAGGCCACTTCTGACCGAATCGTTCCCTTTCCGTTCAGGCTAGAACGACAGGTTACGGTTGTCCACCGGTCCCGGAGCCTGCTCCGCCTAGCGCGTGATGACTTTTCTTCGAATCGTCATCGCGCTCTACTAGCTTGTTGTTTGCGCATGATCTTTTTCGGAAAACCGGTATCCACTTTTCCGGATCATGCTCTAGCGTGATGACTTTTCTTCGAATCGTCATCGCGCTCTAGCTTGTTGTTTGCGCATGATCTTTTTCGGAAAACCGGTATCCACTTTTCCGGATCATGCTAGCCTGACTGCGGTTGCTTGACTGTCAGCATTGACCGCGATGGTCGGAAGCCTGGAACCTTCCTCGAACTGCGCAGACGCACCTCCGTTCCCAAAATAGTTGGGCGTTAGGAACTGCAAGCCGTCAGCTTCGTTCAATGAGCGTGCGTGCGGACTTTGCAATTTCGAGGCGAGTATGAGGGTCGGCGACATATCCCAGGATGATTGTCCGAACTGTGGTCAACCGCTCGAAATCCTCCTGGTGAAATTCAGTCTGGGAAGCGTTCACATGATCACTGTCTGTCCCAATTGCGCGATGGTCTGCGGGGACAACCAGAACGGGAAACGACGACCCGACAAATGGTGGAAGCGCGGCCGGTTCCACTCAGGCAGGTGATGCGCCTCGCGGACCAGACTCTGGCCCTTCTGCAATTCATTTAGCATGTCGCTTGGCATGTCGCTGCCGCCTCTGCCGCCCGCGCCCTATCCGCTCAGGACGTCCGCGCGGCAGCCGCGCCGGATTTCACCCCGAAGACGGCGACGGCGGTGACGTCGTCGTCGCCTCGAAGCTGTGAACGCGCCGGTCACAGGGCCGCGCCGGCTCGCCTCCAAACTTGGCTGCCTGCAGCACCGGCATTTCGGGCAGACCTTGCGGCGCGGACGCGTGTTGCGCCGTGGCGGCAAGACGAACCGGATGCACCGCGTGCGGCGAATGTCCGAACGCAAGCGACGCCGCCGTCACGGCAAGCGTCGTTGCGCCGGAGATTGCACGCCTGCGAAAAAACGATCGTGAAAACATAGCCATTTGACCTCGAACAGCATCCATCGTTGCGCGCGTGGATCGCTCCACCGCCCGCCTCGCACGTTTCCCTCTTTGTTGTTGGCAATTTTTTCGTTGGAAGATCTGTCAGAGAAGATCGCGACGACGCGGGACTCACGCGTCGAGGCTACCTCCAGCATGGCGTGCGCACGCCCTGCGCTCAATTTAAAAAGTATTTAGGTTTCTCACGATGTTTTGGAACGGCGCGGGTCGCCGCCGGCAGATCAACTCATCCGCAGGATCGATCAGCACGTCGTGAATTGATCGCCACAAGAGTTCACACGCAGGCGAACAGGGCGGAAGCAGTTCGACCGAGAAGGCGCGACGGCCGTGCGCGTTGCTCGCAACAAGCCCGATAGGAAAGGACTGTTGGCGTCTGCCGAACCATACATTCTCCGCAAAGAGGTCCAGGCTCCGACAAAAATGCGGCAGGCCCGCGCGGCGCTTTTCGCCTTTAGGTCTTACAGGCACAATCATTCCGTGTATGCTTTGCGCCAATATTGCGGCGATCGGCAATCTGCATGTTTAGATTGTTTGCCAGAGCAATGCGAAAGCGCCGGGCGGAGTGCTATCTCAAGCTCCACCCAGAGGACACCGCTGTCGTCGGGCCGATGCTGTTCGCCCTCGATCGGCTGGAGCCCAGAAATGCAAGGGACGTCGCGGAGATGCGGGCCGGGCACCGGCTGTCGGACGCGCAATGGCGACAGATTTCACCGCGGTGGAATCGTGTGTGGCATGCGATCCACTGATGTTCGAACTGTGACCGCGCGCCGGCCGGTCACATCTGGCCGACTGCGATCTTTTCAGGGCGCGTCATGATCCCGGTGGAACGCGTGGTTGCTACGTGCACCGGGCGAGCATGTTGCCAGACGCGATGCGTCACGCGTGGAAGAAGTGGCGCATTTACGCTGACGCTGATGCGCCCTACGAGCTAATTTCGAATTTGATCGGCCTTCAGCCCTGACGTGTCAGAATAGGAATCTAAGATTTCGCGCTAAGCCATTCCAATAGCGCTTGGAGCGGGTGAAGGGAATCGAACCCTCGTATTCAGCTTGGAAGGCTGCTGCTCTACCATTGAGCTACACCCGCATCGCGTGATCCCCTAACACGTCGGGCCGGCGGTCTCAACCCGTCGACGGCGGCGGTTTCCGGCGCAAAACGGCCCTGTTCTGCCCGGAACGGAGCCTTAACATCGGCCGATTCGTCACCTATATTCGAACTCCCATCAACCAACGAAAGGAGGTGATCCAGTGTCTTGTATCAAGCGCTGTCACCTCGCTGGGATCGCCCGCTAAGCGTTTTTTGCTTGGCATGGGCGCTCTCGGCGCCTGGACCAGCGAGTTCAAAAGCTGCGGCGCGGCGGGAATTTTCCCGCCGCGTTTTTTTAAGGGCGCGGGATGACGGCCGGACACACAAGCATGGTTGCGGACGCGACGATTATTGGTCTTCTGCACTTGGTATTCTGCACTTGGTCTTCTGCACTTGGTCTTGGACGAGCCCGCAAATCGGAATCCGTTGACTTCGGTCGGGCGCGGGCGCGGTCCGCGGCGGGTTTCGACGATCCGCTCGCCGCCGTTGAAGGCCGAGCTGCCATAGTAGCGGTGACGCTCCAGCCGGATTGTCGGGTTTCCCGGATGCGAAACGTCCTTCAGAGTGTGGCCCCACGCTGTAGCCCCCAAAGAGGTACCGATGCTTTACGCCATACTCGCCTATCACGTCGAAGCCGACGTCATGTCCTGGACGCCGGCGCAGGACGCAGCGCTGATGACGGATTTGAACGAGGTCCATGACCGCCTCACCAGAGAGGGGCGGCTTGGGCCCGCGGCGCGGCTGGATGCGACTGGCAAAGCGCGCACCTTGCGCGGCCCCGGCGCAGGCGCCGTGCTCGATGGCCCGTTTGCCGAAACCAAGGAACAGCTCCTAGGCTTTTACGTCGTCGATTGCGCCAACGAAGATGCAGCGGTCCATGCCGCACGCGACCTGCGGCGCATCAATCCCAGCGCGGTCTATGAAATCCGTCCGATCTCGCTCTATCGTCCGGGCACGGCGATCCCGATGACGGATATGGGCAGACCAGGTTGAGGCGCTAATCGCTTCCTGCTTCGTCCGCGCGGTAGAAGCGGCGCATCAAGAGCCCGCCAAAAGCCAGCATCCAGAGATATGGCGCATACGACGGAGCGATCGCGGCGACCGCTATACCGGGCAGGAAGACAACGAGCGGAAAGATCGCGCCGATCCGTTCGGAATGATGGCCACGGCGCGTTGCGAGCCACCACAACCAGGCATTGAGCCCGGCGATCGCGGTCAGATGCAGGCCATAGAGCACCGCGACCGCGCTGCTCAGCTGGTAGCTGCCGTAAAGTCCGTTGGTCACGGGCAACAGGATGATCGACAGCAGGAAGAACAGATTGAGGATCACCGTGCCGCGGCCACACTCCGGTTGCCGCATCAGCCGGCGATGGTGGCTGATCCAGAACACCCCGGCGATGATGAAGCTGAGGATCAGACCCGCCAGCCGTCCGGAATAGAGATGGTAAAGATCGGCCCAGCCCGGGACGGTCTTGAATTCACCGGCCTTGGGCAGGTCGTAGGCAAGCAACGTCATCGCCACACCGAAAATGGTGTTGCTCAGCGACTCCAGCCGGCGCATTTCGAACAGGTCGGAATTGGTGGCTGTCATGTCTGAAGGGATGGTCCCGGTGCAAGCAAACGAGCCGCGAGCCGCTCCGGCTCCCTGCCAAAAAGGCTCGCCACGATATCCTGCTTCGCAACGAGGCCGGCTTCAATCCTGCAAAGAACGCAGACCGGCGGAGCCGGCGGCTTACGCGGATCTTCCACGATCCCCGTCCGCTGCCGCGACGGGCACAATGCATCATTGCCGAGGCCCGACCGCCGGCCAGTCGTGCTCGCCTATCGGCAGGAATGCGTCCGGCCGTCGTAGCCTAGATAAGTCCCGGATGCCGGGCTATAGCTGCGGAAGTGCGTGCAGAACATGACCACGGTCCGCTCGCGCGGCTTATGCGCGACGCGCGTGAGCATTCGCGCGGCCCTGGTCACCTTCATCGGTTTGCTCCGCTCCGCCCGTTTGCCGTGGACAGCGCTTTCCGAAGGCTTGGCTTCCGAAGGCTTGGCTTCCGAAGGCTTGGCTTCCGAAGGCTTGGCGGCGGATTTCTGCTTCAAGGCAGGCTTCTCTTGCCCAACTTCGGGCTTCGCCTGTGCGGCCGCGGGCTTGTCTTTCGCAACGGCTGGTTTTTCCTCGGCGGAGGCCGGCTTCTGTTCGACGACCGCTGGCTTGACGTCCGGAACTGCCGGCTTCTCCTCCGCAGCCGCGGGCTTGTCCTGCGCGACCACCGGGTTTGCCTCGGCAGCGGCCGGCTTCTGCTCGACGACGGCGGGCTCCTGCTCCGCGGCGGCAGACTTCTCCTCCGCGGCAGCAGGCTTGTCTTGCGCAACCACTGGCTTGTCGTCCGCAGGCGCCGGCTTCTCCTCGGCGACGGCAGGCTTCTCGTCCGGGATGGCCGGCTTGTTTTCTGCGGCGGCCGCGGGCTTTTCCTCCGTCGGCGCCGAAGGCTGCTCGGCCTTCGGGCTCGGATTGTCGGTGGCGGACGTCTGAGCGAGCGCCTGAGCGCTCATCACCATGAACAGAACGCAACAAAGCGTGCCGGCGCGCTGGGCGAAGCCGGTCGAAAGAGCTGACAAACGCATGGATTTGATACTCAACTAATGGTCCCCGTGAATGCTCCAACACGCATTTGCGGCAAGTCTGTGAACAATGCGGCTGTTTCGCGAGGGATGACGCGCTTTGAGCCGAGTGTGTGTGCCGCCTGCCTCACCATGGGCTTTGAAACAGGACATGGTCGTTTCACAAGCTGCGCGATCGGGCTGGATTCAATCCCGCGTGGCGCACGCCGCACCTGTCCAACTTCGCCATCGTTTCGCGCGATGCACGCCGATACAGCGCCATGCAAGGCGACCATTGTCCATCGGTCGACGGTTTGATCGGCGAATGCAGTTGAGCGTGGGGCCGCCGCTGCAGGCCGGCCGCAACCCATGGTTGAAATCATCCACACCCGGTTTGCTCGCCGGCGGCCAAGAGGATAGGTTTATCGGGAGGAGGTAGCCAAGTGCCGGACCCGCGAGAATTCCGCTTCAGATATCTTGTCGGGATCGTGTTGGCGGCAATTCTGATTGCGGCTTTGCTTCGTCACGTTCTTCATGTCTATGCCGGACTGTCCCGTGAAGACATTCGCGCCGATGCGCTGATCGCCGTGTTGGTCACCGTGGGGACAACGATTCTGCTGCGCAGACTATCCCGGCGGTAGAGCATTCTGGAAAAAGCCCGCTCACACGCGGACGGCGGAGTGGATACCGGTTTTCCCTCGCGACAAACGCGGAACGCGTTTGCGCGGAGATCACGCTCTGGCCCGGGGATCAGGCGTGCTTGGTGACCTCTTCGTACTCCACCCTGATCGAGACCCTGGGGACGTTGTGCCCGCCAATGCGCGTCAACAGTGTTTGAGGCTCCTGCATCAGCGAATGCACCTGCAGAATTTTCAGCTCGGGATGTTCTGCCAGCCATCTGTCACGCTGCGCTTCGGCATCCGTTTGATCTCGTCCAAGGATAATGTACTGATGTGTCATTTCGGGTTACTCGCCATTTAGCACCCGACCTAGCAAGGGACGTGCCGGGACCGTGCGACTATCGGTGCACCAGACCGGGACGATCGTTCAATAAAATCCTCGTGTCATGTCAATTCGTGCGCGAATCAATACCAGCATCAGAATACTGCCGTCCCGCCGGTATGCAAATCCTGCACAGCGCGTGAGCCGAGAAGCGTGTGACCTGCCGAAACATAGCTCATGAGATGCCGCCTCGCTCGCCTTGCGAGCGAAACTGGTGGGGAGGCAAAACTGGTGGGGGAGGAAGGACTCGAACCTTCGAAGCCATGAGGCGGCTGATTTACAATCTCCTCCTTCCCATTGATATTGCTGGCGTCTGTAAGGAATTTCAGGCAGCGCCCGTCGCCTTCGGCCGGAAGGCCACCCTCTTTCGGGCCACCCGCCTGGTCATCTCGACATTGCCCACGATGTAGTCCCGCCTGGTGCCCTCGACGTCACTCTTCTGTAGGTGGTCGTCGATCGGCGAGCCGGCGGCGCGCGCCTCCGTGCCGCCGCCGTGCCGGGCGCGCGAGTTCCAGACCTCCTTGGGCACCCCCGCCGCGGCGGCCACGTCACGATACATGCCGTAGAAGACCCGGTACCGGACTGGATCGCCGTCTGTGTCGGTCACAAGCGGGCCTGTCTGCTCGTCCTCGGGCACCGCCGACAGGGCAAGCTGAAACAGCGGGTATTCGTCGATGTCGAACACCGCCGACTTCCCGGTCTTCAGACGGGACAGATCCAGCATGCCTTCCTCGAAGTCCTCGAACCGAAGCCCGGGACGCTCATCCTCGTTGGCAAAGACCTTTACGTGGTCGACGTCGCCGACGTCCTTGCTGGTGTCGACATAGATCAGGACTTTCATTTTAGCTTGATCTCAGTTTCTCCGGCGTACAACCCCTCGGATAGCACCGCCGGCCTGGTCGATGTAGGGCGCATCCATAGCTACTTAGCGGGGATGTATACGGTGCGATGACCATCCACGAGCGCGTAACCGGTCTGAATGTCGGCACCGTCCTCGACCGATCCGAGAACGCGTATGAAGATCGTCTGCGTCCCCCGCGAGCGGATGGGAATGTTGTTCAGATCCTTGAAATCCCCGACCACCGAGTTGACCGGCACCATCGGCATCAGGTCGCCGATGCGAACGTTGCCCGACGGACTGAGAGGTTCGCCTTGGCATCGGCCACGAGCAAAACGCGGCAGCCCGAAGGTTTTTCATGGGGTTGGTGCGCCCAGAAAATAAGTGTTCATCGGGCCTCGACCCTTGAGTTCAATCGTTCCTCGCGCATCGAAAGCAAAGCGTCCTTGCAGTCTCTCGAACACCGTTTCGCTGACGTGAGTTCGACCGGGCGCGCCCTGCGATTCAAGCCGGCTTGCCGTGTTCACCGTATCACCCCAGACGTCGTAAATGAATTTGCGGATGCCAATGACGCCGGCAATGACGCTGCCGGCGTGCAATCCGATGCGCAAACTGAGGCCGCCGAACTCGCTGTTCAACTCGCGGACGTTTTCGTGCATCGCCAGGGCCATCGTGGCCATAGCGGCGAGATGATCCGCATTCTGCTCGATCAGGCCACCGGCGACCATGTAGCTGTCCCCGATGGTCTTGATCTTTTCCAACTTGTGGTGGTCGGCGAGTTCATCAAACCCGGAGAAAACACGGTTCAGCGACTCAATCAATTCGGTGGGCGAAAGCCGCACCGTCAGAGGCGTGAATCCGACAATGTCGGCGAAGATAACGGAGACATCATCGAAGCGGTCCGCGATGATTCCGACCTGCTGTTTGAGTTTGTTGGCGATGGAAGCCGGCAGCACGTTGAGGAGCAGGCGCTCGTTCTCCCGGTGGAGGTGATCGAGGGTGAGATGGGTGTTCACGCGGGCCAGCAGTTCGTGCGCGTTGAACGGCTTGGGGACGTAATCCACGGCCCCCAACTCAAAAGCGCGCACGATGTCTGCCGTATCGGTCTTTGCGGTGAGAAAGACGATCGGAATTTCCCGCCAGGCGATTGAGGCCTTGATGCGCTGGCAGGTTTCAAAGCCGTCCATCTCGGGCATCATGATGTCGAGGAGGATCAAATCGGGCCGAATGCGTTCCAGAACTTCGAGCCCCTGCCACCCATTGGTGGCGATGTTAATGTTATAACCCCGCTCCTTAAGAATGCTGGAGAGGGTCTGGATGTTCGCCGGCGCGTCGTCGATGATTAGAATGCGAGAAGGCATAACCAGATATCCTTAGCCGTAGGGCGTCCGGGCCGCTTGTTCCAACTGGGCCAGCGCTTTACCGAAAGCGTAGCCCTGAACCTGTTGCTCAAATTTTCCAAACTCCTCGGCGGAGAAGAATGAAGCAAACACGCCGCGATTGGCTTCAAGGCAATCGCATGCCGCGGCGTCGAACTCGGCCAGGTGCCTGGTCATCTGCTCGAGCACCAGCTTCAATTGTGCAGGATTAACAACCATGGTTTTGGGCGCAGGGGGGGACACCGGTTCTTCGCCCAGCGCGGCGCGGAGGCGGTCAACGAACGGGGTGAGCACGGTCGCGAACTGCTGGCGCAGCGATTCCAACCGCGCAGCGTCGGCGCCATCATGAATGGCGTTCTCTAATTCACCCGCGGCCAACTGCACTGTTTTCACGCCAAGATTCGCAGCAACTCCTTTGACTGTGTGCGCTGTCCGCTCAGCCGCGGGCCGATCACCGGCCTTGAGCAGTTCGGTAATTTGCCCAGGCGCCTCCGATTGCTGCACGGAGAACTGGCGGAGCAGTTTCCAATAAAGTTTCCGGTTGCCGGCAACGCGCAGCAGGCCTTCGGCGGAATTGAGCCCTTCCACGGTCGGTATTTCCAAATTGTCAGCGCGCGACTCCTCCATGGGAATGCCGGCCGTCTTCACAGCCGGGTCCGAGGTGTTGGCAATACCTGGAACAGATGCCGACGTTCCGGGGGCGGACCGATAATACCGCGCCACGGTTTCGAACAGCGCACTGGGATCGACTGGCTTCGAGATATGATCATTCATGCCGGCGGCCAGACAACGCTGCTTCTCCTCAATCGTCGCGTGCGCAGTCATGGCGATGATCGGCAGTGCTGCGAAACGCGCGTCGGAACGCAGTTTGGCGGTCGCCTGATAGCCGTCCATCTCCGGCATTTGCAGGTCCATCAGCACCACATCGAACGGGGGTGGCTGCGGTCCCTTCGACAGGATATCCACTGCCTCGCGCCCATTGTAAGCGACTTTCACCGTCGCGCCGGTGCCTTCGAGCAACTCCACGGCAATCTGCTGGTTGATCTCGTTGTCTTCAGTCAGCAGTATACGAGCGCCGCGCAGGCGGAGAGCCTGCTCACCTTCATCAGTCGTGACGGTTTCGTCGCTGTCGGCTGCAAAGACGTTCACAAGCGTATCCACGATCGTGGACTTGGTGACGGGCTTGACGAGGAAGCCGTCGAGTTGCAATCGCTCAGCCTCCTCCCGCACTTCCTCGCGTCCGAACGCGGTGACGAGCACGATCGCGGGCTGATGTTGCAAAGTCTCGTTGCTCTTAATTTGGCGACTGGTTTCCAAACCGTCCATACCGGGCATCCGCCAATCCATGAACACAATGTCGTAAGGCTCGGCGGGATCCTTCTCTATGATGGCAGCGAGCGCTTCTTTACCCGATGCAACGGTGTCCACACGGCTCGCCACGGCGCTCAAAGGCTCTTGCAGAATCTCTCGCGCGACAGCGTTGTCGTCCACAATCAGGACGCGAAGGCGAGACAGCTTTTCAGGAACTATTTTTCCGGAGCCGGCGGCCGAGCCTACCTCTAGCCAGACCGTGCAATTAAACGTGCTGCCGACGCCCGGTTCGCTTTCGAGCCAGATGCGCCCGCCCATCAACTCGGCGAGCTTGCGCGAGATCGAGAGGCCAAGGCCGGTGCCCCCATGTTTGCGCGTCGTGGACATGTCCGCCTGGGAAAAAGGCTGGAACAGTTTCGCCGCATGCTCGCGCGTCATGCCGATGCCGGTGTCGCGCACGGAGAACTTCAGTTGCACTTTCTCGCCGGTGCGTTCGAGCAGATCAATGTTCAAGCCGATCTCGCCGCGCTCCGTGAACTTAATGGCGTTGTTGACGAAGTTGGTCAGGATCTGACCGAGGCGAAGCGGGTCACCTAGCAGTTCTTCGGGAATCGCGGGAGAGACATGGATCAGGAACTCAAGCCCCTTATCGTGCGCCTTCTGGGCCGTAAGCGTGGTGACCGTGCTGATCACCTCGTCGAGCTGGAAATCGGTGGTCTCGATGTCGAGCTTATCGGCCTCAATCTTCGAGAAATCGAGGATGTCATTGATGATGCTGAGGAGCGACGTGCCGGCGTTGTGGACCTTGCTCACGTAGTCCCGCTGCTTGGGATTAAGGGGCGTCTTGAGGGCGAGGTGCGAGAGACCCATGATGGCGTTCATGGGCGTGCGAATCTCGTGGCTCATGTTGGCCAGGAACGCGCTCTTGGCCCTGGTGGCGTCCTCGGCTTTTTGCATGGCCAGACGGAGTTCAGTCTCAAGCCGTTTGAACTCGGTGATGTCCTGACTCACGCCGTATATGTCGGTCGGCTTTCCGTCGGCATCCTTCACCACATGCCCCAGGGAATGGATCCAGACAATTCGCCCATCGATTGGCCGCTTGTAGGCGTACGTCACGTCATACACCGGGATCGTGCCAGCGACGACGGCAGCGAAGTTCTCCATCGTGACCTTGGCGGCCGCTTCGTCGCCCGTGCGCACATTCGCGGCCCAAAAGTCCTCGTGGTAACGGTACCCGGGGCTCGGGGGGTGTCCGTAGATCCGGGCCGCTCGTTCGGAGGAGTTGTGCCAGCCGGAACCGTCCAGCGGCACGTGCCAGTATCCGGCCTTGGTGAGGTCGAGGGCACTGTCGGCGAGAAGGTTGATGCGGTTGAGCTCTTCGGCCTGATGCTGCGACAGCTCGAGCTGGCGGCTGAGCAGGTTGTCGTTGCGGTCGACCATCAGCTCAAACGTTGCGCGGCTTGCCTCCAGCCGCTCCACCTGCTTCTTGAGGGAACGGATTTCCTTCTGGAGCTTACCGACGTCGTCGGTCTCCATCACCCACTCCCGACTCGGCCGCCCAATAGTAGCGTCGTGAACGTCTCGTTGTGGTAGTGCGAGATGCCGTCCTTCTCCAGTTGAGCGATTTCACCATATCCGTAGAAGCCGGCCGCGGGCACATCGCCCAGCAGCTCCTTGACGATGCGCACCTCCTCTTGAGTGCGCGAACCCAGGATCTGCTTGCGCCCGGCGCAGGAGATGCACAGGGCGAGGGCCGGCTTGCCGCCGCCCCCGGAGTCCTTGGGAAAGTCATCCAGGGCGCGCCGAAAGGAGCTGCGTGTCGCGGCCAGAATCTGGTCGCGATTGGTTGTGGTGATGTGGACCCGGGCGCCGTCCGGCACATCGCCGAGGAAGTGAATACAGCCGCCGGCCTCATCGGTGCGGCCTGGAGCACGCAGGTAATATGAGCTCGCTCGACCATCATCGGCCGCTACCGCCAGCGGATACTCCGTCAGGTGCGTGATGTCGGCGTTGCCGAGGAACTCCCGGTAGAACTCTGTCGCGGGCCGGCCATCGATCGCCCGCACCACGTGGCCATCAACATCGGTGACCCGCCCCTCGCGCCCGATGGGACGCCATCC
>WNGJ01004755.1_pt1 | contig 21109 bp, 21 predicted proteins | sample 5400611 | NCBI WGS metagenome assembly WNGJ01 (sample SAMN13153375, study PRJNA577476) | soil metagenome | isolation source: 40 cm soil or saprolite under Garry oak tree replicate 1 | place: USA:California | collected 2016-06-15
GTAGCCTGTTAACGCGAAGCATCGGCGGCACTCTCTGCGAAGAGTTTCTAAGGCACCGCCGATGCTTCCTCACATCCCGGCCACGATCCACCCCGCGCACCGCATCGAACGCACGTTCCCCCAGAGTGCGAAACTCAAGGAACCTAGGTCGCCGGATATGGCGGCCGACCGGAGCATCCCGCCGGTCTGCCCGGTAGCGGCGAAGAGCGAATCCGCCCGGGCGCTTAACTAATCGGAATAACAGGCACCTGATGGGATACTCATGCTCATGGTGCTACGGGTGCCGACCGGGCGGATGGTCGGGCGCGACGACGAGCTCGGCCGCCTGCTTACGCTGCTCGACGACGCCGAGGCCGGCCGGTCGGTGGCGGCGCTGGTCAGCGGCGACGCCGGGGTCGGCAAGTCCCGGCTGGTCAGCGAGGTAACCCGGCTCGCCGAGGGGCGCGGCTTCACGGTGCTCTCCGGCCAGTGTGCCGAGCTGGGCGACAGCGTGCCGTACCTGCCGCTGGCCGACGCGTTGCGCGGTGCCGCCCAGTCCACCGGGGTCCTGGACGCGCTGAGCTCGCGCCCCGCGCTGGGCCGGCTGCTGCCGGAGGGCGGCGACGGGCGTCCCGCCGACGAGGATCGCTCCGGCCTGGCCCGGCAGCAGATGTTCGGCGGCGTGCTCGGCCTGCTCACCGAGCTCGCGGCCGCCGCCCCGGTGCTGCTGGTGCTCGAGGACCTGCACTGGGCCGACACCTCCACCCGGGATCTGGTCACGTTCCTGTCCCGGATGCTGCACCGGGAACGGGTCGCGCTGATCGGCACCTACCGTACCGACGACCTGCATCGCCGGCACCCGCTCCGGCCGGTCGTGGGTGAACTGCTCCGGCTGCCCAGCGTCCTCGCGGTCGACCTCGCCCCGCTGGAGCCCTCGGCCCTGGCCGAGCACCTGACGGCGGCGTTGGCCGAGCACTGGATGACCGCGGCGCCCGGCCGCATCGACGCGACCGCGCTGAACGACATCGTGGCCCGGGCCGAGGGCAACGCCTACTACGCCGAGGAATTGCTCGCCGCCTCGGTCGGCGGCGATCCCGCGGACCGTCACTCCCTGCCCGCCGGGCTGGCCGCGCTGCTGCTGAGCCGGGTGGAACAGCTGTCCGACGCCGCGCAGCGGGTGCTCCGCGCGGCGGCGGTGGCCGGGCGCAGGGCCGACGACGAGCTGGTCCGCGCGACCTCGGGGCTGGCGGCCGCCGAGTATGAGGCCGCGGTGCGGGAGGCGGTCACCCACCAGCTGCTGGTGCCCGACGGCACCGAAGGCTACGTCTTCCGGCACGCGCTGCTGCGCGAGGCCGTCTACGGGGACCTGCTGCCCGGAGAGCGGACCAGGCTGCACGGCACGATGAGCTCGCTGCTGTCCGAGGAGCACCAGCTGGCGATGCCGGGAACGGCCGCCGAACTCGCGCAGCACTGCCTGGCCAGCCATGACATTCCGGGCGCGTTTGCCGCTTCGGTGCGGGCGGGCGAGGAAGCCAAGCGGCTGGGCGCGCCGGCTGAGGCGCACCGGCACTACGACCAGGCCCTCGAGTTGTGGGAACGGGTGGCCGAACCGGCGAAGACGGCCGGCATGGCCCGCGGCAAGCTCGGCCTGCTGTCCGCGACCAGCGCGGCTGACAGCGGCGATTACGAGCGCGCCGTGCACCTGCTCCGGCGGCTGCGGCAGGCGCTCGCCGCCCTGGCCGACCGCGGCGACAGTGAGCAAGACGTCCTCCTGAACAGCCGGATAGGCGAGCGCCTGGCCTCTTACCTGATGCTGATGGAGGATCGCAAGGCCATCGACGAGGCCGTCGAGGTGGCCCGGGCCACGGTCGACGCCATTCCCGCCGAGCCGCCGACCTGGCAGCACGCCCGCGCGATCTCCACCTACGCCAACACCCTGCTGACCGAGGACGACTTCACCATGGCCAGGGAGCAGGCCGAGCGCGGGCTCGCCGCGGCCCGGGCCGCGGACGCGCCGTGGGTGGAGGCCGACGCGCTGGTCACCCTGGGTTACATCAGCAACCGCGAAGGCCGCAACGACGAGGCCATCAAGCTGCTGACCGAGGCGCACAAGCAAGCGCGCGAGGCCGAGGTCCTCGGCGTGGAGCTGCGGGCGGCATTCCACCTGGCGCAGGCCCACCTGGAGCTCGGCGATCTGGCCATCGGCGCGGCCGTGGCGCACGAAGGGACCAAGCGGGCCAACCAGACCGGGCTCAATATGGCGCCGTACGGCCTGGACGTGCAGCATCTGCACTTCCAGTGCCATTTCGCCGACGGCAAGTGGGATCACGCCCAGGAGATCGCCGATGGCTTCCCGGTCCGGGTCACCAGCATTCCCGAGGCCTACTTGTCCTCCATGGCCCTGTTCATCGACGTCGCGCGTGACAACCCGGCGGTGGCCGAACGGCGGGCCTGGATCGAGCCCTTCTGGTCGATGCACGGCTTCGACGAGTTCATCGCGCGCGGGCTGCTCGCCGAGCACGCGCTCTGGCGCGGCGATACCGAGCAGGCCCTGACCGAGGCACAGGCCGCGATGGACGTCAGCTTCGAGGCGCCGTGGGGCTACCATCCGTCTGTCATCCGGCCGGCCGCGGTGGCCCTGAGAGCGCGAGCCGACCGGGCCGTGCTGGCCCGGGCCACGGGCGACGACGAGACCGCGGCGGCCGAAGTGGCCGCCGCGGCCGAGCTGCTGCGGATCGCCAGGGAAGGCGCGGCGTTCCCCAAGCGCCCCAAGTTCATCCTCGGTCCCGAGGCACGCGGCTGGCTGGCCCGGGCCGAGGCCGAGTTCCGCCGCGCCGGCGGCGACAACGACTCGGAGGCGTGGCAGGCGGTCCTGACCGAATTCGGTCCTGCGTACGTCTACGAGATCGCCAGGAGCCAGTGGCAGCTGGCCGAGGCGCTCGCCGGGGCGGGGCGCCGGGACGACGCCACGGAACAATGGAGCCTGGCGGCCCACACCGCGGACAAGCTGCAGGCCAGGCCGCTGCGCCGGGCGCTCGACGACCTCGCCCGGCGGGCCAGGATCGGAACCGCCGTAAAGCACGCGGACGGCGCGGTCCTGGCCGCGCTGACCAGCCGGGAACGCGAGGTGCTCCGGCTCATCGCGGCCGGCCGCAGCAACAGGGAGATCGCCTCCGTGCTATTCATCGCGCCGAAGACGGCCAGCGTCCACGTGTCCAACATCCTCGGCAAGCTCGGTGCCGCCAGCCGCACAGAGGCTGCCGCCATCGCCCACCGCGAGGGCCTGGTCAGCCAGCCCTAAGGACGCTGATCTCCGGGTCTCAGGGACGCTCCCGATCCGCAGCGCCAGGTACAGGCTCGGGCTGTACTCGCCGCGCTCCAGGTAACCCACCGTCTGGTAGTGCACGTTGAGGCGAGCCCAGCCCAGCTCAGCGCGGCGCGAGCTCGGCGAGGATCTCGCCGGCCCGCTCCGCCGCGGCCTGCGGCGTGACCGAGGGGTTGCCCACCTGCGGGTCCCAGTTCAGGTCGTAGAACAGCTCGGTGACACCCTGCCCGGCGAGCCAGTCGGCGTCCTCGCGGATCTGCGCGTAGCTGCCGGAGAGCAGACGGCGGGCGCCGTCCGGGCCCTTGGCCTCGGCGCCGGCCAGCACCACGCCGCGGCAGAGGATGCGCATCGCGGCCGGGTCCCGGCCCGCGGCCGCGGCCGCCTCCCCGATCACGCCGACCGCCTCGCTGATCTTGGTCAGGTCGGCGCGGCTGGAGGTGATCCAGCCCTCCGCGATCCGCCCCGCCCGCTCCATGGCCGGCCGGGACATGCCGCCGAGCAGCACCGGGGGCCCGGGCTTCTGTACCGGCCTGGGGTCCTGCCGCCCCGCCGGGACCGTATAGAACTCGCCGTCATGCGAGCTGACCTCGTCGGCCCACAGCGTCCGCAGCACCGCCAGGTACTCCTCGGCCCGCGCACCGCGCCGGGGCATGGACGCGCCCGTCATCGCGAATTCCTCCGGCATCCAGCCGATGCCGAGCCCGAGGTCGAGCCGCCCGCCGGACAGCACGTCGACGGTCGTCGCCTGCTTGGCCAGGTAGGCGGGGGAGACGAAGGGCAGGTTGACGATGGCCACGCCGAGCCTGATCCGCGATGTCCGGGCGGCCGCGAACCCCAGCGCCACCATCGGGTCGAGCACGCTGCGGTACACCGGCTCCATGCCGGATCCTTCGGGTACCAGCAGCCGCTGGAACGTCCACAGCGACGCGTACCCGGCCTCCTCGGCCTGCTCCGAGAAGGCCGCGAGATACCCGGGCGTGGCCCACGCGCCCGCGACCGGGGCACCGAATCCGATCTTCATGACCTCACCCTATAAAGGCAGAGGGCCGAACGGGTCGTGGTGCCTGCCCGGGCGCATGCTGACACCCACATCTGAAATGGCCGCTCTCATAGACTCCTGTCATGCCCGAGACGTCCCCGCTGCCCGTCACCGAACGCACCCGGCACCGCCGCCTGCGCGAGCAGGGCAGCACCGACCGCGGGGATCTGGCGGGCATCCTCGCCGCCGGGGCCGGGGTCCTGCCGCTGGCCGCCGCCTGGCAGGACCCCGACCCCGACCCGGTGCTGCCCGCGGGGATCCCGCTGCCCCCGCACATCGCCGCCCTGGCCCGCCGCCCCGCGGGGTGATCGGCATGCCGATCGACATGCCGCTCTCGACCAACGGACGTTTCGTCGTGGACGCACGCGGACGGCGAGTCCGGCTGGCCGGGGTGAACTGGTACGGCGCCCACGAGGACCTCGGCCTGGCGCCCGGCCTGGACCGCACCCACCGCACCAGGCTCGCCAGGACGATCGCCCACCACGGGTTTAACAGCGTGCGGCTTCCGTTCAGCCTCTGGATGACCGGGCAGACCGCTCCGGTTCCGGAGAAATACCTGGCCGCCAATCCTGACCTGGCCGGGGCGACCCCGATGCAGGTCTACGATGCCTGCGTCGAGGCGCTCACCGGCGCGGGCCTCATCGTCATCCCCAACTGCCACATGCTCGACGCCGGCTGGTGCTGCTCGGAGGCCGACAGCAATGGCCTGTGGTTCAACGACCGCTGGTCGGCCCGGGAATTCGTCGCGGCCTGGCAGGATATCGCAGCCAGGTACGCGCCGAACCCGCTGGTGGCGGCGATGGACATCCTGAACGAGCCGCGGCGGGCCACGGTGGGCGGGCGCGTTCTCACCCCGACCTGGGGCACCGGGGACAGCACCGATGTCGCCGCCATGTACACGACGGTCGGGAACCTCATCCACGAGATCAACCCGCAGCCGCTGATTCTCTGCGCGGGACTCAGGTACGCCGCCGACCTGACCGGAGTAGCCAGGCACCCGGTGCGGTTGGAGCACCCGGGCAAGGTCGTCTACAGCATGCACGACTACTCGTGGTTTCACCCGAGGGGGCAGCTCCGGGCGGCGTACTTCGAGCAGATGGCGAAGGCCGGGGGCTACATCCTCGGCGACCGGCTGGCCCCGCTGTGGATCGGCGAGTTCGGCAACGACACCAGATCGCTGGCCAACTTCGGCCTAGCGCCGGAGCCCGGGGCCGCCGCCACCGACTCCGGCGTGTGGTGGAACAACTTCGAAGCCTGGGTCACCGAGCACGACGTGGACTGGTGCTGGTGGGCACTCAACCCGACGCAGCCCAAGGGAACCATCCCGGTGACCCATCAGCACCGGTCCAACTGGGGCGATCCCGAGGGCTACGGCCTCCTGGCTCCGGACTGGCGCGGCGTGGCGAATCCGCGGGTGCTGGACATGCTGAAGGCTATGATCTCGCCGCGCACCGGACCCGGCGTCAGCTGACCGGTCAGCCGATCTTGGGCAGTACCGCGGCGGCCAGCTGCTCCATCTGCTCGCGCTGGTCGAACAGTGCCGTGAACAAGATGAGCTCCGCCCCGGCCGCCGCCACCTGGCTGACCTCGCGGACGCAGTCGGCCGCCGAACCCGTGATCGCGGCCGCCTCGATGGCCGGTACCCGGTGCCCGTAGATCCCCTCAAGGGCCGCGTTCATCCGGCTCCGGGCGCGCTCGGGATCCTCGTCGATGCCGATATACACCCGCTTGGCGATGGGGAAGTCATCGGCGGGTCGGCCCGCCTCGGCCAGCGCCGCCCGGACGATCTGGACCTGCTCGGCGAACTTGTCCGTAGGGGAGGAGCCGGCGCCGAAGAAGCCGTCGCCCATGCGCACGGCGCGCCGCAGCGCGGGCTCGCTGGCCCCGCCGAACCACAGCCGCGGGTACGGTTTCTGGAACGGCTTGGGCTCCATCGCGCCGTTCTCCAGCTGCCAGAACTCGCCGTGGAAGGTAACGCTGGGCTCGGTCCACAGCGCCTTCATGAGCTTGATTCCCTCGGTGAACCGCGCCACGTAACGGTGCGGGTCCACGCCGAAGGCGGCGAACGGGCGGGCCCGCCCGCCGGTGCCGACGCCTACCTCGAGCCGGCCTCGGCTGAGCTGGTCGAGCGTGCTCAGGCTCTTGGCCAGGTGGACCGGGCTGTGCAGAGTCGACACGAACACCACGCACCCCAGGCGCAGCCGTTCGGTGCACGCCGCGGCGTAGGTCATCGTCTCGACCGGGCTGAGCTGCGCGCCCGCGCCGAGCACCCCCTCCTGAGTCCAGGCGCTTTCGAAGCCGAGTTCTTCGGCCCGGGCCAGGTAGTCCCGGAAGGCCGCGGGATCGAAAGCGCCGTCGGCGTAGAACTGCGGGATCGCGATCGCGAACTTCATGTCAGCAGCGTATCCTGCGGGCCGGTGCCAGAATTGTCCGGTGAACGATCCGAACCCGGACCGGTTCTTCCGGCCGCCCTACGTCGGCGGCCGCGGCTGGCTCGGCGTCCGCCTCGACCGCGATCCTGACTGGGCCGAGATCGCCGAGCTCTGCCAGGACGCCTACCGGGTTATCGCCCCCGCCCGCCTAGTTGCCCAGCTGGACGGCTAGCGCACTGGCCCGGATCGTTCACATCCGGCGAGCCAGTTCGGCGGCTCGGCGCAACGCTTCGGCGGCGCGGGGCGGATAGTCGAGCTGTCCGATCAGCCGCCCGGCCGCCTCCACGGATCGCTGCGCGACCGCGAGTGCCTGTTCGGCCCGGCCCAGATCGGCCAGCCGCTCGGCCAGTTCGATGAGCATTCTCGCGAGGCCGCGCGGTCCGGACTCCGGATGTGTGTGGGCGCGTTGCTCATACGTCTCGACGAGGCTTTCTGCGAGCAGTACCGGGAACTCGCCGAGCACCGTGTTGCCTGCCGGTATGGCTTCCAGCAGCTCTGCAGGCAAGGAAGCGTTCCTGGCCAGTGAGGTGAGCGCCTCGGCCAGGGGCGCTGGATAACCGCCGCTCAGCGCCACGTCCACCGCCACCGGCGAAAGGCCAGGTAGCACGGACAGTAGCTCGGTCAGGCACACCCGAAGTCCCGGGCGCGTGGCTGCGGCGCGCGCCAGCACGGTAAGCGCCCGCCGGTCCTGATTCTCCGTGGTCTCCATCAGCATTCCCATCAGGAACCGGGGGGTGACGACGGCAGCGATCAGTTCCTCCGTCAGCGCATCCGGAAGCGATCCGTCCCAGTACGGTGACTGTCCGGACGCGGCAGGCGGGTATAGGTCACGCAGCCACCGGGCGACCCGGATGCGGATATCGGCATCCCGCAGTGCGGGAATGTGCCCGAGTGCAACCAGGGCTGCGTTCTCATCGGCGGCGCCGCAGAGGATGGCGGTAGCCACGGCACCTTGTACCGCCTCACTAGGCAGCTCCAGATCGTGCTCATCCGAAGCGCGCTGCAAGCGGGCCAGCTCTTGGCGCAGGAGCTGGCCCTCCGGTGCGTCCGCAGCGTCCCGCACGGTGTCCGTCGGCCCGGCACTGGAGCGGGTTGCGGAGGCGAGCAGATGCCGGGCGATGCGCGGAAGGGCCTGGCTGAGCGGGTCCCGGATGATCTCGGTCGCGATGCCGTCGTAGGGGGTGGGATCCCGGTTGACGACGACTAGTGTCGCCCCGGCACCGACCGCGCTCGCGCACAGGGAGCCCGCCGGCTCGACGGTGAGCGTCGTCCCGACGGCGAGGAGCAGGTCGCAGGTCATGACGGCCTGCTCGGCGCGGGCGAACACCTGCGGGGCCATGGTCTGGCCGAACATCGCGCTCGCGGTCTTCAGGATCCCCCCGCACTGCAGGCACGGCGGCACGGCCTCCCCCGCGCCGATTCGGGCTATCGCCTGTGCCGTCGGTGACCGCTGTCCGCATTCGACACAGATGACCTCGTGCATCGTCCCGTGCAACTCGATGACCCGAGCCGTCGGCGTGCCTGCACGCTGGTGCAGGCCGTCGGTGTTCTGGGTGACGACTCTCGTGTCAATATCCGAGTTCGCCAGGACTGTCACGGCGAGATGGCCGGCATTTGGCTTGGCCCGCCAGACCGGGTGCTCGTAACGCGACTTCCAGTAGCTGCCGCGAAGCTCGGGCTCGGTAAGGAACGCCTGGTACGTGTGCTTCTTCTGGGCCCCGGGATTCAAGGTCCAGGCGCCCGAAGGTCCACGGAAATCCGGGATGCCCGAGTCGGTGGAGATTCCCGCACCGCTGAGCACCACCAGACGGCGCACCCCGTAAGCCCAGCGCCGCGCCCGCCCGGTCATCACAGCCTTCCTCGCCAGCGCGCTAGCCCGCGACGGCGGCCGTGATCTCGGCGGCGCAGCCCCAGGACAGCGAGATCCCGGCGCCGCCGTGGCCGTAATTGTGCCACAGCACGCCGCCACCGAGCGGCTCGGATTCCAGCCGTACCTCGGGCCGGCACGGCCGCAGGCCGACCCTGTGCCCGAGGATCTCCACCCCGCGCAGGCGAGGTTCGATGGCGCAGCACCCGGCCAGGATTCGTTCGGCTACCTCGGTTTTCGGGTCTGTATTCCAGTTCCCCTCGTCGTTCGTGCCACCGAGCAAGATGGTGTCCCCGTGCGGGAACATGTACACGATCCAGGGCGGCTCGGGGTCCCGGTTGATGAGGAACTCCTCGATGCCCGGGTTGGCGGCGATCAGCACCTGACCGCGTACCGGGACCACCGCGGGGTCGGGCACCAGGTCGTGGGCGGCGGCGCCGGAGCAGTTGACGATAACCGGGGCCGCGCCGGCCAGCCCGGCCAGCGAGGTGACCGGTGACATCTCGAGCCTGCCGCCGGCCTGCTCGAACCGGGCGCGCAGGTAGCCCACGTAGACGGGCATGGTGGCCAGCGGGGCGGTGTAGTGCCAGCCGTCGGTGAAGCCGTCCGGCAGTTCGGATTCCTCGCAGGCCCGCAGGTCAGTCAGCAGCTGGGTCCAGTAATACGGCTCCATCGGGGCGCGGGATACCTCCCGGCCGGCGGCGATGCGTACCCCGGTGCCGGGTTCGGCGGCGAGCTTGGCCAGCATCTCGAGCCCGGTCCGGCTCCACTCCAGCACCCGGTCGGGCGGGCCCACCTTGACCGCGCCCCAGACCGCCCCGGCCGCCACCGACGTGGTCTGCCCGGGCAGCGCGGCCGTCCTGATCGTCACGCTGAGCCCGGCCTCGGCCAGGCTGATCGCCGTGGTGAGGCCGACGACCCCGGCCCCGATTACGAGAACGTCCATGAGCCGACCGTATCCCGCAGGTCGCCGGACCCAGGCGAGGCCCCTACGATGAGCGCGGCCGCACCAGCCGGAACGTCTCGAACTCGGTGTAGTCGGGGGTGGGCGCGCCCTTGGCGCCGGTGGCCGGGTTGACCGGGTCGGCGCCCACCGCGTGGTAGTGGGTGACCTTGATGCTGGCGTGCCCGCCGGCCGCAGAGCCGGCCGGCTCGACGTCGAAGACCGCGATCCCGTATCCGGTGGAGGTGTCGCGCCGGGCCGACCAGACGGCGTCCTCTACCGCGTCCGCCGGCGCGCGCGCGTAGACGTCCGGTGCGAAAGGCGTACCAGCGCCCGCCGAAGCCGGGCACGCGGTTGTCCGGCAGCGTGTAGCGGGCCAGGTAGGAGGCGAACCCCTGCGGCCCGTTGTAGAACTCCACCTCGTGGTTGCCCAGGCACGGCATCCAGGGCCGGTTGGCGGCCGAGGTCTGGTTGTTGTTGCCGAAGTCGCGCCATACCTCGGGCTGCACCGCGGGGTTCAGGTTGGCGTAGCACAGGTCGCCGTTGAGCAGGTGGAACAGCGGCTGGAAGGATTCGACCGCCTCGACCGCGTAGGCGCTCTGGCCGTAGGAGAGCACCCAGGCGGTGTTGGGCGTGGCCAGGTCGCCGAAGCTGGTGAAGCGGAACGGTGCGCGGCCCGCGGGAGCGGTGCGGAAGGTGGCGCTGAACGGATCGGCGGCGTTGCCGTCGTTGTCCGCGGTCACCGCGTAGGCGTAGGTGGCGCCGGGCCGCAGGCCGCCGACGCGGGCGTGGTAGGTCCAGACCGTCTCGCCGCTGATCCTGTCGGTATACGGGCGGGCGTCGGCCGAGATGACCCGCTGCCCGATCCGCACCCGCGGCCTGGCCGCCTGGCCGGGCGAGGCCCAGGAGACGACGACGCTGGTGGCAGGGTGGTCGCCCCAGGTGAGATGGATCTGCTCCGGGGTGCCGTCGGGCCGGGACCGGCGCGTCCGGGTCGCCGCCCTGGCCGTGCTGTCGGTGGCCGCGAGCAGGCCGGTGCCGCCGGCGCCGGCCAGCACCTGACGGCGCGACATCGGCCAGCGCGAGGACCGGGCGCTTGCTGTGTTCTCCGGCATAACAGAAATGTAACGCCGGACAGTGAACGCCGGATGGCGGCGCGGGATGACCGGCTCCGCCATCCGGTGAATAGTCTTAGCCCCTTTAGATGCGGGTCCAGGCCTCGGTGAGTACGGCGCGCAGGATTCCCTCGATCTCGTCGAAGTGCTCCTGGCCGCAGATGAGCGGCGGGGCCAGCTGAATGACCGGGTCGCCGCGGTCGTCGGCCCGGCAGACCAGCCCGGCGTCGAACAGCGCCTGCGAGAGGAAGCCGCGCAGCAGTCGCTCGGACTCCTCGTCGGTGAACGTCTCGCGCATGACCTTGTCCTTGACCATCTCGATGCCGTAGAAGTACCCGGCGCCGCGGATGTCACCGACGATGGGCAGGTCGTAGAGCTTCTCCAGGGTGGCGCGGAACGCGGCCTCGTTCGTCCGGACGTTCCCCAGCAGGTCTTCCTTCTCGAAGATGTCCAGGTTGGCCAGCGCCACCGCGGTGGACACCGGGTGGCCGGCGAACGTGATGCCGTGCAGGAACGTGGCCGTGCCCGCGCTGAACGGCTCCATCAGCGCATCGCTGACCATCATGCCGCCGAGCGGCGAGTAGCCCGACGTCACGCCCTTGGCGAAGGTGATGATGTCCGGCTGGTACTCGTAGCGCTGGGAGCCGAAGTAGTAGCCGAGCCTGCCGAACGCGCAGATCACCTCGTCGGAGACCAGCAGGACGCCGTACCGGTCGCAGATTTCCCGCACCCGCTGGAAGTAACCGGGCGGCGGCGGGAAGCAGCCGCCGGAGTTCTGCACCGGCTCGAGGAAGACCGCGGCGACCGACTGCGGGCCCTCGCGCAGGATCGCCCGCTCGATCTCGTCTGCGGCCCACCGGCCGAACTCCACCTCGTCCCCGGCCAGGAAGTCCGGTGCCCGGTAGAAATTGGTGTTCGGCACCCGCACGCCGCCGGGGACCAGCGGCTCGAACGGGTGCTTGATGTCGGCCAGGCCGGTGATGGCTAGCGCGCCCATCGAGGTGCCGTGGTAGGCGATGTCCCGGCTGATCACCTTGTACCGGCCGGGCTCGCCGGTCAGCTTGAAGTACTGCTTGGCCAGCTTCCACGCCGACTCGACCGCCTCCGAGCCGCTGGTGGTGAAGAAGACCCGGTTCAGGTTCCCGGGGGCCAGCTCGGCCAGCCGGGCGGCGAGTTCGATGGCCTTAGGGTGGGCGTAGGACCATAGAGGGAAGTACGCGAGTTCGGTCGCCTGCCGCGCCCCCGCCTCGGCGATCTCGGCGCGGCCGTGGCCGACCTGGCTGACGAACAGGCCGGACAGGCCGTCCAGGTACCGCTTGCCGTGCTGGTCGAAGACATAGGCCCCGGACCCGCGCACGATCACGGGGACGTCGCTGTTGTCGTAGGCGGACATCCGGGTGAAGTGCAGCCATAGATTGCGCTTGGCGGCTGCCTGCGAGTCTGCGATGGCGTCGAAGGATGTCATCTCGTTCCCCATGAGTATGTTTGCTTGCGGAGCTTGAGGTACACGAATGTCTCAGTGCTGGTCACGAACGGCACGGCACGCACCCGGCCGAGGATCTCGAGCAGGTGATCGTCGTCCTCGCAGACAACCTCCGCCAGCACGTCGAACGACCCGGCGGTGATGACGACGTAGTCGATTTCCTCCATGTCGGCGAGTTGTCCCGCCACCTTCTCCAGGTCGCCTTCGGTCTTGATGGCGATCATGGCCTGCCGCCGGAAGCCCAGCGTCAGCGGATCGGTCACGGCGACGATCTGCATCACGCCGGCGTCCTGGAGGCGCTGCACGCGCTGCCGGACGGCCGCCTCGGACAGCCCGATGGCCTTGCCGATCGCGGCGTAGGAACGCCGGCCATCCTGCTGCAGCTGCTCGATGATTTGCTTAGAGACGTCGTCGGGTATGACACCCCCAGGATTCTGGGACGGGAGCGTCCTCGGGCTACGCGCCATACCGCCGTCTCCTCTCCCGGACTCGGGTTGTCCCTCTACCAGTCAACTGATTTCGTAGGTATAAGTAAAGATAGCAACTGAATCACTTGTGGAGATAGTTCATCTCTGCGAAGCTCGTCGCAGAGACTGATCCGGGGATGGAGGTGCGGGATGACCGACCGCACGCTGCAGAACTTCGTGAACGGGAAGTTCGTCGATGCCAGCGACGGACGTACCAGTGACGTCATCGACCCAAGTACCGGCGAGGTCTACGCGCAGGCTCCGGTATCCAGCCGCCAGGATGTCGACGCCGCCATGCAGGCCGCCGCGAACGCGTTCGAGGGCTGGCGCGACAGCACCCCGTCCGAGCGCAGCCTGGCCCTGCTCAGGTTCGCCGACGCGGTGGAGAAGCGCGCCGACGATATCGTCGCGGCCGAGACCCGCAACACCGGCAAGCCGGTCGCGCTGACCACCTCGGAGGAGATCCCGCCCGCGGTGGACCAGATCAGGTTCTTCGCCGGCGCCGCCCGGGTGCTCGAGGGCCGCAGCGCGGGCGAGTACATGAAGGATCACACCTCGATGATCCGGCGCGAGCCCATCGGCGTATGCGCCCAGGTAACCCCGTGGAACTACCCGATGATGATGGCGGTCTGGAAGTTCGCGCCCGCCATCGCGGCGGGCAACGCGGTCGTGCTCAAGCCCTCCGACACCACGCCGGTGTCCACGCTGCTGCTGGCCGAGATCGCGGCCGAGTTCCTGCCGCCGGGCGTGTTCAACGTCATCTGCGGTGACCGCGACACCGGCCGCGAGCTCATCTCACACCCCACGCCGAGCATGGTGTCGATCACCGGTTCGGTGCGGGCCGGCATGGAGGTGGCCCGCACGGCCGCCGACGACCTCAAGCGAGTGCACCTCGAACTGGGTGGCAAGGCGCCGGTCGTCGTGTTCGACGACGCCGACGTGGCGGCCACCGCGGAGGGCATCGCCGGGGCCGGCTACTTCAACGCCGGGCAGGACTGCACCGCGGCGACGCGGGTCCTGGCCGGGCCGGGCGTCGCTGCCGACCTGACCGCGGCGCTGGCCGAGCAGGCCAACAACACCACGACCGGCGGGCTCGACGTGCCCGACGCCTACTTCGGCCCCCTGAACAACCCGAACCAGCTGGCCCGGGTCGAGGGCATGGTCGGGCGCAGGCCGTCGCACGCCGAGGTCGTGACCGGCGGCCACCGGGTGGGGGAGCGCGGCTACCTGTACGCCCCCACCGTCATCGCCGGGCTGCAGCAGGACGACGAGATGATCCAGGACGAGATCTTCGGCCCGGTCATCACCGTCCAGCGGTTCACCGACGAGGACGAGGCGGTCCGGTGGGCCAACGGTGTCAAGTACGGGCTGGCCTCGAGCGTGTGGACAAAGGACCACGGCCGCGCCATGCGGATGGCCAAGCGCCTGGACTTCGGCGCGGTGTGGATCAACACCCACATCCCGATCGTGGCCGAGATGCCGCACGGCGGCTTCAAGCACTCCGGCTACGGCAAGGACCTGTCCATGTACTTCGTGCATGAGTTCGATCTGCCGGTCGATGACCTCGCGGCGGTACTCGCCGTGCGTGTACGGGGCGCGATCCAGGTAGAGGTTCTTCGGGTAGATGGGCTCTTCGTAGATGAGCTGGTACTGCTCGGTGGTCAGGTCCTTGATCCAGTTGTCCCACTGTGCGCCGGCCCGGAACTTGCGCAGCGCCCCGACGTCGATGGTCCCGGCGACCCAGGACGAACCCGCGCTGTAGTCGTGCCGTCCGATGATCTGGCCCCGGTAGTCGATCACCGCCGAGCCGCCGCCGAAGGTGTCGATCGGCACGTCGGAGTCCGTGTGCAGGTAGTAGGTGCCGACGTTGCAGGCGATCAGGTAGAAGTTGTTGTCCAGCGCCCGGGCGCGGTTCTGCACCTCGAACAATCCGTTGCCGACGTGCGGGTGCGGGTAGGGACCCCGGTACACCACCTCGGCGCCGTTCATAGCCAGGCCGCGGGCGTTCTCCGGGTACGAACCCTCGTTGGCCATCAGGAACCCGAGCCGGCCGATCTCGGTGTCGGCCACCGGGTAGAACGCGTCCAGGTTGCGGCCGTACAACTCGATCCACTTGTCCCACACGTTGTGCGGTGTCACAGAATGCTCGACGGGCAGCAGCGGCACCACCTTGTGATGCCGCAGGATCACGTCGCCGTCCGGGCTGAGCACGAAGCCGACGTTGAAGAAGCGGCCGGGGAACTCGGGGTGCCGGGCCTTGGCCTGGCCCATCAGGAACACGTTCCACTGCCGTGCCAGCGCGCCGAGCGCGTCCGTTTCCGGGCCGGGGACGTCGATGGCGCACTCCCGCGCGAACGTCTCGTGATCCAGGTCGAGCACCTCGTCGTTGAAGCCCTGCAGGGCGCCTTCCGGGATGGCGATCAGCCGCACCGGCAGATCCAGGCTGGACAGCCACGACGCCGCCTTGATCAGGTGCGAGATGTGCTCGATGTTGACGCGGATCTCGTCGCGGTGGCGGATGCCCCGCATGGTGGGCACCAGGCCGATGGCTTGGTAGGGCTCGATCATGACCGTCCCTTCGGGGCGTTGTTTCCCCTGTTTTACCCCAGGTCCTCGGCCCGCTGCTTGATGGCCTGGTTGATCGCCTCGAAGCCGTCCTGGATGCGGCTGACGGTCTTGGCCGGGAAGCGGGCGAACAGGCCCCGGTAGGTCCCGGCTTGCACCAGCCGGGTGCCGCCGCCGGCCGGGCTCAGGGTGAAGCTGCGCTCGCTCCTCATGAGCCCGAGCACGCTCGACACCCACCGCAGCTCGGCCGCCGGTTCAGCGGTCAGCACCTTGACCTTGGCCGTCATGGAGCGGTCGGTCGTCGGCTGCGTGCTCGTGAGGGTGATCCTGTTCCCGGCGGCAAGCTGCCCGGACGCCTCGCGGAACACCGGATGCCACTGCGGGTAACTGGCCAGGTCGGCCAGCACCGCCCACACGTGCTCCGGTGCGGCGGCGATCTCGATCGTGGCGGATATCTGCTCGGTCATGGCTGGCGGCTCCCTGCGTGGATCATACGACGGGGGCAGTCACCGTGATAGCCGGGTGACGCGTGTGCTCAATGATGCCAAGTTGTGACGTATTGCTTACATGGGGCAGCATTTTTCGATCCATATCTGCATTCAAGCCGTTCCTCTGGGTAGGAACAGGCCGACCTAGACCCCATCGGCCCGGTGCCCGGCGGAACCCTGCGCCGCCGGGCACCCCCCTGTCCGGGGTCGGTTCCCGGCCCCCTGGCCTTCCCCCGGCCCGGCTGACGCCTCCGCTAGGCGACGTTCAGCAGCACGATGCCCGCCGCGACTAGCACGGTGGCGGCGATGCGGGTACGGCCGAACGGCTCCCGGAAGACGAGCGTGGCGATGATGGCGCCGAAGATGACGCTCGTCTCGCGCAGCGCGGCGATCGGGGCCAGCGCGCCGCGGGTCTGGGCCCATAGCACCAGCCCGTAGGCGAGCACGCTCAGCGCCCCGGCGGCCAGGCCGGCCAGCAGGATCCGCGGCCGCTGCTTCAGCAGAACGTCACGCCGGCGGACTAGGGCGAACATCGGCACGCAAAGGCTCTCGAGCAGCATCAGCCAGCCGATGTAGCCGACCGGGCTGGCCGACAGCCGCACCCCCACGCCGTCCACCGTGGTGTAGGCGGCGATGGTCAGGCCGGTGCCGACGGCGGCCAGGAAGGCCGCGCGGCTCGGACGGCGCCCCGCGAGAACCAGCACCGCCAGCCCCGTCGACACCACCAGGACCCCGCCCACCTGGGGCAGCGCCAGGTGCTCGTGTACGAAGATCGCCGCCAGGATCGTCACCACCAGCGGCGAGGTGCCCCGGGCCAGCGGGTAGACCTGGCCGAACTCGCCCAGCCGGTAGCACCGCATCAGCAGCAGGTTGTAGAAGACGTGAATCGCGACCGAGCCGAGCAGGTACGGCCAGCAGTCCGCCCGGGGCATGGCGGCCGCGATGACGAGCGGGATCCCGATAGCGATGCCGCCCACGCCGATCAGTGCGAAGGCGAGCGTCTGGTCCTTGATGCCGTGCGCGATCGCGTTCCAGGTCGCGTGCGTGACGGCGGCGGCGATGACCGCGAGGGTGACGGTGAGCGAGAGGGTGGTCGACGGGTCCAACGGGGCTCCTCAGGCAGGCTAAACAGGAGCCCTCAGGGCTTCTATCCCGTCAGGTGTTCCCCGGCTTCCCGGGCTGCACCCTGCCAGTCAGGTCAGGGCCAGCCGGTTCAGCCGGGTCGCGGCGCCGCTCGGTCCAGTCCCGGCCGCCCTGATTGTCGTTTTACCTAACGGACAGCCAGCGGAACCCTAGGCGCAACCACGTGCTAAGCCCAGCTTAACTAATTTGGGGCCGTTCGGGCGTGACCTTGCCTGCCGGTGATCTCGCCGGTCTCGTACTCTAGCCGCGTCCGCAGCAGCAGCGTGACCCAGGTCCGGTAGGGCCGCCAGCTCTCGCTGATCTCCCGGAGCTGCTCAGGTGTGGCCGGCCCGGGAAGTCCGTAGGCGAGCGCGACCGCGCGGGCCAGCCGGGGCTCCTGCCCGGGAACGGCGTCCGGGGCGCCCGCGCCGCGCAGCAGGGTCAGCCCGGCCGAGAAGTCCCCGATCCCCGGCAGCTTCTTCAGGTCCGCCATGGCCTCCTCGTGCGGCATGGCGCGCAGCCGGGCGGCGTCGAGCTGGCCGTCGAGAGCCGCATGCGCCAGCGACCGGAGCCATTCCGGCTTTGCGCCCGGGGGGAGGCCGCGCGAGCCGCCGGCGTGGGCTTGGGGGCGTCGCGTGGGCTTGGGGGCGTCGCGTGGGCTTGGGGGCGTCGCATTTGACATGTCACGCCGCCGCGGCTTAAGCTCAAAAACCGGTCATATACGAGATGCGATACATGGTGTCTACTCCACACGCCCCCGTGCCGAACGCCTCCGCGGCACCCGCTCCGGCGTTCCTGACCGGGGCGGCGGGCGCGCTTCCGTCCCGGACGGTCGCTGTGCTCGGGGCGATCAAGCACGCGATCCTGACCGGCGAGCTCAGGCCCGGGCAGGCACTGGTCGAGACCGACCTGGCCGAAGTGCTCGGCGTATCCAAGACCCCGGTGCGCGAGGCGCTGAAGACGCTGGCCGGCGCGGGTCTGGTGACCATGAACCCGTACAAGGGCGCGGCCGTCCGGGTCGTCGATGACCAGCAGGCCAGGCACGTGTATGACGTACGCCTGCTGCTCGAGCCCGAGGCGCTGGGCCGCGCGGTAACCGGCGGCCACGACTGGCAGTCCGCGCACCAGGCCCTTAATCGCGCCCGCAGCGCCCGCGACCAGGCCGAACGCAGCCTGGCTAACCGCGACTTCCACCGCGAGCTCTACGCCGGCTGCGGCAACCCGCTGCTCGTGCGGATGCTCGATGACCTGCGCGATCAGACGGCCCTGGTCAGCGTGGCGGCCTGGCGCCACGAACCTGACTGGCTGCAAACTCCCAGCTGGGAGCACGAGGCGGCCGAACACCTGGCCGTGCTCCAGGCCGCGGAATACGGTGACGCCGAACGCGCGGCCACCCTGCTCCGCCGCCACATCACCGCTTTCGTCGCCCGGAATTTCCCGGAATCACCGGAATCACCAGAATCACAGGAGAACCAGAACAAATGAGCTTCACCCCGGCCGTCGCGGAAACCCTGCGGCAGGCCCTCGCCACGGTGGTCGTTGTCCCTGTCACGCCGCTGCACGCCGACGCGAGCCCGGACTGGGATACCTACGCCGCGCTGACCCGGCGCCTGACCGACGGCGGGATCACGGTCATCACCCCGAACGGCAACACCGGCGAGTTCTACGCGCTCACCCAGGCCGAGGCCAGGCAGGTCGTGGAGAACGTCAGCCCCGGGCTGCCGCTGGCCATGCTCGACGCGCTGCGGGCCAACGACTTCGGCGCCGCGATGAAGGTCTGGGAGTCGGTGCGCCGGTTCGAGGAACTGCGCCTGGCGGACTCCTCGGCCGACAACGTGAGCGTGGTCAAGGAGGCGCTGGCCCAGCTGGGTTTGTGCCGCGCCGACGTCCGCCCGCCGAGCCGCCCCCTCCCGGTCGCCGTCAAAGACGAGATCCGCGCCATCCTCACCGGCTGGGGCATGCTGTGAAGAAGCCGGAGGAACTGCGCAGCTATCACTGGTTCGGCGGCGAGCGCACCTCAGGCCTGCGGGCGTTCGGCCACCGGTCGAGGATGCGGCAGCTCGGCGTGGAGCCCGAGGAGCACCTGGGCAAGCCGCTCATCGCCATCCTGAACACCTGGTCCGAGCTGAACCCCTGCCACATGCACCTGCGCCAGCGGGCCGAGCAGGTCAAGCGGGGCGTGCTGGAGGCCGGCGGCTTCCCGGTCGAGATGCCGGTGGCCACCCTCAGCGAGACGTTCCAGAAGCCGACCCCGATGATGTACCGCAACCTGCTGGCGATGGAGACCGAGGAACTGCTCCGCTCCTACCCGGCCGACGGCGCGGTGCTCATGGGCGGCTGCGACAAGACCACGCCGGCCCTGCTGATGGGCGCGGCCAGCGCCAACATCCCGGTCATCTACGTGACCGCGGGCCCGATGCTGCGCGGCAACTTCCGCGGCCAGCCGGTGGGCAGCGGCACCGACGTGTGGAAGTTCTGGGACGACGCGCGGGCCGGGCTGATCGGCGACTGCGAGCTGGCCGAACTCGAGTGCGGCATCGCCCGGTCACCGGGCCACTGCATGACGATGGGGACGGCCTCGACGATGACCTCCGCCGCCGAGGCTCTCGGCATGACCCTGCCCGGGATGGCCTCGATCCCCGCAGTCGATTCGGCGCACTACCGGATGGCCGCCGCCAGCGGCCGGCGCATCGTCGGCATGGTCTGGGAGGACCTCACCCCGGACAAGATCCTCACCCGCGAGGCGTTCGAGGACGCGGTGGCCACCGTGCTCGCGCTCGGCGGCTCCACCAACGCCTTCATCCACCTGATCGCGATGGCCGGACGGGCCGGAGTGAACCTGACGCTGGACGACTTCGACGCGATCTCGCGCCGTGTGCCGTGGCTCGCGAACGTCAGGCCGAGCGGGAAGTACCTGATGGAGGACTTCTACTTCGCGGGCGGCCTGCCGGCCCTGCTGGGCCAGCTGGCGAAGGTTCCCGGGGCGCTGCACCTTGAGCGGGTGACAGTCACCGGCGGGCCGTTCGGAGAAAATATCACCGAGGTACCCGTCCACAACCCCGACGTCATCCGCACGCCAGATACCGCGCTGGCCGCCGAGGGCGGGGTGGCGGTGCTGCGCGGCAACCTGGCCCCGGACGGCGCGGTCATCAAGCACATCGCCGCCGAATCGCGGCTGATCAAGCACACCGGCCCCGCGGTCGTCTTCGACTCCTACGCCGAGCTGCAGGAACGGATCAACGACCCGGCGCTGGACATCACGCCCGATTCGGTCCTGGTGCTGCGCAACGCCGGGCCGAAGGGCGGGCCCGGCATGCCCGAGTACGGCATGCTGCCCATTCCCGACTACCTGCTGGCGCAAGGCGTCCGCGACATGGTGCGGATCTCCGACGCACGGATGAGCGGCACCAGCTACGGCGCCTGCGTGCTGCACGTGGCCCCCGAGTCGTTCGTCGGCGGCCCGCTGGCTTTGGTCCAGACGGGGGATCTCATCACCCTGGACGTGGCGGCCCGTCTGCTGTCCCTGGATATTCCCGAACGGGAGTGGGTGACTCGCCGGGACCAGTGGCAGCCTCCCGGGCCGAAGTTCGAGCGGGGTTACGGCGCCCTGTACACCGAGCACATCACCCAGGCCAACGAGGGCTGCGACTTCGGCTTCCTGGCCAGGCGCGGCCGCAACCCCGATCCGGACCCCAGGTAACCTCGGGTTGTCCACTGAGGAGCGCTGATGATCCAGGGGTTTGACCCGCGCACCGGCGAGCCGGTCGGGGAGCCGGTGGCCGAGACGACCGACGCGGAGGTGGACGCGGCCGTGGCGGCGGCAGCGGCCGCGGCCCCGGCCTGGGCCGCGTCCGGCCGCCGGGCCGAGGCGCTGGAGGCGGTGGCCGACGCGCTCGACACCCGCGCGGGCGAGCTCGCGGCGATCGCCGACACCGAGACCGCGCTCGGCGGCGAACGGCTCACCGGCGAGGTGGCCCGCACCACCGGCCAGCTGCGGCTGTTCGCGGCGGTGCTGCGGGACGGCCGGTACGCCGACGTCGCCGTCACCCCGGCCCAGGGCGTGGTGCCGGACCTGCGCCGGATCGACCGGCCGGTCGGTCCGGTGGCCGTGTTCGCGGCGTCGAACTTCCCGTTCGCGTTCTCGGTGGCCGGCGGCGACACCGCCTCGGCGCTGGCCGCGGGCTGCCCGGTGGTGGTGAAGGCGCACGAGGGGCACCCGGTCACCTCGGACGTGACCGCGCAGATCGTGGCCGGGGCGCTGGCGTCCGCCGGGGCCCCGCCGGG
>WNGJ01009345.1_pt1 | contig 21092 bp, 16 predicted proteins | sample 5400611 | NCBI WGS metagenome assembly WNGJ01 (sample SAMN13153375, study PRJNA577476) | soil metagenome | isolation source: 40 cm soil or saprolite under Garry oak tree replicate 1 | place: USA:California | collected 2016-06-15
TAGGCGATAAAACCTTGAAGCTGAGCAAAACTCCAATTGCTCAGAGCCCTGCGTTGCTGGCGGCGTCCTTTGGTGCGTTCACCAATGTCTGTCAAGTTCTCCATCACCAGGGTGTCTCCTGGCTGGCACGCAGCAATAATCTGCTTGGCGATAACGTGATTTGTATTGTGCTGAAATCGTTTCAGTTTGCCAGAGAGCTTCTTCAAGTGTCTCTTAGCAGACTTTGTACCTTTGCCTTGCAAAGCACGTCGGAGGCGGAAATAGCGGTTATTCGTTTCTTTGAGATGTTTACTCGCAAAGAAACGAGGATGAGAAGTCACGGCAAGGCGATTGATGCCAAGATCAACACCGATCACCTGACTTTCAGGCGTGGGAGAGAGAGCAGCCTGTTCGCACGAGACAACCATGTGCAACCAGTAGCTGCCTTGGCGATAGATCAAATCAGCGCTGTCCTGTTGCCACTCTGGCGTCACGTACTGCTCATAGTAGGCAGGGACTTTGACGGCAATGGTTGCGCGATTGCGTGCTTGTCCTGCTTGTTGGACATGCACGAGGGAAACCAGACGGCGGTTGCGATCAAAGCGGAAGGAACGCGCATCATAGCGGATAGCACACAAAGCACTGTGAGGGGTTTGTGCCAGTTTCAAGGGCTTGTGCGCCTTGCCTTGCTTGACCAGGGCCTGATACTTCTGAGCTTGCTTCTTCCGTCGTGTAATCACGCTTTTGAGAGCTTCGGTCGCTTTCACTCGAGCCGCACAAATCAACTGCGAGGGAAGATGGGTAGAAGCACGGTGATGAGCATAGGTGAGCCGATGCAATTGGACGCCGTTACTCATCTTCTCAGCATCGCCCAGCTGACAGACCTCATTAAAGCACATGGTGTACGCTTGCATCGTTTGCTGCAAGAGTACAGCTTGCTCAAGAGTTGGCTTCAGTTGTATCCGTATCGTCCGTGTCAACATCATGGTCATGTATTACTACAATACGGTACAAAAATCAAGAGCGAATGTTGAAGAAAGGAGAGGGCGTTTCCTCCCGCCCCGTGAACGCAGGCGGGTATCCACGCCCGAATTTCTATGAGCGAACAGAATCAGCTTTCACAGAACACGCTCTTCGGCGATGATGCGGAGGCAAGGGGTGACAAAGCACGCGAGAACGGAGTCTCTCCTGACGGGGGTAAGGCGTCCAGAAGGGTGAAGCTTCCACTCAGCAGCAGGGAACAGCTGAATGCAACGATCAAGAGTGTGCGCGACCTGCTGCGCAAGGATGCCGGGCTGGCCGGGGACACCGACAGGCTGCCGCAGCTTACCTGGCTGCTCTTCCTCAAGAACCTGGATGATTTTGAATATGCCCGGGAGGAAGAACTGGGCGAGGAGTACGAACCGGTCATCGCCCATCCCTATCGCTGGCGCGACTGGGCGGCGGTCGAAGACAAAACGCAGCGGCTGACCGGCGATGAACTGCTCGATTTCGTCAATAACGACCTGATCCCCTACCTGGCCCGCGTCTCCGGCTCCGGCAAGCACGATATCCGCACGATCACCGGCACCATCTTCCAGGGAACCTATAACCGCGTGCGCTCCGGCTACATCCTGCGCGAGGTAGTGGACAAGCTGAGTAGCATCAACTTCAACTCCTCGGAGGATATCCACGCCGTCTCGCACTTCTACGAAAGCATGCTGCGCGAGATGCGCGACTCGGCCGGAGACGCGGGGGAGTTCTACACGCCGCGCCCGGTCGTACGCTTTATCATCGACCGGCTGGCCCCGAAGCTAGGCGAGCGCATCCTCGACCCGGCCTGCGGCACCTGCGGCTTCCTGGTCGAGGCCTATGAGCACCTGCGCGAGTCTGCACGCAGTCCCGAATTGCACCGGCAGCTCCAGGACTCGCTGATGGGCATCGAGAAGAAATCCATGCCCTACCTGCTGGGCGTCATGAACCTGCTGCTGCACGGCATCGAATATCCGAATATCGTGGAGCGCAACGCCCTCTCCAGCAACATCCGGCAGATTCGCGACGCCGAGCGCGTCGACGTAGTGGCGACCAATCCGCCCTTCGGCGGCGAAGAGGAGCGCGGTATCCTCAACAACTTCCCCGAAGGCATGCGCACCTCCGAGACAACGCTGCTCTACTTTCAGTACGTCATGGCGGTACTCAAACGCCCCGGCGGCCGCTGCGGCATCGTCCTGCCCAACGGCTTCCTCTTCGGCGGCGGCGTGGCGGCGGAAGTCAAGCGCCAACTGCTCAACCGCTTCAAGCTGCACACCATCGTGCGCCTGCCCAACGGCGTCTTCACGCCCTACACGGGTATCCCCACCAACCTGGTCTTCTTCGAAGCCTGCGAACCCGACCGCGAGGAACCATGCACCCGCGAGGTCTGGTACTACGAACTGTCTCTCCCCAAGGGACGCAATAACTACAGCAAAACAAAGCCCTTGCAGTTCGAGGAATTTGCCGAATGCATTGCCTGGTGGGACAAGCGCGAAGAGAATGAACGAGCCTGGAAAGTACCTGTCGAGCAGATTCTTGCCAACGAGTGCAATCTAGACATCAAGAATCCCAATGCCAAAGGGGATTTCGAGCACCTGCCGCCAGAGCAACTGGTCGAGGATATTCTGAAAAAAGAGCAGCGAATAATAGAGATCATGGGGGAGATCAAGCAAGTACTGAGGATAGGAAGTAATGAAGAATAAGTTTCCGCTAGCGCCTTTGTCAGAGGTATTATCACAGTATCAAGAGTACATTCAAGAGCCTGAGGTCAGGATTTATCCAAAACTTTCAGTAAAGTTGTATGGCAAAGGAGTAGTGCTTGATGGATCTGTTGATGGTTCGACATTGAAAATGCGTCAACATCAAATTGCTAAAGGTGGACAGGTAATTTTATCCGAGATATGGGGAAAAAAAGGGGCCATAGGTTTTGTACCTCCAGAAGGAGAGGGTGCATTATGCACAAGCCATTTTTTTCTATTTGATGTTCGTAAGGACAAGATAGAGCCGAAGTACTTACAAGCAATCTTCACTGCTAACTTTCTAGAGGAACAATTAAATACAGAAGCCAAAGGCACCACAGGATATGCAGCTGTAAGGCCAAAACATTTACTAGCTGCTAAAATTCCGCTTCCCTCATTAGAAGAACAGTGCCGCATCGTAGCGCGGGTAGAAGAACTGGCTGCCAGGATTGAGGAGGCAAGGGGGTTGAGGCGGAAGGCGGTGGAGGAAGTCGAGATGCTTCTAGCACTCTCGCTGAAAAAGATGCGTAAGGAGCTACTGACCAGTAGCTATTCTAAGGATAGAATTGGTCATATTACTCAGGTTAGTTCAGGTGGAACCCCTTCCAGAGAAATTTTGTCCTATTGGAATGGCAATATCCCTTGGATCAAAACTGGTGAATTGCTTGATGGGGATATCTTCCAGGCAGAAGAGCATATAACTGAAGAAGGGCTGGCAAACAGTGCTGCTAAGCTATTTCCCCTCGACACGGTACTCGTGGCACTGTATGGACAGGGACAAACACGGGGAAGAACTGGACGGCTAATGATTGAAGTCGCTACAAATCAAGCTTGCTGTGCAATTCTTCCTACACCAGCAATCTTGGACCCACGATTTACTCAATACTGGTTACGAAGTCTTTATCTAGAGATGCGTGAGGTTGTGCGTGATGGTGCTCAGCCTAATTGGAATGGCCAAATGATCAAAAATATTGAAATTGCTCTTCCCCCTCTTTTGGAGCAAAAGCGCATCGTCAACTACCTTGATAATTTACAATCCAAAGTAGACCCCTTAAAGCAACTCCAATCCGAAACCTCAGCCGAACTCGATGCTCTGCTTCCTTCTGTTCTCGATAAGGCGTTTAAGGGGGAATTGTGATGGAAAGGGGTTAAGAGCAAACACTATGGACAGAGTAGAGAAAAGTAGCAGGAACCTTTCAAGACAAGAGATAGCCGCCGAGGTGCTGGAACTGGGGGAGATGTTGTTCGATACAGCTATTGACGCGGCAGCACAACAATCGGCAGGGGAAGAGGTGGGAGATGTGGCATTTGTAGAGGAGATGCGCGCCGCGGCGGATGAGTTTTTTATGGCTCTGCGGTTGTTGTTGGGATGAGCAAATTATGGAGTGAATTATCCTGGCGACCGCGAGGGTCGCCACTACATTTACGCACGAGACATGTACTGGAAGCCTGTCTGGGGGACAGGTGTAGACCCTCGCGGTCGCCAGGTAGAACTTAGGAAGGACGAATTGCAGAGATGGATCCTGAGCCTGTTTTTCCTGCTGCGACAGCCGCTTCGCAGAGTGTCGATCTGTATCAGGCGGTTGGTGGGATGGACACCTGCCGAGAAATCTCTGCGGCCTTTTATGCCCATGTTGAACACGACCCGGTTCTGCGTCCTCTGTATCCGCCAACCTTCAAGGGGTGCCCTATCGAAACGCTTGCTGCCTTCCTCATCCAATTCTTCGGCGGACCAGGCGAGTATGCGCAACGTCGTTGGTCGTTGAGCCTGCGCGAAGCGCATCTCCGTTTTGCCATCGGACAGAAGGAGAGAGAGGCCTGGCTCACCAATATGTTTCAAGCGGTCGATGAGGTGAACATCAAGGAACCGGCGCGAAGCGCCCTACGCTGGTTTTTTGCCCAATCGTCAGCCTTTTTCATCAACCAGCCGCCAGAGGCAGCAAACGAGTCTCCTTCACTCCTGGAACGCCCCACCGGGCACCAGAACGAGCCGGAGACCTCTCTCATTCACCAGGACATCGCCCGGCGGTGGCAGGCACAACGGATGCTAGAGGAGATGATTGCCGCCGTTCGCCAGGGAAACGCAGATGCTGTTCTGGCATTGCTAGAAAGTCCTGTTGTTCAGGCCTCCTTTAGCAGGGATCGTGCAGGATTCCTGAGTTTTCTTGCGATCCTGAGCAGCAGTCGTCAGCGTGCTCTGCTGGACTATGTGCGCCAGGCGCTTGTCAGCGACCCTCTCCTGGTGCAAGAGCGCTACACCTATGACCGCACGCTCTTACACGAGGTGGCAGGCCAGGGGAGTCTCCCCATGGTGGAATTCCTTCTGCTCCTGGGGGCTGACCCCAACGCGAGAGATCAGTGGGGGCACACACCGCTCTATTTCGTAGGCAATGCGTCTCATGGGGCAAATGGCGCAGATGTCGTGCGTGTCCTGGCCCGGGGTGGAGGGGACGTCAACGCTCAGGAGAGGCTCAAGCACTGTACTGCACTGCATATGGCAGCGCGTCGAGGAAACGTCCCGGTTGCCGAAGCGTTGCTGGATTGCGGAGCAGATGGAGAAGCGCGAGATAAGCTGGGAGATACGCCTTTGCATCGTGCTGTCAAGTGTGGAAAGACGGAGATGGTTGCTTTTCTCCTTTCACGGGGAGCCGATGTCCATGCAGAAGGGAAGAGCGGACTGACTCCGTGGCAGGTCGCACGAGGCGCTCGCATGAAACAACTCCTGCAATTGCCTCTGCGGAATGTGCCATGTGTCTCTGACTATCCTCGCCGTCCCTGAGCGATTTCCAGACGATACCCATCGGGATCATTGGTAAACATTTGTCGCTCCCAGGGGCGATCAACAGGAGGACTGGCGAAATGCACTCCCTGAGCTTCCAACTGCTCAAAGAGCGCATCGAGGTTCTCAGTACTCAATTCGATATGGATGGCTCCACGCGGCGCGTTGGGCCACTTCGACAAATCCATTTTAAGTAATCCTATGGTTCCTTACGCATACGTTGGTTTGGATGGTCAAAATGTAATCATTTCACACATAAGAAAAAGGGCCAAAACAGTGAGTGATAGTTCAATCGGACAGTTCATTCGCGCTCACCGCGCATACCAGCCTGGGTAGCGTGCGCAACGATTTTCACGGCAACCTCGTGGGCCATGGTCCTTAGGCGCGCCTCAACCTGGAGAGCCAGATGGGTACCATCAGCGTAGGGCGCAGGTAAAGCCTCTGAAAGCGCTTACTCACCGCCCTCATCGGCTTTCGCCCGGCTGACCCAATCAGAGGCTCCATCACTGGCGTTCTGTCCAAGAAACAGGTTCAACTGGGCCGCATGTTCCTGCACGTGGCGCATGGTGTACAAGAGTAGCTCTAAAAAGCTCATCGGCTTTTCCCCGACCCAGGGGAAATCGACCTGTTGGTGCGCTTTCTCGTCTGACAACCCGGCAATCGTTGTCTGGCACTTCTTGCGCAGATTCACCAGATAGGCGTGTAGCTCATCCCTGGTATAGGGACGTTCGGGAAGGACACGTGCTGGTTCAAGCTCATCCAAGGTGAAGGGCGTGGGGGGAGCGAATCCTTCAAGTGAGCCTGTGAGATACAAGTCGAGCCAGAAGAGTGTGTGATGGGTGATAGACCAGAATGCTGCATATTCCGCTGGCAGAGGGTGGTCTGAGTGGTCGCTCCACAGGCGTCCATTCCAATGCGTGCTGGGACAGGCGAGCAGGGCGTTTTCGAGCATGTCGATAGTCGCGCCGAACTGCTGCCAGAGGGCGGTCCTCCACAAGGGATCCATCTGTATGCCTCCAAGTGTAATAATGATTGACAGATTGACACTCAGCTTCAAAAAGCATAGCACAGATGTTCTTTTTTGTACACCCTGACTTTCTTCCTGTCAGGGCTGATGCAAGATCTCTTGCGCCCTACGGGCGCGGGAGAAAAAGAGATTGGGGGACGCCCCCAAGCCCCCGCAAAGGGGCGGCTGCCCCTTAGAACCCTGTCTTCCCGTCACAACCCCGAGAGCAGGAGGGGATGAGCGGGGCGCGAGGGAGCCTTGTCTTCCGTTACAGTACAAAGGGGATGAGCCGTTTTGTGTGCCGCATGTACTCCTGATACTGCTGGCCCAGATGCTCCTTTAGGACGTCCTCTTCCACATGGATACGGTAGCTGAGTCCAAGCAGCGCACACCCCATCAGGACCAACAGACTCAACCAGTTCGTAGAGCTGAGTCCAAGCCCAAGCAAGGTGATGAGAAGACCGGTATAGGAGGGATGCCGAATGAGCCGGTAGGGACCCGTTTCGATCACGGTCTGCTCGGGGGCGACGGCCACCGTCGTTGTGAAGGAGGCGCCGAGCACGCCTATCGCGTAGAGACGGAACGCGATCCCCGCGTAGATGAGCAGAATGCCTAGCCAGAAGAGAAATGTGCGAGCGCTCGTGATGGCGGTGGCAGGAACCCTAAACGCCACCCATGCGCCGAGGAGGATGCCGAGCGTGACCATGCAAATGAGGACTGCACGCGATCCTTTATCCTGGCGCCGGGCGCCAGCACGGAGGCGTCTGAGCGTCCTGATATCCACGATCGCTTCCATCACTCTCCAGATGAGAAGGCTGGCCACCAGGACATCCTGCAGCACAGGCTGTTGAACGAAAAGCGGCTGCATACTCTACGACCTTTCCTTGAGATCACGTAGTAACCGGGCGAACGCTTGCTCATACTCATCATGGTTTTTCCACCGCGTAAAGTCGCCAATGTTGCTCTCATGTCGTATTTCGGTCGCCCAGGCGAAAGGACTCTAGAGGCATTTGAGGAATGCAATTCCCCCTCTGGTAGGTATTCAGCCATTTCATTTTCCTTCCGCATGGATACGGTAAACTTTCATGTATTATGATACCATTCATACATGATAAGAAGAAGTCAACACTGACGCCAATTCTCCAAAGAGGAAGAGCATGACCATGTTTGCCTCTACCACGATACATGCGCCAGGTTGGACCATCTATACTCGATAAACGTGGATGGGCTTTTTCGGTAACATGGAATTGACCCCCTTGCCTTTAACGTATAGAGTTAGGAAATGTCTGTGTCATCGTTTTAATGTTTATACCTATATTTTCAAGACACTTGAATGAGCGCCCAACGCGAATGTAATCATTCCACACATAAGAAAAAAGACCAAAACAGTGAGTGATATATCAAAAGGACAGATGTCAAGTACCCGTCCCGTAAACGGTGACGGGCTTGTCTCTAGACCCGAAGGCCTGAGACGAGAGGCGCCTTGACATGATGCCCACTAGCCACGCTTCTAGCACGGCTAGCAAGATTCACCGACGCATTGTAGTCGGCATTGGCTGTATAGCCGCAGAGTTGACAGGAGAACTCACTTTGACAGACACGGTTACGCTTGTCGATATGCCGTGTCAACATCATGGTCATGTATTACTACACTGCGGTACAAAAATCAAGAGCGAATGTTGAAGAAAGGAGAGGGCATTTCCTCCCGCCCCGTGAACGCAGGCGGGTATCCACGCCCGAATTTCTATGAGCATCGAAGAGGAGGTAGTTGCAGCCGCGGAAGGCATTTTACAGCAGATGCCGGGCGGACTGACGAAGGAGGCGCTGGCCCCCATGATTGCGCCGCACCTGACCAATAAGCATCTCCCATCAAAAAAGATTATCGAGTTCCTGCGCAGGCGGCCGCAGCGCTTTGTCGAGGGGGGTGATGGGCGCTGGCGTTTGCGCGCCCAGGCCGAGGCCGTGCTGCTGTTGAAAAGAAAATTGGGCGTGGAGACCAACCTGTCCAGGAGGAAATCGACTACGTGCCCCGAGTTCGCAAGGTCCTCTCACTTGCGCTGGACGAAGCAGAGCGGCAGGGAAGTGCCTACGTTCGCACCGAGCATATCCTCCTGGGAATGGTGCGCGATGGTGGCGGTGTCGGCGCGGATATTCTCGATACTCTTGGGGTTTTGGGAAAGGTACGCGCCCAGGTTGCACCATCCGCTCGGGAAGCCCTGCAGGCATTCTTCGAGCATGTTGGCGATTTGCCGCTGATCGCGCATAATGGCGCGAGCTACGATGGGCCGCTCATTCAGGCTACCTGCGAGCGGCTGGGCTTGCAGATACCATCAACATTTCTCGTGCTTGATACGCTGCCGCTGGCGCGCGCGCTGCTTCCGTTGGAGAAGGAACATAAGGTTGGCAGCCTGGCGAAACACTTTCATTGCGATCGGTCAGACGCGCATCGCGCCGATGCCGATGTTGAGATGCTGGCGGGGATTGTACAGGGGTTGGAGCGGGAGTTACATACCTGGCCCACGGGCGCGGCCGTCTATGAACTCCTGCGGCGCGCCGGGGATCCCTGGACTGCTGTTCTGAAGCCACCGGCGCAGGTTCCAACAGCAGCAGAGGTCATCGCTACTTTTGGGGAACATATTACCCCGCTTTTGCCGGAGCGCGATCCATCCACGACGGTGCCGTCAGATATTGGGTCTACGTCCATTAAGGGGAACGAGCGGGCGACCATAAAGGCCCACTCCACCCCACTGGACCTCCCTCGCCCCTACGAGGATCGAAGTTCTCCTGGAGAGATGGGGAGCGCAGATATGTCAGCGGTTGAGGAGGCTTTTGAGCGGGCCGAGGCGCTGGGGCGTGTGCGGCGCGAGGCGCAGCTTGAGATGGCTCGGCTGGCTGCCGGTATCCTGCGCGATGGGGGCTACGCGGTCATTGAGGCAGGGACAGGTACGGGCAAAAGTCAAGGTTACTCGCTGCCTGCCGCTCTTCGGGCTCGCGCCAGCGGACGACCGGTTGCGCTTTCGACGTTTACCCGCGTACTGCAAACGCAGCTGGTGGAGCGCGAACTTCCTTTCGTGCAGCAGCTGGTACCCGGCCTGACCTACGCGCTGCTGCAAGGGCGCGCCAATTACCTCTCGCTTTCGCGGCTGGCCGAGGAGGTAGAGGAGGGGCTGGCTGAGGCGCAACTCCCGGCGGCACGGGCCTGGATGCTGGCGACGCTGGTGCGCTTTGCCGAGGTCAGCACGCATGGAAACCTGGAAGAGCTGGGCTACACGCCTCGGGCGCTAGAGGAATATCTCGCCGCCGATGGTGCCGTCTTGCAGTTCCTCTCCAGCCTGCGGGCCAGTCGCGATGATCGCTACGCGTCGTTCGCAGATAAGGATTTCTACCGGCGGGCGCGTGAAAACGCCGAACGCGCCGATCTCGTCGTCGTCAACCATGCCCTGCTGCTCGGCAGTTTCCTGGGTATCGCCGCCGGCGAAGAACCCTTCACAGCGCAGGTGGTGTGTGCAGGTGGTGTGTGACGAGGCCCACACGCTCGAAGAGGCCGCCACACTGGCCCTGGAGCAGCGCGTTGAGGAGCAGCGGCTGAGGCGCATCTTGCAGGCTATCTATCAATCACAGGGACGCGGCGGGCTCGTGCTTGAGAGCCGGCGTCGCCTCGGGCTGCCTGCCGATGATCCGGCGCTAATGGCCACTGCCAGAGCCGTTGACACGGCGCAGGCTGCGCTGGATAGCCTGGCGCAGCAGTTGTATCGTTATGTGACCAACAAAACGGTGGTGGGGCGCACCGACCTTGAACGGTATGGCGTGCGTGTCAGCATCGCCCCGGGCGCGCTTTCTGCCGTGGGAGGTCCCGCGCTGCATGGGGCCGCCGAGGCGCTCGACCGTGCACTCTTCGAACTGCGCGGCGCGTTGAACCAGCTCGTAGACCAGGCAACTTCAGCAGCAGAACAGGCCGAAGGGCAAAAGGAGCAGCAGGGGCGAGCGGCCGGCCGGGTACGGCGCATCCACCGGCTGGCTCGCTCCCTGCTGCGCGACCTGCGCGAAGTGAGCGAGCACTATCGCTGGTTCTGGTCGTTCAGCAACGCCAGCAGCTACGTGCGCATCGTCGAGCTGGGCAGGCTCGAGCCAGGGACAGCAAAAGCGCCCGTCTCCATCAGTGGCGTACCCATCAACGTCGGTCCACATCTGTGGGAAAAGCTGTGGTCGCGCCTGGATGCTGCCGTCTGCACCTCGGCCACCCTGAGCGTCTTCGGCCAGCAGTTCGATTTCTTCCTCAACCGCGTTGGCCTGGAGCCGGAGCGCATCGCCTCGGAGGCAGCGGTAAAGAGGCTGGTCACAAAAGAACTCCCGCCTGCCTTCGATTATCACGAGCACGCCCTGCTGGAGTTGCCGAACGATTTACCTGCTCCACGCGACAGCGCATTGAAGCGCAACTTCCCCGAAGCGGTAGCCGAACTATTGGGCAGGTTCATCCCCTTCTTCAAGGGCCAGACGCTGGCGCTCTTCACCGCCAATAACCGGCGCGATCTCGTCTATGAACGCCTTGCCGCGCCGATGGCCAGGGCAGGTTATCCGGTCCTCAGCCAGAGTCAGGGGAACCGCGTCCTGAACGATTTTCGCGATGACAAACGCACCTCGCTGCTGGGCTCGCGCTCGTACTGGGAAGGTGTGGATGTGCCAGGTGAATCGCTCTCCTACGTCTTTTTAGAGAAGCTGCCCTATCCCAGCCTGGGCGACCCGGTAGAAGCCGCTCGCATGAACGCCGTGGAGAGTGCAGGCAAGAACGGCTTCTACGATTACCTGCTGCCGAAAATGGTCATCATTCTCAAGCAGGGTTTCGGCCGCCTGATCCGTTCCTCTACAGACACAGGGGCCACTATCCTGCTTGACAAGCGACTGCGCAACTCACTCTACCGCACCGAGGTCCTGCACTCTCTACCCGATCCCACCATCAGGTATGATTCCGGCCCCGAGATGTTCCAGCGCATCGCCGATTGGATGGGCCTGCCGTTCTCGCCCGAAGATCTGCCCGCTCCAACCGTCCCCGATGTCGAGCGGGTCCTGATCGAACAGCAGTTGCCGGCGTTGTTTGTGGGCGAAGCCGACTTCGAGCGGGTAGCCAGGCCGCGCCTGCTCGCAGTGCAGCAAGCCATCTGGGGGCAGAGCATATTCCGCCCGCTGCAGGAAGAGATCATACGCGACGTGCTGGCCGGCAAGGATGTCCTGACGCTTCTGCCGACCGGAGCAGGCAAGAGCCGCACCTATCAATTGCCCGCCCTGATCCGGCCAGGACTCACACTGGTAATTTCTCCCCTGATTGCCCTGATTCGCGACCAGGTAGAGAAGCTGCGCGAAGTCCCGGGCATGACGCGAGTCGCCGCGCTGGTCTCCGGCATGGATGCCGCCAGCCAGGAAGAGACGCTGCGCGATGCCGCACGAGGGAAGGTGAGGCTCCTGTATGTCTCGCCCGAACGCCTGCGCGATCCCCGCTTCCGATCCTATCTGCCGCAGTTGCCACTCATCCAACTGGTGGTCGACGAGGCGCACTGCATCTCTACCTGGGGACATGATTTCCGCCCCGACTTTCTCGAGATTGCGCGCCTGTTGCCGACAGGGAAGGATGGCGCGAAGCTGCCTGTCCACGCGCTGACCGCCACCGCCACAACACAGGTGCAGCAGGAAATCACCACCACGCTGGGAATGGGCAGCCAGGGAGAGGGGAGCCAGGGAGAGAGTGGGCGAGAACTGGTTACGCGCACCGGCGATTTTGTGCGCGAGAACCTGGTCTTCCGTGTCTATCACGTCTCCAGACGCGAGGAACGCGACAGCCTGGCGCTCGGCATCGTGCAGCAACTGGTGCGCAACCAGGAGCGCGGGGGCTCGGGCATCGTCTACGTCGCGACGCGCAAAGCGGCCACGCAACTGGCCCGCCTGCTGCGCGACCGTAATATCGCCGCGCAGGCCTATCACGGTGGCCTCCCGACGCCTGAACGGCATCAGATTCAAGAACAATTCATGCAGGGCGAACTCGACGTCGTGGTCGCAACCAACGCCTTCGGCATGGGCGTCGATAAAGCGGAAATCCGCTTCGTGCTGCACTATGATCACCCCGCCAGCCTGGAGGCATATGCCCAAGAGGCAGGACGGGCCGGCCGCGACGGCAAAGAGGCCTACGCCATCCTGCTCGAACACGCGCAAACGCAGCGTACCACCCGCTTCATCGCCCAACAGGGCATGCCCAAAACAAAAGTGCTGGGGGCCTACCGGCAGGCGCTGCAAGACGCCGACCAGGAGCTGCCCACAGCGGTACGCCTGGCAGATGGAGCGCTGCTCTGCAATCCTGATGCCCTGGCCGACCTGGCCGATATTGAACAAACGCAGGCCCGCGTGCTGCTCTTCTCGTTCGAGGAAGCGGGACTGGTGCAGCGCGGCGTTGACTGCACGCTCGAAGCCACAGTTATGCTCAATCAAACGCCAGAGACCATTCTATCGAGCATCGCAGATCCTGACGAGCGTCACCTGGCAGCTACTCTCTTTGACGCCACCGGCGCTGCTCGGGACCGGCAAGCACCATACCGGGCAGCTTCCGTCTACCGGGAGACCGGGCTGGATCCACGCCGCGTCGATCCGCTGCTCGTGCGCCTGGCCGAGCGCGATCTGCTGCTCTACCGGTCCTACAGCCGTGGAGTGACACTCAGAACCGGGCCGGAACTGGCGAAGGGCGCGAACCTGCACGCGATCGAGCAGGGATTTGCCGCCCGCTACGGACGCTTCGAGGAACGGCTCCAGAAGATGCTGGACTACATCCACCTGCGGTCCGGCCAGAATCGCTGCCGCAGTGCCTACCTGGTGAACTACCTGACAGGAGAGAACAGCGCGGCGCCGTGCGGCAAATGCGACCTGTGCAGCCCGACCAGCGAGCACCTCCCCTGGCGGCCCGATCTCGTGATCGCAGCCGAACCGCTGGGCATCGATCCACGCATGACCATCCTGGGAGCGGTCAAAGATCACAACAACATCTTTGGCAAGTGGAGCATCGAGAAAATAGTCCTGGGCGTTCCGCAGACAATCTTTGATGGCACGCCCAGAAAACTCTCGCCCGCGGCGCGTGCCTCGGATCACTTTGGCGAATTGGAGGGCAGCGGCGTCAAAGCCGACCAGGTACGCCGCGCGCTCGATGCTTTGATTGAAAGCGGCTACCTGCAGCTGGTAGAGCGCCCGCTGCGAGGGGGTGGGACCTACCTGGCGGTCACAATTACGCAGAAGGGGCGGGACGCGCTGGCCGGTGGCATTGACCTGCCGGCCTTGCAGGAGAGTGAGGTTATCGTATGAGCGACCTGGACGATGAAGTAGCCCAACTCCTCGATGAGGCGGTAGCCCGCCTATCGACCACGTGCCGTACGTTCACCGGCGAGGAGGCGCTGCTCCCCATCTGGGAGCGAGGCTACGATTTCTCACCTCAAAGTGATCCGCAGGGGCGCTTCGTGCTGGCCGCTGAAGCAGACGGCAAGCATCCTCGCCAGTGGCGGCTCGCTACCCAGGCACTCGCCAATAACCGGCTGCTGGATGCGCTGCGATCGGGGGCGTGGAATGGGCAGGACCTCGACGCCGAACTGGCCCGGCTCGACGCCGAGGACCAGGTGCATTACACGTTCTGCCCCAACGACGCGCGTTTCACCTTCCTTCCAGACGGCACATTGGAAGCGGTTGAGCGGGAATACAACGTGACCGTGCCAGCGGCAACCAGGGCCGCTCTCGACGCGCTCGGCCCCCAACTCCTCGAGCAGTGGCACGGCAGAGGGGATGGGCCGCTGACGGTGCGCCAGGTGACCGAGTTACTGGCCACACTGGGCCGGGCTGAAGCCAACGAGAGAAATGGCTGGCAACTGGTGCGCGCGTGGCTCCTCGCCTGGCCGCAAGTGGCACGCGTGGGGCAGGACTACTGGGTTCCCGTTGTGGCAGTGCCGAAAGCGCCGGGGCGCACACGCCTGCAGGTCTTGCCAGTAGGGGGCGCTGCTTCTACAGGGGAGGAGCGGAACGAAGAGGGAAACACTCTTCAGAGACCCGATACACCCGGACAGGAGATTCACCCAAGGCTTGACAACAGTCCAATCCCCCAGAGCAGAGAAACAATGGCGAATCCTCTGAGCTGGACGTTTCCGCTGCGCACCATCCACCTGCTCGAAGGCTTTCTCCCGGTGCCTTCGGCAGCTCGCAGCGCCTACCCTCCCCGCGGAGTGGGTGAAGGGGACCGGGAAGTCTTGCGCGGACTGTGGTACGACAGCGATGAGCGCCTCTGGCTGTGGCTCGACCGGAATCAAGATCGACTCTATGGGCGTGACCTGGCCCAGAAGCTGGAATGGCTGGAGGCGGGTGATCTCCTGCGTGTCCAATGGACACCTGATGTCGTTGTCCTGCGCCTTGCCGGGCACGACGACGAAGTGCAGCGGGAAGAGGAGCGCCTGGTGGATCCGCAGGCGCTCAAAGCGCTGCGCGGTGGTGCAGGTGAGAGCTACCGCCAGTCCCTCCAGGCGATCCTCTCAGAGAAACCGGAGGGGCTCACATTCGTACCTGTGGTACAGGCTCTCCGCGAGCGGCAAGGACACGATGTTGCCCGGAACACGGTGAGGGCGATTCTGTACGCGGGCGGGTTTCTTCACCGGGATAGGCGCTGGTTTGCTGCCCCTCAAAGTGAGCATGGGGGGCGCAAACTGCGGGCTGCCCTGGCTGATGCCCTGGTGGTCAATCGACAGTCTGACGGGGCGACTACGCCAACGTCTCAAACTGAGCGGCGAAGGAAACAGGCCCAGGCTATTAGGATACGATTGGCTGAGCTGGTGAATGTGCTCCACGAGAATCTACAAAGCGGTGAATGAACGTTGACTGCCCTTAGGATTTAGTAGAGTTTATCTCAATTTGTGGTATACTGGCGCTCCAAGATACACGTTTGGGGATGAAGGCTGCTACTGGCCCTAGTACATAAAAAAGCTACGGCTTACGAAGAAGCGTAGCGTTGGGTTGAGTAATCAACCATTTTGCATGCGAAGCGGTCGGCTTGCAGCAGCGGGTTAGGCCGGGTGTTTCTCCAGATAGAGCCGCAATGGGTTTCCCGGCGGGGCATACTGCGCTACGGCGGAGCGAAGTCCGGGCATATCGGTCAAGAACAAGGGCAGCCAGAACGCCCAACGCTTGCCGACACCGTTCACCTGCAAGTACCGATACCCGGGAATCAACCACGGCTCGACGGACTTGATTTCGGACCAATCCAGACGATGGTAGACGAGCCAGTTGTTTCGGCCGCCAATCCCGTCCGGATCGACGTGCCAGCGGCTCGCCCACACGGTCAAGCCGATTAGCAACAGCAATGCCACCGCAACCCCAGCGAAGCCGAGCAGGATACTCGCCGCCGCGGCGAGTTCGCCCGCGACAACGGAGAGGGCCACGCCCAAAGCCGCAAGCAGCGCCAACGGTGTGAGGGCCAGCAACCATGGCCGCCAGAGGGTGATCCGGAAGGTGAGCCGTGACTTTTCCTCCATTCGCTTACTCCTGAAGGCCTAACGGCCTGCTGTTGCACCTGACGGGACGCGCAGCGGCCCGGCTTGTCATGACATCGCTATATCACGATCTACGGTAATCATCTGCTGTGAACGCGGCATAACTAGAAGTAGACGGACATTCGTCTACCTCTACCCGTTTCACGGGATGTCCGTCGGCCTATCCTTCGCCCATGATAGCACGGATGACAAGGAGAATGCAAGATTACCAGTGTGTCATTGACACTAAGCCTCACAGTGTCCTCGTAGACAGTGGCGCGGTTTTTCACACCTACTCGTGCTACGCGCGGGGAATCGACATGCTGAACGGCGCATACCACTACCTTGACCTGGTTCCTAAAGGGCGAGATGAGGAGGGTCTGGAAGGCCCGCAGGCCTGGGTCCGGCACCACGACAGATACGAGGATTGAGGCACAAACGGAGATGTGGAGAAGAAAACAATTGGAATAGTTACCCTGAGCAAAGATGTTCTTGCAGTAGGGAGAGTGAATATGGCTCTCTCTACAATTTTATTCGGTTTTCACTACGTTGAAGAGGAGATTTGATTGATGACGAGCTGGAATGAACGAAACAAAGCGGTTATCGAGGAATTCCGCACCCATGGAGGCAAGGTGAAAGGGTGGGCACCGTTAATGCTGCTGACAACGACAGGAGCCAAAACAGGTCAAACTCGTATAGCTCCCTTGATGCTTGTGACTGATGGTGATCGCCTCCTTGCGGTCGCGTCCAAAGGAGGGCATCCGAAACATCCGGATTGGTATCTCAACCTGCTGGCCCACCCGGAAGTTACGGTCGAAGTTGGCAGTGAGAAATTTGCTACCACCGCCCGCATTCTCACCGGCGATGAGCGAGAACAGGCGTTTAAGAGAGCAGTAGAAGTATTTCCCCCCTATGGGCAATATCAAAAGAAGACAAATTCCTGTCATCGCTCTCGAACGGCCAGCCAGATAACTCACTCGGTGGAGTGCGCAGCCGCGTTTTTTGAACGTGTTGGAGACAAACCTTCTGGCGTAGAGGAGAAGAGGAGAGGAGCTTGAGATGTCGGATTCCATGATCCCTACTCGCGTGCTTGGCCGACAGGGCCTGGTCGTCTCGGCCCTGGGTCTTGGCTGCATGGGCATGTCACAGTCCTATGGCCCGGCAGACGAACGAGAGTCCATCGCCACGATTCACCGGGCTATTGAGCTGGGGATGTTCTTTCTTGATACGGCCAATGTCTATGGCGATGGGCACAACGAGCGCCTGGTTGGACGCGCCATCGCTGATCGACGTGACAAGGTGATCCTGGCAACCAAATTCGGCTTGAAACGCGATGATGGGAGCCTAGACATGAGTGGGCGACCGGAATACGTCAAAGCCTGCTGTGACGAGTCGTTGGCGCGTCTGGGCGTCGAGTCCATCGACCTCTATTACCAGCACCGGGTCGATCCCGATGTCCCGATTGAGGAGACCGTGGGGGCGATGGCCGAACTCGTCCAGGCGGGCAAGGTGCGCTACCTGGGGCTCTCGGAGGCCAGCGTCGATAGTCTCGAACGGGCGGCGGCCACCCCCCCGATCACGGCGCTGCAGAGCGAGTGGTCGCTGTGGTCGCGAGACCTGGAAGATGAGGTGCTGCCCGTCGCGCGCCGGCTCGGGATCGGGATCGTGCCCTACAGTCCTTTGGGACGTGGATTCCTCACAGGAGCAATTACCAGCCCGGATGATTTCGCACCTGACGATTTTCGACGCACGAGTCCACGCTTTCAGGGGGAGAATTTCCGTCGCAATCTGGACCTCGTCGCCGAGGTGCGTCGCCTGGCCGACGAGAAGCACGTCACGGCGGGGCAGTTGGCCCTGGCCTGGCTGCTGGCACAGGGGGAGGATGTGGTGCCGATTCCTGGCACCAAGCGGCGCGCAAACCTGGAGCAGAATGCAGGAGCTTGCGCCGTCAGCCTTTCCCCAGATGATCTGCAGCGGCTCGAGGCGGTTGCACCCAAAGGGGCGTGGTCGGGTGCTCGATATGCCAGTGCCGGCCAGGGCACGTACGGGACCAGCCGGGCACGATCGGGACCGACATGAGTGATCAGCCACTACATTGGACCAGGTCCATTAGACTTTATTTTACGCCTACACCACTGTAGAAGCGAAAGAAAGTCGTTCCCTGAGAAACTGTAGGGGCAATTGCCCCACGGCAGGAAAAACCCACATTTGCTTAGTTGCGCTCTGGCAAGAGGAGGAAAAGATGTCGCATCGCCTGCTTCGATGGATCCTCGTACTGGTTACGGGAGTCATCGTGGTTGGTGGGGGAGGGTGTGGGAATGCTCCGGCCACGAACTCGGGTCCGGCCAATACCCCCACAGCCGCCCGTGGGGCGAACAACGCGGGGACGGCTACCGTCCAGCCCTCGGCTTCCCCTACAGCTTCCCTCACGCCCAGCACGACACCAGCCCCGCCCGGCAAGACCGTCTTTCTGATTATGATGGAGAATCATAACTGGTCGGATATCAAGGGGAGCCCTTCGGCTCCGTATATCAATACTACGCTCCTGCCGGTGGCCTCACATGCCGAGCAGGACTACAACCCGCCAGGCATTCACCCAAGCGAACCGAACTATCTCTGGCTGGAGGCAGGAACGAATTTTGGCATTACGAATGACGCTGACCCGGCTGCCAATCACCAGAGCACGAAGCTCCACCTGGTCACCCTGCTCACAACTGCCCACATCACGTGGAAGTCGTATCAAGAAGACATCAGCGGCACCGTGTGTCCCCTCACGAGCACGGGCGCTTATGCCCCCAAGCACAATCCGATGGTCTTCTTCGATGATGTCACCAATACCAACGATCCCCATTCCGCCTCCTGCATTGCGCACGTCCGGCCCTATAGCGAACTGGGCATAGACTTACAGAAGAATACTGTGGCACGCTACAACTTCATTACGCCGAACTTGTGTGATGACATGCATGATACTTGCGCGCCTCTCAACGATGCGGTGAAGCAAGGGGATAGCTGGCTTGCCCAGAACCTCCCGGCAATTCTCAACTCTCAAGCATACAAGAACGGTGGTATTGTCTTCATCACCTGGGATGAGGGTGAGGGTGGAGACGGGCCAATAGGTCTGATTGTGCTTTCTCCTGACGCGAAGGGGGGCGGTTATTCGAACACGATCCACTATACCCATAGTTCGCTGCTGCGTACCCTCCAGGAGGTCTTCGGGGTAAGTCCGCTCTTAGGTGATGCGGCTCATGCTACGGATTTGAGTGACTTGTTTAAGACCTTTCCCTTTGAGATGCAAGGATAAAAGGAATCGCCTCCCGTTTGATGGATGCGGCAGAGCAATTGATCGCCACTCCTGTCAGACACGAACTTCTTGCTTACCCGTCGCCAGCAGATAGGCGTCTTCCAGGCTGGGGTCAATGACGACGGCAGCCTCGTGCGGGCGCGTGGCGCTGATGAGCCGTAGCGTGATGCCGTTCATCTGGTTGACCATCGTGCTGACTTGATAGGTCGCCTGTAACTGCAATGCGGTGGCCTGATCGGTGGTCACACTCCAGACCTTCCCGGCGGTCTTTGCCAGCAACGCCTCCGGCGTCGTATCGGTCAGTACGCGCCCCTCCTGCAAGATCATCAAGCGGTTGGCCACGGCCTCCACATCGCTGATGATATGGGTACTCAGCAGAATGATCCGGTTGCTGGTCAGGCTGGCGAGCAGGGTGCGAAAACGCACGCGCTCGGCGGGGTCGAGCCCCGCGGTCGGCTCATCGACAATCAAGAGTTCGGGGTCGTTGAGCAGGGCCTGGGCGATGCCGATGCGCTGCTTCATGCCGCCGGAATAGGTGGGCAGCTTGCGGTCGGCCACCTGCTCCAGATTCACAATCGAGAGCACCTCATCGACGCGCCGGTTGACGAGAGACCTGGGCAGCCCTTTCATCGCGGTCAGGTAGCGCAGGAATTGCCGGCCAGTGAACTCCGGGTAGATGCCAAAATCCTGGGGCAGATAGCCCAACACCTGCCGGAGCACCTGGCCATGAGCGCGGATATCCTGGCCGTTCCAGCGGATGCTCCCCTCGGTAGGCTCCAGCAGGGTCGCGATCATTCTCATCAAGCTTGTTTTGCCCGCGCCGTTGGGACCAACCAGTCCCAGCATGCCCGGTTCGCAGCGCAGCGAGAGCTCACGCAGCGCCCAGTGTCGCCCATAGCGCTTGCTCAGGCGTTCAATCGTCAATTCCATCGTTGTTCTCTCTTTCTTTTTTGAGCGCTCATGTACAAGCATATTACGACCAGCACTAGCGCCAGGCTGCACCCGGCCAGCAGCAGGTGTGGCGCGAACCAGCCCGCGATGTCGGGCATCTTATTCTCAACGCTGAGAACGAGCTGCTGAAGTTGCGCCTCGTTCGTTATCGTAGGGCCGAGGTTAATGGAATACGAAGGAAGTAGCCCAAGCGCGGTTATCCCGCTGGTCGGGTCCCAATTGACGTACCAGGCAGGGGGAGGAGTGGTATTGCCCAACCCGAGGGGGATAACCAGCGCCCCCACAATCCACGCCACCAGGATCACGACCTTGACCAGTGTGGACAGGCGCGGGAGCAAAGTGCTAAAGGCGAAGCCGAAGCTGCTGACCAGGACCGTCGCTGGTAGGACCATGCCAACCCAGAGAAGCAGCACGGCGCCGATCTGAGGCAGGGGATACACCGGGTCGGTCAGATGCAAAAGCCCCCCCATCCCCAGGATGGAGACCAGCAAAAGCAGCGCCAGCCCCAGGCTCATCACCAGGCCAGCCAGGTAGCGTCCCCAGACATACGCCCAGGTCGGCACGGCGGTCGTCATAAGCAGTTCGTGGGTGCGCCGGTTCAGGTCCCGCGTTACTCCATCAGCCGTGATAAAGGGCAGAAGCAGAACCAGCACCACCAGAACTGTTGGAAAGGTACGAAGAAGCCCCCCCGCGCTGGTTCCGGCAATGAAGCCGCTGAGCAACTCGCCACCCTGCACGTTCTGGGTACTGAAGTGATCGGGCGCATGAGAAGCCCACGTTATGAGGAGCA
>WNGJ01013701.1_pt1 | contig 21087 bp, 23 predicted proteins | sample 5400611 | NCBI WGS metagenome assembly WNGJ01 (sample SAMN13153375, study PRJNA577476) | soil metagenome | isolation source: 40 cm soil or saprolite under Garry oak tree replicate 1 | place: USA:California | collected 2016-06-15
GAGAGTTCAAGCTCGCTCATCGTGCCCTTCATGCCAAGCAGCAGCCGATCGTTGGGATGGCGAGGATCGTAGATTCCGTCCTCGTCGACGATGAGCGTGCCGACCAATCCACAGAACTCAATCAGCGTATGCCAGTCGCGGCCATTACGGGCAAGACGAGACGCCTCGATCGCGAGCACAGCGCCAACACGGCCGTCGCAGATCGTTGCGAGCAGCCGCTCGAAGCCGGGACGCGCGATGCCGCCACCGGAGCGGCCGAGGTCGTCGTCGATGACATCGACGTTGCTCCAGCCAAGCTGCTTGGCGCGATCGACGAGGCCGTATTGGCGCCGCCGGCTCTCATGATTATGCGCGAGCTGGTCTGCTGTCGATTGCCGGATGTAGACGCAGGCGCTGCGGGTGAGATGCTCAGTCGTGATCTTGGTCATCGCCGCTCCCCCCGCTTGCCGCCTTTGCCAGCGCCGCCGCGATCTCGCGCAGCAGCACCTCGATGACTATCGCGAGCTCGCTCTTTTGAGCTGCACGCAGTTCGACGCACGGTCGCTCGGCCTCGAACAGGCTTGGCTGGAGATTCTCGGATCGGTGCGTCATTCTCTGGTCGCTCCGTTTTTGATTCGGACGCCAGAAAGCCTAGAAGCGCATCGACCTCGTTGCGTAGGGAGCAAAGAACATCCAGGGGAAAACGCGGCTCAACGCCGATCTCGAATCGGGACGCAGCCTCGTCAGTCATCCACGCCGGAAGTTAGGCAAAGGTGCCGTCAAGTTGGTGTACAATGAGAAACGCGGCGCCGCCTCGCTCAAGCCGCCGCCTAACGCGCACGATCTCGCCAAAGCGGTCATGAAATCGGTACGTGATGCGTGCTTCAGCCTGTTGTTCGCGGGCAGTATGTCGCCATTCCGAGCAGAAGCTGGACCGCCCTGAGATTGCCAGTGCGCCGGTAGATCAGGGTTGCTTTTGTGCGTCGCAACGAGTGCGTCCCAAACAGTCGTGGGTCCAGCCCGACGCTACCGATCCAGTCGGAAACGAGGCGCGCATATTGTCGCGTGGTTATGCTGCTTTGGGGGCCACGACGACCAGTGAACAGGAATTCGCCGGGCCTTTTGTTGTCCGCCTTCAGATAATCATCGATGGCCTGGCGAGTCTGCTCGCTCAATTCAAATCTAACGGGCCGGCCGGTTTTCTTTTGTCGGACCGTTGCTCGATCCGCCGTGTACCCGCTGGCGGCAACATCCTCGACCCGGATGGCGACAACGTCACAGCCTCGCAGCTTGCTGTCGATCGCCAAATTGAACATAGCGAGGTCGCGAGCGCGACCTTCGATCTGGAGTTTCGTCCGGATTGACCATACGTGTTTGGGGCGTAGCGGCGGCTTTGCCCCGGTCAGCTTCCCCTTGTTCCAAGGCACTCGCTTATGAGGCGTGGGATTTGCGATCACTTGATCCTGCATGGTGATACTCCTCGGCTGCAGAGGACGAGAAGCATGTGCCGCTGGTTGCGGTTAGGGCATTGGAATCAGGTCAGCTTTCCGACCATTGCGGACTTCGCGTCCGGTCTGGCCGGGAACAGCGGGTAGCGATTGACCCGGAGCGGACCTCGTAGTGTGACCTGCGGATTTCAGTTGGCAGTTCCGCCCGGCTGCCTTTGACAGCCGCCAAACTAGCTAGGCCGTGAACCCATAAATCTGCCGGGTAGACGGCTTGCCCGAGTCCGCTATGCACCAATCGCTTTCGCGGGGACGACCCGGTGAAATGTCAGCGCAGCGTATGAGGTGAGGGCGCCTTATTGTTGCTTGCGGCCATATTCGACGAGTTCGATGGTGTTGTTGACCCTCAAATGGTTATCCATTCGGGTGACGACGGTGCGCTTGACCCAATGGTCAATTGCCGGTGCATACCAGGTCTGTCCCATGATTTCCTCTCTCCTGGTTGGGTCGTTGGTAGGTCGTCTCGACAGCACCGTTTCAATCTTGAAAGTATCAAACGTACCGGCCCTGGTGGTGATGGCTTCCTGACTCACGACCTTCGAGTTGCCCGACCGTTTCACGATATTTCCGTTTCCGGCGTTGACCTCGTCGGCTTGAAAACGCCAGCTCGTGCCGACTTTGAGCGGCGACTGAATTCCCGAGCCATCGTTGGGCTGATATTTCCAAGGCCCGGAGCTTTTTAGATTCCACGATCTGTCATAAACGTTGAGGCCTTGGTTCGAGGTCCCCACGAGTTCGAACCGCGTGCTGATTTCTGTCGCGGTCACCTCGGTCACGACGTTGTTGCGGGTTCCGCTGACCTTTCCGGTGATTTCGTCGCGTGTTTCGTAGGTCCAGAAGTCACCCGGCAACGGCTGTTCCATCGCAGTGACTGCTTTCGCGGGCGCAGGCGTCGTGGACGACGCCGGTGGCGTTTGGCCTTGCACCGGCGCCTGTTGTGCCAACGCGCTGCCGGCAAAGAGGCCGGCCATCCCGATCAAGGCGTAGCGAAACATTGGCGTTCCCTACAGGCTGCTTGTTGTTGTCAAAATAGCCGTGTCACTTCGCTCGATCGGCTAGCGGCGGCCGTACTCGACGAGTTCGACCGTGCTTCTTTCCCGGACCTTTCCATCCATCCTGGTTACGAAACTACGCTTCACCCAATGATCGATCGCCGGCGCATACGAGGTCTGTTGCTCGGCCTGATACTTCTTGGTGGGATCATTGGCGTTTTGCGTCCGGATAGATGACTCGATCTTGAAGGTGTCAAACGTACCGGCCCTGGTGGTGATGCTTTCCTTTGCGGTCACTTTCGAGATGCCCGAGCGCTTCAGGCTTACTCCGGCCGTGCTGTTGAGGTCGGTGGACTTGATCGGCCACGTCTTGCCCACTTCGAGCGGCACGCGAATGCCGGAGCCGTCATTCGGGGTAAATCGCCAAGCGCCGTTAGCCGTTGCGTTCCAAGAACGATCGAACGTCTGAAAGAGGACGTCCGGCTTGCCGAGGACGGCAAGCCGGATGCTGATCTCCGTTGCTGATACGTCGGTTACAGTAGTCGTAATCGTCGATTTGACGTCGCCGGTGATCTCGTCCCGAATCTCGTAGGTCCAATGATCGCCCAACTGCGGGTCTTCCATTGGCTCAGGCTTATTCGGCGATTCGACGTCAGGCTTATTCGACGGTTCGACGGCAGAAGGGGCTGCAGCGGGAGACGATTCACCCGGCGGCGTTTGAGCAGATAAAAGACTGACAGTTGCAAGCAGGCTGACGGTTGCTAGGAAAATGCGGCGCAACATGCATATCTCCGGGTCTCAGGGGGTCGCGACAGGGAGGGTACAACCCAAACGTGACGACCAAAGGGTTAAACATAAGTCGTTCGTGATTATTCCCGCAGCCAATCATCGTATCTTTACTTGACAGTAGGTTCGCCGGCCCCGTCGATCTCATCCGGCAATTCGATCACCACGCGGCCTTCAGAAAGATCGACCGTGGGCACCATCCTCAAAGGCGCGAAGCCTGCCGACCTCCCGGTGCAAGCGGCGACAAAGTTCAAGCTGTTTATCAACCTCAAGACGGCAAAGGCGCTCGGCCTTACCATTCCGCCGACGCCGCTTGCCCGTGCCGACGAGGTGATCGAATAAGGACGTTCTATGCTGCGGCGCATGAGTCCGTTCATGGCCCTTTGCGGACGTGACGCCGGTGGTTGCGAATGTCCGCTTTCGAGGAAACAGCGCACACGGGTCGGACGCTTCCCGACTTTCCGAGAATGACCCAGAGTCCCACCAGAATTTAGAATAGCTCCAGTTTAGAGGGACTCTTTTTGCCTGTCGCGCAGCCAGCCGATAGCAGATGACATCATCCAAAAAGGTCGGGACGCGCTTGCTGCGAGAAACACAATGGGAACGCTGCCCGGACGATTTTGCGCTATCTCGCTCTGTGCGGTTACCTTCGCTTTAGGACGTGCCGGCGTCGGCCGCGCCGAGGATGCGAGTTCTTGGCGCGATATCGAAACCAAGTACATTTTTGGATTTACCACCGGTTCCGGTATCGGCCTTGAAGGCGAGAAGGAGTTCACGACCGACACCATCGGCAGGTTCGGCAAGCGCGATGGTCACTACGCAGCCACCGAGACAAAATACGAGTTCGAATTTACACCGTCACAATTCATCCAGATCGAATTTGGTGCGCTCGGTTCGACCCACAATATCGGCAGCGTGACCGATTTCGATGACCGGAACCAGGTTGCCGTAAGTGGAGCTTTTGCTGAATTCCGGTATCTTGCGATCGAGCACACCTCGAACAATCCGCTCGCGGTAACGTTGGCGGTCGAACCGACGGTGCGGCGAATTGACGAGACCAGCGGCGAGCGCGTTCGCAATTTCGAATTCGAAACCACGATCAACACTGATCTCGAGCTGCTTAAAAATCGGCTGTTTGCTGGGTTCAACTTGCTTTACGAACCAGAGGTGACGCGGACCGCTATGGGCGAAACTTTGCGCGAAGCCAAGCTTGGTGGCTCGGCGGCGCTGTCGCTCCGGATCGCATCGAACATCGTTGTCGGTGGTGAGGTCTGGTATCTCAGGCACTACGACAGCGTTGGCTTGTCGGCTTTCACCGGCGACGCCGTGATGTTGGGACCAACGCTCTATATCGCGTTCACGCCGAAAATGTTTATGACTGCGGCGTGGAACACCCAGGTTTGGGGACGCGAGGTCGGCAATCTCGTGTCGCTCAATCTGGCGGAGTTTCAGCGCAATCGCGCCAAACTCAAATTTGCTATCGAATTTTGATCTCCCTCAGCACGGGAAAGGCCAATAGATGTCCAAAGTTCCGCTCATGATGAGAAAGCTGACTCCAGCTGCTGTTTGCGTGATCACGATGCTCCCGGTGGCTACATCTCAGGCGCAACAGGCGACTGAGGTCCAGGTGACCTATTCGAAGGGCCAGTTCCAGCCGAGCGAACTTCGCGCACCAGCTGACAAACCCATCACTTTTCGCGTCAAGAACCTCGACGCCAAACCCATGGAGTTTGAAAGCAAATCGCTGCGGGTTGAAAAGGTGGTGGCTGCCACCAGCGAAGGTGTCATCAACGTGCGGGCACTGAAGCCTGGGCGCTATGAGTTTTATGACGACTTCAACGAAAAAGCGCGGGGTACCTTAACCGTACAATAGGCAGGCGTCTGTGCTAGCTGCATTGATTATCGTCTTTCGCGAAGTTTTCGAAGCCGGGCTGATTATCGGGATTGTGCTCGCGGTAACCCGCTCGGTTCGGCATCGCAATCGCTGGATTGTGGGCGGGGTGTTGGCAGGCGCGGCGGCAGCTTGCGTCGTCGCCGCATTTGCCGGCGCACTGTCCAGACTTTTTGCAGGGATGGGGCAGGAGCTGTTGAACGCGACAATTTTGGGCGTCGCCGTGATAATGCTGACGTGGCACAACGTCTGGATGGCGCAGCACGGCAAAGAAATAGCCGGGGATACGCGCGCGGTAGGCCAAGCCGTAGCGGAGGGAACGAAATCCCTGTTGGCGTTGGCTGTGGTAGTCGGTGTTGCCGTTCTCCGCGAAGGCAGCGAAGTCGCGCTATTTTTGTTCGGCATTGTCGCCTCCGAGGGTGGGTCCTCTGCCGGCTTGGCGATTGGCGGGATCATTGGTCTGGCACTGGGAGGCGGTGTTTGTCTGCTGACCTATTTTGGCCTGATGCGTATTCCGCCGCGGCCATTATTCGTGACCACGACCGTTCTAATCACATTGCTGGCGGCGGGCATGGCCGCGCAAGCTGTGGCATTCCTCGAGCGCGCCAATTGGTTCGATGCGGTAGCTTGGGATAGCGAGTGGCTGCTTTCAGAAAGGAGTATCGCTGGCCGGGCGATGCACACTTTGATCGGGTACACAGATCAACCAACGGGAATGCAGCTTTTGGTGTACGTCGCGGTGATTCTGGTGACGATCACTCTGATGCGACTGACGGCGCCGCAACAAAGCCGCCGCGTCATCACGATCGGCTGACCCTCGAGCATGATGCAATCGTTGCTGCAGTCTAATGTCTTTGTCGGCACAGGAAGCGGACGTGAGTACATCCTCCGGGAGCGTCCGGTTCGAGGTAAGACCCGGAGATCAAGCTAGGGCACCATGTCGCGTTAACAAGTGACCGATTTTGGCCAACAAGAAAGACCGCTGGCTGAGAGCAAGAAAGGGTTCAAACTAGGAGTTAGGTGACACGCATGAAAATCTAGCAATCGCTGTTCAGCCGATCATAGGCACTCGCACCTGCTAGTGCGTTGGTTCGGACTCAACGGAGCGCCAATCCCCGTGAACACGAGCTTGTGCTCGTCAGGTCTTCACCAACCGCGCCGACAGCCGTGATGTCCGTTAACACGATAGGATCGGGAGACCGCTCCTGGTCAGGTTGCATGACATCGAACCTCCGAGTAATTTATTTAATAATCCGACTCGAAGCTAAACGGAATCTTAACGTCCCGACCGTGCCCTTAACTTGATTCCGAATTTCGTCGGACACTTGTTTGGCAGGTTGTGTTCGGAGCCGGGTTGGCGCGCGGCTCGCTTCAGCCCGGCCCGCACTGACGATCGACGACTGCGAGTTTATGTCTGCCTATGATCTTGACGAGTCCGGTGCTGTGCTGGTCCGTCCGGACGGCTATGTCGGATGGCGTAGCCGTTCGAAGACAAACGATCCTGCTTGGACGCTTCGCGAGGCGATGGCAGGGATGCTTGGTTGGAAATATCTGATGCATGCGATCTGGTGCTGCACGCTGAGGCGGTTCACGGGCTGATCAAATAGACTTCGGACTTGGCGCGATTTCGTTCGTGGCACAAATGCGAACTGCCGACCGCATAGAATAATGTCCGAGTTCGAGGGCAAAGCGGAAAACATATGCTCGCACTGAGTTCTTCTCAGTTTGACCCGAAGCAGACATCCGCCGATCTTTGTGGGTTGATAGGTTTCGCAAGGAGCTCAATCCATCCTACGAGCTGTACAACCTGGGCAGCCGTCTCGGCGGCGCCCAAAGCTCCTGATAATTGCGAAACTTCGCGAGCGTCTCGTCGTATCGAGTCGACTCGAGCGCCGGCAAGATATGCTTCAATAACGCGTTGATCGGCGCGGACGTGTGCCGAACGTACAAGTCGAGTGGATCGAGCAAGTGCCTTAGGTGCAGCTTCGGATCATAGTTCAGTGCGCTGCTGCGAAACGATTCGTACCCGTTGGCGATCGCCCAGCGGACCACCACGCCAAACCGGGGGCTCACGCCGACCAGCAAATCGAGGTCCAGCAGAAAAACGGGCTGTACTGCGCAAGCCTGACCTGCCGCGTCCTTGATGACGAAATACCGATAATCGAACTCGGGATGAAGCGTATCCTCGACCAGTTCGTAATATCGATGGTCCTTGCGCTCGTTTGCGAAAGCGACCTGCCAGCACGGACAGCGCTGCAAATCGTCGCGCGCGACGACTTCGAGACGCCACGCATATCCATCCGTGATTTTGATATCGCAGAGGAACGTCGCTGACCGTGCCGGGTTGTGTTAGCGCTCACGTTCGTGTGTCGCTGCGAACAATAGATCGGAGGAGGCAAAGGATGACAAAGGTCTTGTTACTGCTTGTTACAATGTGTTGTCGGGGAGTGGACGCTTGGCAGCGGTGATTGGGGTCACGGGACTTGCATTTGAGGCCCGGATTGCTGCGGACTTGCATACGCAGGCGATCTGCGGTGGCGACGGCAGCACATTGGCGGAGTCTCTCGCATCCGCAATTGCCGGGGATTGCTGCGGTCTCATCAGCTTTGGCATCGCGGGCGGTCTATCGCCCGGTCTCCGCGCAGGTACATGTATCGTAGGATCCACGATCGTCGCGGAGACGCTCGAATTCCCAACTGACCGACACTGGTCGCAGGCCTTGCTTCGACTGATCCCCGATGCGATTCATGGCGCGATTGCCGGCGTGCCAACTGTCGCGGCGCATCCGGGGGCGAAGCGCTCGCTGCATATAAGCACGGGCGCACTCGCGGTCGACAATGAATCTCACGTGCTGGCGAGCGTCGCCGCAGCACGCGGCCTCCCCATGACCGCCGTTCGCGTCATCATGGATCCGGTCACCCGCGAGCTCCCTGCGGCGGCCTTGGCTGCGGTGCGCGCAAACGGGACGATCGATCTCGCCGCACTGATCCACGCGATCATGAGAGAGCCCCGCGAATTACCGATGGTGCTTCGGACCGCTGTGGACGCATTGGTCGGCTTCGCTGCGCTGCTTCGCTGCCGTCAATTGCTTGGCCTTGGCTTAGCGCTGCCTTCTTTGCAAGCATGTGGGCCAGAGCCGAGTTCGAGCATCGAGCCTCCGGTTTACGGCTCGGACGGCCGTTACCTGGCGCACGTCGCTGATGCCGCCGCGGTGAACCGGCGCACCGCACGCATCGAGCACCGGGGACCTCGATCCAGCCGAACTCAAGGCCATAGCTCGTGACCCAGATCACGGCGCCAATGCCAGCGGCGCGAAGATCGAGACGCAGGAGCGGCTCGACCACACAGGGCCGATTCGGCAGCGCAGGAAGCACACAAGGCAGTGTCCCGGCTGCGGCAACTGAATCCCTTGCTACGTGTTTCCAGTCTCAAGGACGACGTGCTTCGTCCTTATCGGCATGCCGAAGACATCGCGCGATACGCAGAAGGGTTGCGGCAAGCCGGGCTGCCCGAATCACTACGCAGCCACGCTGCCCGCACGAGGCGACAGGGTGAGAGCGCGACTTCCGCCAATGAAACGGACACTCCGAAAATGCGTCGATTGGCCCTTATCGGACCTTAGGCGATAATTCATCAGTAGATGCTCCAAATCGCTTGAAACGAGCAACAACATTGCTCTGGTTTCGCTCGACTTCGGCGGTACGGCAAGCATGTGTGGCGTCAGAAGGAGTTGATGCCGATGGACACGCAAGCCGCTGAATTCACGATCAAGGCCTATCTGAGAGAAGTCCGCGCTCGTCTCGACAAGGCCGCTGGTATCGCGCGGGCGGCGGACGCTGCGCCGGCGCCGGCTTCTGCGATAAGGCGGTCGAGATCACACTCGATATCGAGCAACCGCTTTACGAAGCGTCCACGCTGTTAAACGCCGCAAGCCTGATCAACCGGATCTGCAAGGAGACCTGACGCTTCGGTTTCTCTTTTTGATTTCCTCCTCGCCCGCCCGCGCTGTGCGCTTCTGCGGGCTTGGGGTCGTGGCGGCGATAATGCCGTCGCAACCCAGGAGCATCTCGTGAAACGTTCAGATACCCAATTGATGATTCTATCCGCCGCCTCGCAGCGGCAAGATCAAGCCGCGGTGCTGCCGGCGAACCTAGAGGGCAGCGCCGCCAACAAGGTTATCGATAAGCTCGTCAAGGAAGGCTTGCTGCAGGAATTGCCTGCCAAGGACGAGATGCCGGTTTGGCGACGCGGTGATGATAACAGACCTTATGCGCTGCAGATCACCAAGACTGGCCTCAAAGCCATCGCGGTCGACGCGCCCGCGGAATCGACGGACAAGGTCGATGCCAACTGCGCGGCCGGCGTAGAGCTGGTCGTACAGCCGGCTCGATCAAAATCGCCGACTAAACGCCAGCGTGTTGCCCACAAACCAGACGCCAACAAGAAAGCTTCCACCGCCGCCAAGTTGAAGATGACCAAGAAACCGGGCAGCAAGGACGCGGCGCAGTCGAAGCAGGACAACGTGCTCGCGCTGCTGCGGCGACCGGAAGGCGCCAGCCTTGATGCCCTCGTCAAGGCCACGGGCTGGCAGCAGCATTCGGTGCGCGGCTTTCTCGCGGGAACGGTGCGCAAGAAGCTGAAGCTGCCGTTGGTTTCCGAAAAGATCGACGGCATCAGGACCTATCGGATCGGGAAGGCGAAAACCGCAAAGGACACCAAGCCGTCGGCATCGCGCTCGGCCTAATCCGATGTCGCGACAAACGAAAGACGATGCATCCCTTGAGGCCGAGATCGCGCGTCTGCCCGATCTCGGCCTCAACGAGCTGCGGGCGCGCTGGAAGACCCTGTTTGGCCATCCCGCGCCGAAATCATTGCGCCGCAATTTTCTGGCGCGCGCCCTCGCCTACCAGACGCAGGTCGAGGCCTATGGCGGACTGTCGGAGACCACCAAGCGCCGGCTGCGGGAGATCGCCGCCGCGGTACGGCGGGGCGATACCGATGCCGCCGGCATCGGTAGCCAGACCAGACGGGGCACCCAGATGATCAGGCAGTGGAAAGACAAAACCCATACCGTCACCGCCCTCACCGACGGATTTGAGTGGGACGGACAGGTCTACAAATCCCTTTCCGCCATCGCAAAGGCCATCACCGGCACCAATTGGAACGGTTTTGCCTTTTTCGGCATCCAACGCGCCCCCCTGGGCAACAAGAATGCCGCCGGCTCCAGGCGAAAGCCGCTCTCGGGCGAGCAAGCCTCCTCCGATGCTCTGATTCGTCCCGCCCTGCCCAGACCGAGGGGAGCTAGACGCCATGCGTAACCAGATCCAAAACCCAAAATCCTGCGCTGCGCGGTCTACACCCGCAAATCCTCGGATGAGGGCCTGGAGCAGGATTTCAATTCGTTGCATGCGCAGCGGGAGTCGTGTGAGGCCTATATAAAGAGTCAGAAGCACGAGGGCTGGACCACCCTGCCCTCGCCCTACGACGATGGCGGCTATTCCGGCGGCTCGATGGACCGGCCGGCCCTGACACGGCTCCTTGCGGATATTCAGTCCAAATCCGTCGATGTGGTCGTCGTCTACAAGGTCGACCGCCTGACCCGGTCGCTGGCGGATTTTGCCAAGATCGTGGAGGTGTTCGACGCAGCCGGGGTGTCATTCGTCTCGGTGACCCAGCAGTTCAACACCACCACGTCCATGGGCCGGCTTACCCTAAATGTGCTGTTGTCCTTTGCCCAGTTCGAACGTGAGGTCACGGGCGAGCGCATCCGCGACAAGATCGCAGCGTCCAAGCAGAAGGGCATGTGGATGGGTGGCTGGGTGCCGCTCGGTTACGACCGCAGGGATCGTACCCTCGTCGTCAATGAAACCGAGGCCAAGACGGTCCGAACGATCTTCGATCTGTTCCTCAAACTCAGGAATGTCCGGGAGGTCCAAGCCGAACTCGCCCGCTCAAAACTCACGACAAAACCCTATGCGATCCAGAGAGGCCAGGCGACCGGCAACCTCCCCTTTGCCCGCGGTCATCTCTACAAGATCCTGTCGAACCCTCTTTATATCGGCGAGATCGAGCACAAGGGCGTTCGGTACCCTGGTCAGCACCCGGCTCTAATTACTCAAGCCATATGGGATGCCGTTCAGGCTCAGCTTGCTGCCAACAGCCTTGCAAACCGATCCCGCTCCAACGCCAAGAGCACCAACCTTCTCGCGGGGCTAGTTTATGACGAGGCCGGCAACCGGCTTGTTTCAAGCCATGCAACCAAAAACGGCAAGCGCTACCGGTATTACGTCACGTCCGAGGGTTCTGGGCGCTCCGCGCCAAGCTCGCCCAAGCTGCGGCTTCCGGCCGCAACGATTGATGAGCTTGTCCTTACCGGGTTACAGAATTTCCTGAGGGACAAGGGCAAGATTTCCAGCTTCCTTCGTGAGAGCCGACATCGGACAGCGCAACTCGGTAGCGGGCTTGACATCGCGAGCCGGCTCGCGGATTCGCTCGCGTCCGGATCGCCAGCTCAGAAGCAAGCTGCCTTCACCGGCCTCGTCGCGCGGGTGAGCGTCACTCCTACTAATCTCAGGATCAGCATCGACTGTGCTCAATTGCGTGCAATGCTGTCGAACACCCCTTTGAAACCTGACCTTCAAAAGCAGAGCGATGAAGCCGTCTCAGTCGAAGTGCCTTTTGTCGCAATCGATCGGACCGAGGTGACTAAATTGCGGATTGAGGAACGCGGCGCGCGCCAAGCTGACGCCGTTGTCGTGCGGGCTATCGCAAGGGCGCGTGTTTGGTTCGAGGAGCTGTCGACGGGCAAAGCGCAGTCGATGGCCGAGATTGCGGCGCGCGAAAACATTACCGACAACTACGTCAGCAATCTCATTCATTTGGCCTGGCTGTCGCCTGCAAGTGTGGACCAAATCTTGGACGGCGATCCGAAAGCGACGTTAGCTGCAAGAAATGCAATGCGGACGCGCAAGGTTGACGCCGAATGGATGCGGCAGCCCCTCATGCTATATCGATGATCGATTTGGCCGGCTGGTTGGGGTCCTAGGGTGCTTGGGGTCATTTGGCATCCTGACCGGCCCGACGATTAGCCGGTAGCTCGGGACCCAAGCCGTGTTCCACGTTTCAAGGGTCGCGCCGCATACCTCGCACTCGAAGCTGCTAAATTCCCGGCTCTTTGCCATGCCTTCCGTGCGCCGATAGACAGCGCCGCACCGGAAGCGTGCGAATTCGTTCTGAGGCATAAGGATCGGCCAATTGGGCTTGGTCACGTCCGCACCTACAAATGCCGTCGCTCTCATTGCAATTGCAAGGCATCCCGGCTCCGCGACCGCCGAGTTCTTCACACCACGCCCTATCCGGGTGGTTTTCTCACACCCAGCCAAGACCGAAGCAAATGAAACAATTTGGATTCATGAGGCCTGTGGACAATCCCGTCCCGCTTGGGTTTAACGAACGGCCGCGTTGAAAACTTCACGATTCCACGAAGAGTGAAGTCCACAATGACGTCATGGTGCTTCATGCCCTTGCCGCCCTTCAGCGGGCCCAGGTCTCGCACCAAGCAGTAGTGACCATCGCTCATTCGAGCCAGCCGGTATTTTTTCATAACGGTGAGGATCCATCGAGATTCCGTCAAAAATGAAACAGCCGCCCCTTTGCGAGACGGGTGCCGCAGCGACCGCGAGATATTCAAGCGCGCTGGTCGGGCCTGGTCCGCGCTCTCGGCTGCCGAGCCGCTGGCTGCCGGCCCGCTTAGGCAAAAACGGTCACCGGCCACCTCGTATTCAGAGCGGCGACGCGCGAGTGCTTCCATTCAGCGGGCCAATATCGGGCGGTTAACCTTTCATTAACCATGAACCCTCAGCCTCACATCCAAATAAAAGATTGCCGCGGCTTGGTCCGAAGGCGCAATTGATCGTTCATCCTTGGGCAGCGGGCGAACGCTCGTGGGGGGCTCGAAGGAGTAGCGTCACGTCGGTAAGTGACCCGCGACCTGCAGCAAATTTGCTGTCTGCATTCGCACTGACGATTTTCGACACGTTGGGTTTGGGCCTTCCGATCGCCGTCGCGTTAATTTGGATTTGTTCTTGAGTCGCCGGCAGCCAATTCGGAGCTGTCGAACCGGTCGGAGCGAGGCCTCCATCTCAGTTACCGGAAGCGCCCTATGAGGCCGCCTTGACCTTGCGCTCCAAGCTGTCCAGGTCTTCATGCCCGAGTTAAGGGCAAAAGCAGATTCTCGCGTGACGATAGCGCCTCGCTCGCCGCCGCCCAGCTTATGATCCTGTCAAGTTCACGTTTTTGGGAGACGTAGATTAGTTGATCCCTCCAGTCTTGCCCGCGCGAGGGACCGAGCTCAACTACGACTTATGGGACGAAGCAGCTGAATCGGCGACGCACTGAAAAGCACGACTGTTGCTCAGCTGAGGTTTGCGTACAGCCTTGCGCCATTTGAGCGTGTTACATCACGGGGCAGGAAGGACCTAACATTAATAGAAAGCCTCTGGAGAAAGCGCAATGAAGAAACTTCTACTCGCGATCCTAATTGGTTGCGCTCCCTCGCCCTTGGTCACGACAGCGGACGCTCGATCCTCCTACGACGGCTCCTGGAATCTCATCTTTTTCACGCAACGCGGAGCTTGCGATCCGACATACACTTTCTCCGTCAACATAAACAACGGCGTCGTAACACATCCCAATCTGGTAAGATTCAGAGGTTACGTCGCGAGATCCGGCGCGGTTCGCGCGTCCGTGACCGTTCAGGACAAGTACGCCTCTGGCTCGGGTAGGCTCGCGCGCAACTCAGGCCATGGGACCTGGAGCGGCCACGCTGGACATCAGCGTTGCGTGGGGTACTGGACCGCGCAGCGGGAATAACAGAATTATGATCCGCTGAACTGGCAAAAGGAAGTCGAGCAAACTATCTCAAGGCCACTCCCCCCTCGTTCCAGCTGACCTCCCCTCGTGAAAAGATACGTGTTCATTTTTCTCCTGCTGATAGTCACGCCAATAGCCGTTTCCGCTCTGAACTACCTGTTCGGAGATCGGCGTGAGAACTGGCAAACAGCAGACCGCTCCAGTGCTGGCCTGCTCGCAAAGGCCTCCAACCATCCGGACGCGCTGATCCGGGTTTTTGCTGCGCGAACCGTGCGCTGGCGCGGAATATTCGCGGTTCACACCTGGATCGTCGTGAAGGAGCGCGGCGCGGCACGCTACAGCCGCTACGATTACACCGCGTGGGGCGAGCCTATCCGGATCGACGGATTTGCCGCAGATGGCCAGTGGTTTGGCGCGCTGCCCGAAACGGTGGTTAGTGTTGACGGTGAACGAGCCGAACAGCTGATTCCCAAAATTCGTTCGGTGATCGAAAGCTATAAATTCCGGGCCTATGGCGACTACAGCCCATGGCCTGGGCCGAACTCGAACACGTTTATCCAAGCGATACTGGACGCTGTCCCCGAGCTGAAAGCCGTGTTGCCGCCGACGGCCATCGGCAAAGATTATCCGTACCGCGACGAGTGGTACGGTCTGACGCCCTTAGGAACAGGTGTATTCGTCTCGCTCGGCGGTTACCTCGGGCTGACGGTCGGGTGGATCGAAGGAATCGAGCTCAACTTTTTCGGCGGAGTGCTCGGAATAGACATCCGCCGGCCTGCGCTAAAATTCCCCGGCATCGGCCGGCTCGGCGTGCCGCTCGTTCAGTAATTTCGCCGATCCGGTGTTATGGAATAAGTCAGTCTTTACGAGAGTTTCGGTCTTGCCAACGGGGTCTTAGTCCAATCACATTGGAAAACTCTCTTTTGCTCGTCTCGAATGTCTTCCTCCGATTTCAGGCCAAGATCCTCGTACAGGACCGCGTCGAGCGATGGCATTCCAGAGCCGGTGTTGACGACTATAACTGGCAAGAGCGGAAGTTTCGCTTCGAAGCACCGAATTGCGATACCATTACGAGTTGACACTTACCCCAAATCAGATTCACAAAAGCGAACGGCGGCAGATGGGCTCTGCCGCCGTCGCCCCTACGAAGAATTACTTCTTCTTAGGTTTCGGTGTGGGCTTGATAGTGCGCACAATCGCAGTCCTCTTATTGGCAGGGGACTGCGCTGCTTTCACAGACATGAATCTGCCCGTTATCGCGCTTTCACCTATCTTTCGTGGTGCCACGCTAACCACCTCCTTTCCCGGGCTGTTGCCCGCCTCTATCAGGCAAGCAGCGCAGTACTTGGAGATCGGTGCGAATCATCGCGAAAGCCACCGAACTATATAATTTGACTCAGTTTTTTGGAGTCATTTTTTGCAGGCAGCCGCGCCAAAAATCGCCGTTTCATCGCCCCCAGACATACCAACACGTCTGAAAGTTCGTTCTTAATCTTCAAGCGCGGCATCTATCAGCACTGCAAAGAGAAGCATCTGCACCGTTGCCTTATCGACTTGGAGCGGTGTCCGCATTCTATCGTCGCCAAGATCCCAATTGCGATCACCCGGTATTCTGAACTGCGCCCGCACCGGCCCCACACCGCCAGGCTCGGTGAATGTCACGGCTTCTTCAAGCACAATTCCACGGTCGGTGCAGTGCCACAGTTCGCACCATCCGAACCTCCGCCACTGGGATAGAACACTGACACCAACACTTCATTCGATTCGCAGCTTACAGAGCCATTGACTTGCACGGCCCGAACGTTGGACGTCCCCGGGTCACCCTTTTCGCCCTTGTCGCCTTTCTGACCCTTTTCACCGGGAGCTCCCTTGGGGCGTTTTGCAAGTCAGGACACCAACTGAAACGTTCCATGAAACGATGGAATGAAACGATGAAATGTGGAACGGAACATGGACCGGGAGAGTCTCTAAAGACCAACGGCACGCCACATGCCTATCCCGATCGCATAGTCCGGATGCGTCCAAATGTAGGTCGCGATCTCGCGGGTCGGCCAGCTGGCGCGCCCGTCGCGGCGCGTTACGCCCCGCCCTAGCCTTCCATCCGGATCATTGATCTTCTCGGTCGTCGTCGCGCTTCCTTATTTCCCCTCTTGTTTGCCACCCGTTCCGAAGGGGTGGGGTACGGGTGGAGAACTGGTCCCCTCTGGTGGGTTCACGCTGGTGACTTGGTACTCAACTGCTGCTGTTTTGCGAGTGCAACAATCGCTTTCGTTGTGAGCGGCAACCGCCCCATCGGGCTCGGCGCCGTGGCTAAAACCGATCACCTGCTATCTATAGGCACAATCCAATGGTCGCTATAGTACCGTTGCCAAAACCAATGCCGAGATCTTTCACCTGATGACGATTGAAGAGCGCCGAAGCACCGCGATTCATGAAGCTGGGCATGTCGTTGTGGCGTGGACGTTGGAACTTCCCGTAGGCGCTATGGAAATCAGCGTGAACGGCGACGATACCGCGGGTAAGTCGGAAATCGACGACACAGCGCGCGCGCTCTCGTTGATCGATCGCATTGCTCTTTGCGCGGCTGGCGTGGTGGCACAGAGATTGTTCGGATGCGAAGCTACGCACCTTCACGCCGGATGGTCCGATTTCGCCAAGATGCTCGACATCTTGGATAACCGCCCGGACGAGGACGCCGATAACATTCGATTTGCGGGTTACGACAGGGCATTCCAAATCCTGGACCGACGCCGGGCGCTGATCCAGCATCTTGCCGAGCCGCTGGCGATAAGCGGCAGGCTAGAAAAGGACGATGTTGGCTCGCTTCTCGGTGCTGCTTAGTCCTGGTAATGGGCGCAAGCGGGAGAGCTGGGGCTCGAAACCGCGACGTTCGGCGTGACAGGTCGGAAAAGGTTAGTCTTCTCAATCACCTGCCATACTTTAGCGGTCTGGAATGGCCCCTAAAGGGCCAAAAGCATTCCGCTTGGAAGGTCGAATAAGCGCTTCGCATCTCCGCCTTCTTGTCAGGCAGGTACGCCATCTTGCCGCCGAAAGCAGTGCGGCGGGCCTTTTCGATAGCTTCGTGATTTAGAAATTATTTGAGGGCATCAGCGTCGATATCGATGCCCTGATCGCCACAACTTCAAAAACATTTCATCTGGCGGATGTTGTCGCCGCCAACGTTTCCGCCTCAACATTGAGGACCTACCTTGAGCGAGCCACCCACTTGGGAGCGAAAGCTGCGGGCTTCGACGTCGATAGGCTTTGGCCGCGCGTTCGACGCCCGACATAAATTTGTTCACGAAACAAACATTCTGGACGGAAATGACCAAGCAGAGATGTCCGATGACGATCTGCTGGGGGCCATGCAAGACGCTCTTTTTCTGATTTCGCAGTTTCAGCGACAATTCGAACATCTCGTTATAGGTCCTAAATTTTCGATCATAAAAGAAACCGAGAGCCTCGATGCTGCCGTGACCAGAAATCTAGCCGAGATCGATGCTGCGTTCGAGGCGATAAAGTCTGAATGCGAAGACAGGCAATTCGAAAGTCTGGAAAAATTCAAAGATGCCTTCGTGAGTTACCTTTGGGCACGGAGCGATTTCCACGCGTCAGTTTTTCTGCCCCAACTCAACTACGAGACCGCAGTCAGCGAGTTTCTCGACCTAGCGCCTGAGCATCACCAAACACTGATCGGCATCGCTCAAAAACAGAAATACGTGCTGTCGCAGTGGCCGCTCGCAAAGCAGCATAAAGAATTCGGTATCGAACCTTATTAATTGGGCGTCTGTTAGGTTTGGCCCAAGCCTATGAGATAGCAATTCATCGACTACCTGTGTGTGATATTAGCGCGAATGACCATCTTCCCACCCCGCATGTTGGAGGCGCGTCACGACGTACCGGACGGCCATCGGTGCGACTGTCGTTGCAATGCTGCTGCCGGGAAGGCGCGCGTGCAATCAGACGCCCCCGCGTTACCAACAGGTGACCGGAAAGCCGTTCAAAGACTTTTTTGGCCGATCTTGTCGGCTACCGGACAAAAAAATGCAAATCGGAGCGGTAAGATGGATCTGCAGGGAAACCCCGGACGCTTACCGGTCGTTTGGGTGTGGTGATCAGATCGATCCTATCAGTTCGGAGGATAAGCTACCTTGCTTAGGCGGAAGACCGTTTTCGTCGTCGATGACGATCCGTCCATGCTGACGAGCATTGGGCGGCTACTGACGCAACTGCGTTTTGATCCCGTACTGTTCAACTCGGCAGAGGCCCTTCGACGCCACGAAAAACTGGACCAAGCTTTCTGCATCGTCCTCGATATTAACCTGGGTGATGGTGTCTCCGGCATCGAGTTGCGCCGTTGGCTGGCTTCGCGGGTCACGTTGCCAGTCATTTTTGTCACCGGGAACGACGAACATGCCACACATAAAGCTGCGCTCCAGTCGGGGTGTATTGCCTACTTGAGAAAGCCGTTCTCGACAAAATCGTTGATCGAAGCGATCCAAAGCGCATCGACCGGTCCAGCGACCCAGCATGCCACTTGGCGCGATAATTCGCGACTTGATGCAGACTAAAGCCGGTCTGTCATAAATCTGGCATCCATTTTTGAATAGACAGGTGCGCAACAGTTACATAGCTTGTCATATCGGGGCTGCTTGTTGTAGTGGAAGCTATTGATGGCCCCTCCGAGCGCCGTGCTTGCGCCACCGTCACCCGACGCCGCCATCTTGTACGGTACTGTTCACGTCGTTGATGATGACGCATCGTTCAGAACCGCGCTGGACCGCCGCCTAAGATTAGCGGGTTATGCGGTCGCAACTTATCCTAACGCCGAGCAATTTCTGAATGAATTACCGGTCCAAACTGGGTTTGGCTGCATCCTTCTGGATGTTCGATTGCCGGGCTTGAGCGGACCGGGACTGCAAACCCGGTTAGCTGAATGTGGATGCACGCTCCCGATCGTGTTCCTCACAGGCTATCCCGACACTCCCATCACCGTGACCACGCTCAAAGCCGGTGCGGAAGATTTCTTGATCAAGCCGGTAACCTCCGAACAGCTGCTTCGCACCGTCGAACGAGCGATTGCCCACCATAGGACTTCGAGCGAGTTGAAGATTAAGGCCGATGTGTTCCACGCCCGCCTTTTGACGTTGACGCCGCGCCAGCGACAAGTTTTTGCGCTTGTGGTTCAAGGGCAGCGAAACAAGCAAATCGCGCGACAACTCGCAACGACAGAACGCACCATCAAGGCCCATCGTCGAGAGGTAATGGAAAAGATGGGGGCACAGACTTTGGTGGAACTCGTGACCGCGGCGCTTGAGCCTTATGAGCGCAAGTTGCCGGAAGCGATGGATTAGCATTTTCGCGTGCATAGTTCCGCCCCATATTTGCTTTAAGCTTCAAGCATCTAGGAGATTGAAAACGTGGGTAGGCCGATAGGCTCCTCGAACCGCGAACGGCCGTTCGCCGATGCGCTCCGTGTGGCGCTTCGGAGCGGCAATCCCCATCGGCTGCGAGCTATCGCCGAAAAGCTGATCCAGAAAGCGTTGGATGGCGATCTGCCGGCCATTCGTGACCTTGCGGATCGGCTAGATGGAAAACCGGCACAGGCAATCGAACGGAGCGATGTCATGGTGGAAATGCTGACAGACGCTGAACTCCTGCTGATTGCCGCTGGCGGATTGCCCGAAGCGTTGTCGGAAACGAGCTATCCGAAAATTTGCGCGCCAACTGGGGACTGATTTGGGGACTGGATCGGCTTTCGTGTAAGATAAGTAAAAATTATCAACATCTTAATAGCCATTGCTGGCGGAGAGAGTGGGATTCTAACCCGTTATCTCTTTGCTAGATCGCTCTTGGGCCCGAAAGCATCGATGTAGGTATCTTAATTGGTCTCGAAATTGATGCTCAATGCTCCGGCCAGGCCACTCTCGTAACTCATTGCAAGATATTGGACAGCGATCTCGGCCCATCATTCTCGATGGGCTTAGTCCGCTGCAGGTAGTCGGACGATTTTCGCTCGACCTCGCGTTCCCCAGAAAAGACAGACCGTCCCGACGGTTAGATCGGGACGGTGAGTGAGTTATAATAAAAGTGGTTGCGGGGAGGCGCAACCACCGATACCGACATTCATTGATGGTGGCTATCTGAAGTTAGGTGTTAGTTCCGAAGCAACCCAGCAGGATAATCCTGCTGCACAAAGATCCCACTCGATACCCCACTTGCACGATTGGTTACTGCCGATCCCGGAAGCGAAATGATCGTGCATGATCTTTTGCTTCTGCATAAATCGGAGCGATTGAGCCTACAAGTGCGACCTGGCGCGCCACCGTCTCGATATAGAGGGGCGCGGTGCTAACTTGAAGATAACTCCTGATGATTACCGTTCCGATTTCTTGGCCCTCTTTTTCCTCGCGACCTTTTTCGAACCCTTCACTTTCTTGACGGCCTTTTTCACCGGCTTTTTAACAGCCTTCTTGGCTCTCTTTTTCGGAGCCTTGGCAGCCTTCGCAACGGTCTTAGCCGTTTTCCTCAACGGGACAGGCCCGCTCTTAGCAACCGCCTTCTTTGCTCCCTTAGCTACCGCTTTCACAGCCGTCTCGGCCAACGTTCCCGCAGCCTCAGCCGCTAAGTCAGTCATGTGGTCGATGATTGGTTTCTTCTCTTGCTCGGTCTTCTCGGTGTCCACGGCGTCCTCCATTTGAGCCTCAGCCGGATAGTTATGACTTCGGGTATGAGGGTGACTCGGCTTTCGCCGCTGTCGAAGATGAGGACGTTGCGGCGATAACAGTCAAGTATAGGGCCGCCGTCAACCCCGCCGGCCCCTCCGCCGATGATCAGACAGCCCAGATCATGCGTTTGCATCCTAGCGTGCGCTTTGCAATATTCGAAAAATCAAGCGTTCCGCTGTCTGATTCGTCAGGCAGCTTCGAAGAAGCTATCCGCGATGTTCGCAGCGCCTGAGCAAATCAAACTTTTGCTCTTGCCTATCATGATTTGGTCGAGGTCACCCGCTCGGAAACGCCCTTGCCCGCCGCATCGACGATGCGGCCGACTTTTGTCGAGA